>BNJT01002844.1_pt1:0-65000 | contig 124625 bp, 160 predicted proteins | sample 8540491 | NCBI WGS metagenome assembly BNJT01 (sample SAMD00202455, study PRJDB9452) | human saliva metagenome | host: Homo sapiens | reverse complement strand
TGAAACTGCCCAAATATCAACACCCATTGCTAGCATAGTTGAACAATACGTGTGTCTCAGACCTGTACTTGTCATATTCTGCGGATAAATTTTCAAATCTTTTAAAATTTGCTTTAGATGCTTATTGATTCCTGAATTTGTTACAATCTTATAATTTAAATCTACTAAAAATCATATTTTCGTTATTTGTAATTGTGCCATTTTCAATGAATACAGTTTGTTCTTTTTTTTAATTTTTTTAGAATAGTTAAAAGTATCATTATCAATTGGTATTGTACGGACTGATTCTTCTGTTTTTGGGTTTGCCCAACGTTTTCTTGCTGTATCATATCGTCTATAAGTTTTGATTTCTGAACTTTCCCACAATACACAATCCCATGTGAGACCTGCAACTTCTCCTGCGCGCATTCCTGTTTTCAGTTGAATCAACAGTAAATACGGGACTATAGAAGTAGTTAAATCAAGATTGCTTTCTAAATGTGTTACTAGTTTTTTTGATAGTCATCAAAGCTATGAATATATTTTTCATCTTTTCTTTTTTTGGGGGGACGACCTGAAAGAATAACTCCTTCAGTAAAATCTTCAATATTAAGTTTATCTCGTTTTGCAAATACAATAACATTTCTAATTTCCGCATTCATTCTACTTACATTGTCACGACAATTTGTTTCAGCGTACTTGTTTATAAAACTTTGATATTCGCTTGCTTTTAATTTTTTTAAAAGCTGGTTTTTTTCTTTGAAATATTCTTTGATAAACTTACCACGCAATAAATGTTTATTAAATGTAGACTCTGCTTTCCCGATTGGTTTTTACTGTTAATTCTAGCCATTTTTTTCCCAAAGTGAATATAACGTAATATTTTTTTATCTATAATAACTCCATTAATTAACTTTAATTCAAGAGCTAAAGCTTCAATTTCAGCTTCCCGTTTTGTTTTAAAGCCTGAATTAGAAGCAACTACCTTTTTATTTTTTTATCAAAAAAATTCTATAATCCCATAAATTCTTTTTTTCCTCGTTTTCTGTATGAAACTGACATGATTACCTCTTTTCTAAAAGACGATAACCAAGATATTATCTTGGTTATTATATCATTCTCTTTTTAATAATTCTGAAAAAAATACTGTTCAAAAAAATACTCTGGTTTTTAGAAGCTAAGAAGATATATCTACCACCCTGATTTTTTTCGGATACTTTACAAAACCATCTTTATTCTTTTTCAATATCAATTTTTTTGAACGAATATCAGCTTGATAGAGAACATGTTCCAGCAACCAAGGTCTAGAGACTGAAACCATCTCTAAAACCTCTGATAGGCTCATATACTGCCCTTTGTGATGCCTTGTTTTTTTAAGTCAAGATATTCATCTTTCTCTACTATAATGTGTGTTTGAGGAAGATTTACTTCCAAATTTTCTATTTTAATTAAAAATCTTATCTGTCATATATTTTTTTCCTTATTCTATGATAAAAATAGGAGCAGAAATAGTATTTATTATTTCCACTAATTTTTAGTTATCGCTGTTTTTTTCTGTTTGAACGATAGAGGAATCAGCGATTTCTTTTTTTATGTCTGATAAAAACATCGTCAGTAACAATATTTATACCTTTACTAATTAATTTTTTTGAGCAATATCTTCAATACATTGTTTTTTTGTTCTATTAGCTCAAGATATTGTTTCATTTCAAACGTTAATTCCTTGTACTTATTATCATCAATCTTGACATGATAAACAATGTAATGAATACGTCTATAAAGCTGAGTTATAGGGTCGTTTTTATCTGTTTATCGGGAGAAACTAACATCTTGTAAATTTGATTTGGACTGAAAATGCTAGAAATATGAATCTTATCCCACAATGCGTATACATTACTATAACGAGCATGAACTTGATTGGGATATACATCTAATATTTTCAAAAAAGCTTGATAATCAATATCCCCTTTAAATTCGTCCATGAATAAAATTGATTCTCCCATATAATTATCTAACCCACCTGTACCATAATCTGATAAAACATAAACATCGTCTATACCGAATATTTCTTTTAAGCGGACTTGCATATAACTTTTTCCTGTTCCTGAACCTCCCAAATGCCAATAGACCTTCATTTTCTTGATTAGTGGAGCGTTAGCCACTTGCAGTTGATAATAATGCTCCTTAATCATTTTTGAAAATTTGCGATAAGATAAATTTTGACGCATAATCTCCTCGGGAGATAGCCCCTCTTCGAGCATTTCTTGTATAATATCTAAATCTTTTCGCTTGCCTTGTTGATTAGCTTCAATAATGCCATTAATCATCATTGGAACAACTGTTGTATGAGCTTTTTCTTCATGTTTGCCTGTTTTGTTAAGATATGCTATGACTTGTTCACGAGTTCCACGAGTCAGCTCAACATGAATAGTTGGATAGAGCTTCTTGATAGCTGAAAAACGTGTCTGATTCTTTGCTTCTAAAATAAGATGAGAATGATGATTACCATTATCTCCGATCTCGTAATTAGCAGCTGCTGAACGAGTTTCTTCTTTACCGTCAACCCAGAGATAAATTAGATGTTCAACCATTTCTTCGGGACTATAATTTTTTTATTTGGGTCAAGATTGTTACGAAATTCATCGACTTGTTTACGAGTTTCATCTGAATATTTTTTTCATCATTAAAAACTTGTATCATTAACATTGAAAAGTTTATCAATATTATTTAAAGTACAGCAGAAAGAGCTGGCTTTGTATTGAGAATTAAGTTCTTTTGACATGTTATAAATTCCTTCCTTTCTTTTTGTCTTGTCTTTGATGTTGTGTAAAGGTAATACTAGCTTTACACAACACCCCTAGACTATATAACTAGTCGCGTATATGTGCTGGTGTACCTGCCTACCTGCGGTAGCAGTACACCGCACTATTAACCATCATTATTTTTAATAGGATAGACTTCACTAATATTACATTTAGCAACAGATGAAAAATTTTTACCTTCAGGGTCTCTAATAATATCGTTGAATTGATAATCTTTATCTAAATAATTCAATTCCTTTTTTATCTTTGGAAATAATTTTTCAATAATATCAGCACTTTCATTATTTGAGGGCAATCTTCCATTTAATACTGCACAATCTTTATAATAAGTGACAGTCAATGCTTTTAATGAACGATTGGCTTTCTTTACAATGACTTGTTTTGTATTCAAATAACGTGAAGATTCTTCCATTGACGGCTCTACATTGATGTGAGTACAATAACGACGAATTTTCCTAGTAGCTAGATAGGATTTGATGCTATTGATGAAAGAATCAGAATCAGCACTTCGAGATATAAAATCTATACCAATTGTTATTAATAAGACAGACAATGCACTTACTGTAATTAAACGCAATATCCAAATAGACATTACAAAATAATAGAACGTTTCTAAATGAATTTGAATAATTAAAAACGTTGCTAAACGTTCTATAATAAAGAATATTAATAAAAATAAAAAAACTGTAAAAATTAATTACATTATATTGATTGAAATAATTTCTCATATACTTTGTTCCTTTCTAATCGTATATGTTGGGGTTAGCAGTGGCATAATATGCGTCCGATGGTCATTATCTGTAAACTTGACTATACCAGTACCGATTCCAGAGGGAACTACAATATTATCGACATTTGTATTTGGGAGCAAAAACTGGCAAGTATTCGCATTTATCTCACCTAGAATAAAGATACAGTTGATTTGTTCTCGAACTGCTGTATTCCCTGCAAATGCAGTCGCATCAAAACGTTGACTGCATAAAATGAGTGAAATTGAGGTCTGACGACCCAGCAGAGCAATCGTTCCAAGCAATTGCCCAAATGCTTCACGAGACTGCTTTGAGCTTCCTTGAACCAATGCTAACAGCTCATCTATTACAATATAAATGCGTTCGAACTTAGTATCTGGTTTTGTTAATAATATCTCTCCTCGTTCATAAATCTTTCTGATGATTTTTGATAAAGTCTCATTCACTACAGTCAGGAAGCTGTTCAAATTTTCCCCCTGAGTTGGAGCTAATACTTCCAAACCTAATTCTTTACTTAACAAATAAATATCCGAAAGCTTAGGGTCAACGCAAATAATTTGGTTAGTAAATGATTTTAGACAAGTAATCAAATAACGCAAAAAGTGAGTCTTACCCGAACCAGATGCACCACTTACCGCCAAATGTGTAACCGATTTCATAGAGATATTACAAATGTTGTTCGCCATGATTGGGAGAGCATTTTCTGATACGTTCTCTTTAATAAAGGATGGAAGATTATCAATCTTTAAACGGGTTGGAATCCCATCAAGCCATGGAAAGAAGAAAGCTCGAGCTAAGTTTGGATTAGTAGTGTCGTACGGGATAAAGAAAGCATTATTTTGAGGTAAGAGTGTTTTATAGGGGTAGAGTATACCAGAACAAATTGCAAATATATTAAAGTAAAGTTGCGAATCAAGTGAGTACGAGACCGGGAGATTTGCAATGTAAAAGAATCCCGTGTCATTACTTGCGACCTTAATATTAAACGAACCAAGATATGATGATTCATTATTAATATCTAGAGCATTATTCAAATTTCTTAGAATGAATTGTTCTAATTCGAATTTGTTTTTACCAAATTCAACTACATCAGCAGAAGTTGCTGATGTAGCTTGATTTTGGCTTTTATTCATTAAAAAAGCCATGCATTATTTTCCTTTCTTCTTAATATCTTTTGCCCTGAAATAAAGTTGTCCGTACTGATTTTCGAATGCTTCTAAATCTTCAAACTCAACAATATCGCCAATTTCAAATTTTTGATAAATCTGGTTTATTATCAGGTAAAAAAATTTTTACCTTAAATGGGTTATGATTGTCAGTTGCAACGTAAACTTGATAACCTAAAAATTTTATCAGTACGTTTCATTTTTTTCTTTACCCTTATTAATTTCACCAGTTTTTTTCAAATTCAAATTGAGTCTCAAGTTGTTTACCAGCTAATTTTACAACTTCATCTGAAAGAGCTTGTTCTGCAAGACTAACACTGTAGCCGTTAGTTTTTTTAAAAAAATGCCATATAAAAAGGTACTCCTTTATTAAATTATTTTTTTGATAGCTACCAACTATCATGAATCTATTATAATTTTAAAAAAATTGGGTTTGAATTGACCGTTTTATTGTACAAAAAAATTAAAAAAACCACCCAAGTCTATGTTATACTAATATTACAAACTAAAGAAAAGAGAAACTATATGAAAATTGATGAAGAAATTTATAGAATGATTAGTCAACGTGTGAAATATAGAAAAAAAGATAAAAAGTTACAAAAATATTGATATTTTTGTTAAGAGACCCGAACGTTGTAAGTAATATCGTCAATAATAAAAGATATAAAAAAATCCGTATCTTTTGACACCGGCTTTTGCTTTTGAAATTGTTAAAAAAATATGAAATTTACAGATTCATATACTTTTAATTTGGGGAAATAGAATGGAACGAGAATCTTACTTTGGGATGTTATTTTTTTACAGGTATGAATTATCTTTTAAAAGAAAGAAACAGAGTTAATAGAAAAAAATCTTTGAGTTACTATGTTCCGTTCGCGTATGATTTTGACCATCAGGGAATGGGAAAAATAGATATGGTGATGGAATTAGCTTATTATTTCCAAGCTTTAAGATTGAAAAAAAGGTAATGAAAAAAAGTTTATTAGCTATGCAACTTTTATACAAATACTATAAGGAAGATTTTTTTGAGCGACATACTAATTATTTTAGTGATTTGTATACCACTAAATTAGATAAAAAGATTAATAATTTTTTTGAGACTGAACTTTTTAGATATGGTTTCAAAAGGAGCTCTATTTGATAGAGGGGAAGATTTTTTTGATTTAATTTTACAAAAATTTATCATTAGTTACAGAAATGACGTTTGATTCATTACCTGGAGAGAATTCTAAGTTTCATCCACAATTCGATTTTTTTCGAAATCGATAGATACATTTATAAAGTCTATGATTCATTATCAGGAACAATTGGAAGGAGAAATAGTTTTAACTGATAATTTAAATAGGTGGACTGTTGATTTGATGAATAAAAAAATAAACCACAAATTTTGTGGTTTATTTCATTTGTTTTAATATGATGTGAAAAGCGGTAAGAACCTCATTTTTGTTTAATGTCTGGTAGATTTTTTAACTCAGTTATTAATTCTGCTATTTCAGGATTTTCATCTTTAGTAGTTATATCAAAAAATGTTGCGATATCGCAATCAAGAGCATCCATCACTTTTTCAAGTGTGTTGATTTTGATATTAGTTTCTAAATGCTCAAGTTTATAAACATAATTTGTCCCCAACTCAGCTTTCTCTTCGACTTGCTCTTGTGTTAAACCTTTTTTCAGCCTTAAAAGGCGAATTCGCTTTGCAATATAGATTCTCAATGATTGTTTCATAGTTTACCTCAATTCTTTATACTACAGTTTTTCGTATGAAATATTAACTTCTTAAAAGGTTGTATACAACTTTACAAAGTTGTTTTTATATGATATACTTGAGGAAAAACAACTTTTAAAGGTTGAATTACATAAAAATGGAGAACTTATGAATAATAACAAACTAAAAATTATTCTGACTGGTACAGCAATCACGCTTGCGACAATTGGAACTCCGGCATTCGCTAAAGAGAATACTAGTGCTGTAAATGAACCGGAAATCAATTTAGGAGAGGGAATAAAAGAAGAGCTCAAGAAATCATCAGACGTAAAAACCAGCTCTTAATGCTCAAAAAAAGAAGTTGTTAAACAAACTAAAGAACAACTTACTGATGCACAAGATAAAGCTAATGAAGCTAACAAACAAGTGTCTAGCGCTCAAACAGAAGTTACTGAAGCTACTGAAGCTGTTAAACACGCTGAAGAAGTTGCTTCTAAAGCTACGCCTGAAAAACATTGAAGCTAATAAAGCTGACCAGAAAGCTAACCTTGCTGACCAAAAAAAGCAAACGAAACAGAAACAGCTAATACTGATGCAAAAATTGCAACTCAAACTGAAGTTGTAGATAAAGCTCAAACAGACGTATCTAGCGCTGAGCAAGAGCTTAAAGATGCTAATGCTAATGTTTCTGCTGAAGAAGCTCAAGTTCAATCAGCTAAAGACGCAATTTCAGGAACTGGACTTGCTCAAGCTGAAGATAAACTTGAAGAAGCTAAAGCTGAAACTAAGGGTGCTGAAAAGAATGTTACTCTTGCAGACACAGCTTTAACTGATGCTAAGAAAGCTGACAAAAAACGTCAAGAAACTATTGACAATGCGCAAGCAGATGTTGATGCTAAAGCAACTTTAGTTAATGATGCTAAAGGCAACCTTGAATCAGCTACTACAAAAGCTAATGGTGCTACAACAAAACTTTCTCAAGCTGAAGATAAACTTGATAAAGCTACAAAAGCTTTAGATAGCGTTGATATTGTCAAAATTCCAGATTTGACTCAATTCAAAGAAGATAAAGCTTCAGGTGACTCAGACTTCATGACTGACTCTGGTGCTAAAGCTATTGAAGACACAGATGTTTTAATTGGTAAAAACGCTAAGAGCCAAACTGTTGATATCGACAATCTAACTCAAGCGCAAAAAGAAGAAATTTCTCACTTGTATGTTCAAGGATTGAAACAAATCCGTGAACAACTAAGCACGTCATCAAATTCAAATGTTACTAAAGAAGCTATTGAATCAGCATCAAAACGTGCTCGTGCATACGAAAAACGTGGTCAAAACCCACTTGTTCATGGACACATTTCACTTGCAGATGGTCCAACTGCTGAAAACCTTGTTCGTCTAGGTTCAAAATCAGATGTACAAAAACATGTATGACTTGAAAGAAGCTACAATTCAAGCCTTGATGTCATCATCATTTGCAGATGCACCTTCAAAATGGGGGCATTTACGAAATAATCTAGTATTTGGTAACAACGTTGGTATCGATGTTGCAAACATCAACGGTGATTACTGGTTAGTATTCGCTTTTGATAAAAAAAGGGAACGGTTGTTACTAACCCAACAAATGCTGAAGCTATCCAGAAAGCATACGAAGATGCTAAAGCTGAAAAAAGATACAGCTCAAACTGCTTCAGAAAAAAAGCAAATGATGCTCTTAAACAAGCATCAACTGACTATGCTAACGCTTTAGACCTTAAAACTTCAGCAGAAAAAGACATTGGCTGATGCTACGGCTACACCAATCCAAACTACTGTTGCTGAAAAACAACTTGCGTCTTGCAAAAACTTGCTCTTGACAACGCACAAAAAAACGTCAAGCTGAAGCTCAAAAAAAGCAGTTGATAACTTCTCAGCTGACCTTGCATCTAAGAAACAAGCTCTTGATGATGCTAAATCAGCTCTTGAATCAGCTAAACGTGTTCAAGAAATCAAAGTTCAAAAACTACAGCGATGCTAAAGTAGAACTTCGTACTCAAGAAAAAGAAACTTGAAGACCTTCAAGCTCAAAAAAATCTAAATTAGTTGAAGAAAAAAGACCGTTTGGTTGAAGAAGCTAAAGCTCTTGCTGAAGAACTAAAAAGGTTACGTTGAAGCACCAATTAAATTGGCTAAAGCTAAAAACTACATTAACTGAAAAAAACAAGACGCTCTTGAAGATGCTCAAAATAAAGCCGAAACTGCAAAAGCACAAGTTGATGCAATTCAAGCAACTCTTGATGTAGAACAGTCTAAACTTGATGACATTCAAGATAAGTTTAACAAACTTCAAGATTTGGAAGAAAAAAACAAAAGATAACGTTATTGCAAAAATTGCCTGACGGAACTATCATTGCAATCCCTAACACAGCACCAATTGCTGAAGAACTTCCAGAAATCAACATTAACAGTTTGAACAAAGGACTTGACGATAATAAGATACTCGCTATTGATGACAAAGGCAATGTTACTGTGAATGGACATGCTTATGTGGGTCAGCAACAGGCATCAAGTAAGCCGATTTATTCACGAGTAGAACGTGCAAAAATCATTGCCAGATACAGGCGAGTCATCAAGTGTTGCAATGTTGGTACTCGGTGCAATTCTTGGAGCATTTGGACTTGTAACAGTACGTAGAAAGAACTAGAATAATAAAAAAATCTTCTTGTTTTATAATAAGAAGATTTTTTTGTTAAAAATATATACTATAAGATAGAAACAATATGAGGGTTAAAAAAATGAGAACTCCTAAGAGATATACTGATTTAATTAAGAATAAAAAAATAACAAATCAAATTATTGCAGAATGTATATATTCTGTTAATAAAAAGAGCAAAAAAACTATCGAGATAAAAATAAAAAGATTATAAGCAAGGTGGGTTCTATAAATACAAAGAAGATAATATTGAAAATGCAAAGGAACAAAAAAAGAAAAAAATACTATAGTATGAAAGAAGATTTATTATTAAACTTCAGCCCCAAACTAATTCATAAAAAAAGTATGACAGGGAAAAAAATACAACGAGTCTATAGTTATCAAAAAAATTATGAAAAAAACTATATAATGAAAAAAAGAAATGATATTGTTTGGGGAAAAATAGTTACTATGACTACGATAGAAATAAGGAAGTTGACTTTTTGATTATAGCTTAGGTGAGAAAAAAATATTTATATTTCTTGTATTATGAAATTGGTGAATATAGTTTTCATACCCCAATTACAGAAGAAAGGGTAGAAAAAAATACTCAATTGGAAATCAAAGAAATAGATGAGAATTTTCAAACTCATGGAGCTGATATAGTAGATTTACTTTCAACTCAATTTGTTCAAAAAAAGTAATAGACTTGTTAGATAGTGGAGATTATACAATTATAGAATAATTAAAAAAATCTTCTTACGTTTGTAGGAAGATTTTTTTGGATTCACAAAAATTAATTTAAAAAGACTGTACTATTTAAACCAATTTTTGAGAATGAATATTGGACTATACCGATTGCGCCGAACACGATATCGAACTATGTATCAAAAATTGTGATTATTAAATTTTTTTCAACTTAGAAATTATAGCAAAAAAACTAAAAAAATTTATTTGGTCAACCATTGGTCAACTTCTCAATTTTGAATACTAACTAGCGTGTGATAACATCTTGATTTAATCGCTTTTTGGTTATTTATTTTAACTTATTTTAACGCTAGTTTGTTGGCCGCCGGTATAGTAATAAAGACAAGGTTTTCGAGCCTTGTCTTTTTATTTTTCTTCCATTTTTTTCTTTCAGAGTTACTTAGAATTACTTATATTTTTTTCTTCCATTTTTTTTCTTTCAGAGTTACTTAGAATTACTTATATTTTTTTTCTTCCATTTTTTTCTCTCGCAGTTACTTAAAAATTACTTATATTTTTTTCTAAATTTTTATTGTAAACCTCAATGTTCAATATTACTTTACTATATATTTACTAAATCTTAATTTATTTCTTTTATAAATTTAACTATAATAGGTCTATACCATTTACAAATTACACAGAAAGGTTTATAATGTAATTGACATAATAAATATTAGAAAAATGAATTACGGAGGTTATCATTATGCCTAAATATATTAAGGCGGATCAATTTTTCTATCCTCATGGTGTTCGCCGTGGCGGTTTTCTAGAACTAGTTGATGGTAAATTTGGTAAGCATGTGGATCAAGTATCTGAGGACGCAGAAATTATTGACTATACTGGTTATAGTATTGCTCCTGGTCTTGTTGACACACATATTCACGGATTTGGTGGGGTTGATGTTATGGATAATAACATCGAAGGTACTCTTCATACAATGAGTGAAGGTCTTCTTAGTACAGGTGTTACAAGCTTTTTACCAACAACTTTGACATCTTCATATGAGCAGTTATTAGCAGTAACTGAAAACATTGGGGCTCGTTACCAAGAAGCTACTGGTGCTAAGATTCGTGGTATTTATTTTGAAGGTCCTTATTTTACTGAAAAGTATAAGGGAGCTCAAAATCCAGCTTACATGAAAGATCCTCGAATGGATGAGTTTCGTGCTTGGCAGAAGGCTGCTAATGGTCTTCTAAATAAGATTGCACTAGCACCAGAACGTGAAGGTGTAGAAGATTTTGTTCGTACTATTACTGGAGAAGGTGTTACCGTTGCTCTCGGTCATTCGAATGCAACATTTGATGAAGCTAAAAAAGCTGTTGATGCCGGAGCAAGTGTATGGGTTCATGCTTATAATGGTATGCGTGGGTTAACTCATCGTGAGCTTGGTATGGTTGGTGCTATGTATGAATTGCCACATACTTATGCAGAATTGATCTGCGATGGGCATCACGTTGATCCTAAAGGCCTGTGACATCCTACTTAAAACAAAAAAAGGTACTGAAAAATATTGCTCTTATCACTGACTGTATGACAGCGGGTGGTTTGCAAGATGGGTGACTACATGTTAGGAGAATTTCCCAGTTGTGGTTGCAAATGGTACTGCACGTCTCAAATCTACTGGGAACTTGGCAGGTTCTATTCTCAAACTTTGAAAGACGGTTTGAAAGAAATGTTGTTGAATGGGGGCATTGCAAATCCTCATGAAGCAGTTATGATGACTCAGTCTCAACCCAGCAAAATCAGTTCATATTGATGACGTTTGTGGACAAATCCGTGAAGGCTACGATGCTGACTTTATCGTTCTTGATAAGGATTTGGAATTGGTAGCAACTTACCTTGATGGTGAAAAACGTTATCAAGCATAATCTCTAAAGTAGAAACTAATTTAGTTTCTACTTTTTTTTAATTTAGTTTGTTAATTATTTCACATATTACTTGATTTTATTTATGAAAAAGGCTTACAATTATGATATAAACAATACAAATAAAAAAACGGAGGTAAGCTTTATGAAAGCCTATACTTATGTTAAACCAGGACTTGCTTCATTTGTTGATGTTGACAAACCAGTTATTCGCAAGCCAACTGACGCTATTGTGCGTATTGTAAAAACTACTATTTGTGGAACAGATCTTCATATTATCAAAGGAGATGTCCCTGCATGTAAGAGTGGAACTATCCTTGGCCATGAAGGAATCGGGATTGTAGAGGAAGTTGGAGCAGGCGTTTCAAACTTCAAAAAAGGCGATAAGGTTTTGATTTCTTGTGTATGTGCCTGTGGTAAATGCTACTACTGTAAAAAGGGAATCTATGCCCACTGTGAAGACGAAGGAGGTTGGATTTTTGGACATTTGATCGACGGTATGCAAGCCGAATATCTTCGTGTTCCTCATGCTGATAATACTCTCTATCACACTCCAGCTGATTTGTCTGATGAAGCCTTGGTTATGTTATCTGATATCCTACCAACTGGTTATGAAATTGGTGTCTTAAAAGGAAAAGTAGAGCCTGGTTGTAGTGTGGCAATCGTTGGTTCAGGTCCAGTTGGCTTAGCAGCTCTATTGACTGCTCAATTCTATTCACCTGCTAAATTGATCATGGTAGACCTAGACGATAACCGTTTGGATACTGCAGTTTCTTTCGGTGCTACTCATAAGATTAATTCTTCAGACCCTGAAAAAGCAATTCAAGAAATTTATGATTTAACAGATGGTAGAGGTGTGGATGTTGCTATAGAAGCTGTTGGTATTCCTGAAACGTTTGATCTCTGCCAAAAGATTATCGGTGTAGATGGAACAGTAGCCAACTGTGGTGTGCATGGTAAGCCAGTTCAGTTTGATTTGGATACTCTATGGATTCGTAACATTAACGTAACTACCGGTTTGGTTTCTACCAACACAACTCCTCAGCTTTTGAAAGCTTTAGAAAGCCATAAAATTGAACCAGAAAAATTAGTAACTCATTACTTCAAACTAAGTGAAATTGAAAAGGCCTATGAAGTATTTGGTAAGGCTGCAGATCATCATGCGATTAAGGTTATCATTGAAAACGATATTTCAGAAGGTTAATCGAATTTGAATCCAGTTATTCTTTTTAGAATAGCTGGATTTTTTGAAAATATTAGATAATTCGTGAAAGCAAGCAAATTTCTTTCATTGTTCTTAAAATTTCGCTATAATATACGATACAAAGGAAATGAAACTATGTATCGAGTTATAGAAATGTACGGGGATTTTGAACCTTGGTGGTTCATAGAAGGATGGGAAGAAGACGTCATTAGTAGTAAGAAATTTGAAAATTACTATGATGCCTTGAAGTATTATAAATCTTGCTGGTTTGAACTGGAAAAGAAAATTCCACTATATAAAAGTCGAGGAGACTTAATGACCATATTTTGGAATCCGGAGGATAAGCGTTGGTGTGAGGAATGTGATGAATTTCTGCAGCAATATCATTCCTTGGCTTTACTGGAAGATGGTCAAGTTATACCAGATGAAAAATTCAGACCGGGTTATGAAAAACAAACTGGTTTAGAAATCCACCGGACGTGTCGCATCAAAAAAGATGGAACAACTTTTTTTAATAAAGTTGTTCTTTTTATATTTTCTTCGAATAATTAACTGAGGAGGAAGATATGGTACAAGCACTTGCACAAGAATTGATTAGTCTCGCAAAAAAGGATGGAGCTCAGGATATCTATTTTATTCCCAAGGACAAGGTTTATGAGTTGCATATGCGAATAGGTGATGAAAGGCGTTTGATTAATAGTTATGACTTTGAAAAGTTGGGCGCAGTTATTAGTCATTTTAAATTTATTGCGGGGATGAATGTTGGAGAAAAGCGTCGTAGTCAGCTTGGGTCCTGTGATTATCAGCATGATGGCAAGGTTTCTTCACTACGCTTATCGACGGTAGGAGATTATCGTGGTCATGAAAGTTTAGTTATTCGCCTTTTGCATGATGAAGAACAAGAGTTGCGTTTCTGGTTTCAAGACCTTAAGGAACTGGAAAAGGGCTTTAGGCAACGTGGCCTTTATCTATTTGCAGGACCTGTAGGAAGTGGTAAAACTACCTTAATGCATGAATTAGCTAAGTCGTTGTTTAAGGGACAACAAGTCATGTCCATTGAGGACCCAGTCGAGATTAAGCAAGAAGAGATGCTGCAATTACAACTCAATGAAGCTATTGGACTGAGCTATGAAAACTTGATAAAACTTTCTTTGCGACACCGCCCAGATCTTTTAATCATTGGAGAAATTCGAGATAGCGAAACAGCCCGTGCTGTTGTAAGAGCTAGCTTAACGGGAGCTACAGTGTTTTCGACCATACATGCAAAGAGTATTCGTGGGGTCTATGAGCGTCTTTTAGAACTTGGTGTCAGTGAAGATGAACTCGCAGTTGTTTTACAAGGTGTTTGCTACCAGAGACTAATCGGGGGAGGAGGAATTATTGATTTTGCAAACCAAAATTATTCAGAACACCAGGCAGAAAAGTGGAATGAGCAAATTGATCAGCTTCTTAAAGATGGACATATCACTGCCCTTCAAGCTGAAACGGAGAAAATTAGCTACCAGTAAGCAGAAGAAAATTATCACTCTCTTTAACAATTTGTTTTCGAGTGGTTTTCACTTGGTAGAAATCATTTCCTTTCTTGATAGAAGTCTTTTGTTGGAGAAGGAATATGTTTCGCAGATGCGCCTAGGACTATCGAAAGGAAAATCTTTCTCGGAAATGATGGGAAATTTAGGTTTTTCGAGTGCGATTGTCACTCAACTTTCATTGGCTGAAGTTCATGGAAATCTCCATTTGAGTTTGGGGAAAATTGAAGAATATTTGGATAATCTTGCTAAGGTCAAGAAGAAGTTAATTGAAGTTGCGACCTACCCACTTATTTTGCTAGCTTTCTTACTGCTCATAATGTTGGGGTTGAGAAATTATCTCTTGCCCCAACTGGATAGTAGTAACATAGTTACCTTAGTGATTAGTAATCTGCCACAGATTTTTCTCGGGCTTGTTCTAGCGTTAGGTCTACTATCTTTAACAGGTCTGATTTTCTACAGGAAATCTAAGAAGATACAAGTCTTTTCTTATCTGGCTAGAATCCCCTTTTTAGGTGTGTTTGTTCAGTACTATCTAACTGCCTATTATGCTCGGGAATGGGGAAATATGATTGGACAAGGTTTAGAGTTGGCACAGATTTTCCAGATGATGCAGGAGCAAGGGAATCCTCTTTTTAAGGAAATTGGATACGATTTAGATCAATCTTTGCAAAATGGGCAGGAATTTTCTAAGGTTGTTCAGACCTATCCCTTCTTTAGAAAGGAGTTGGGATTAATCATTGAATATGGAGAAGTTAAATCCAAGTTGGGAAGTGAATTGGAAATCTATGCGGAAAAAACCTGGGAATCCTTCTTTACCCGAGTCAATCGGGCCATGAACCTTGTTCAACCACTGGTCTTTATTTTTGTAGCCCTGCTAATCGTTTTATTGTATGCAGCTATGTTGCTGCCAATGTATCAAAATATGGAGGTAAATTTAGATGAAAAAAATGATGATGAAATTAAAGGAAACTACGGTAAAAGGGTTCACTCTTGTAGAAATGTTGGATACTAAAATTCTTTAAATTCTCCACAAAATTTTGATACATTCAGCCGTGACCTGTACCTTGCTAATCAGTGACCGTACCACGCTCGCTTGCATCTCGTAGTCCATTTTGTAAATATCATCTTTTTCCAGGATCTTACGCATATCCTCTTTCTTTTCGTTACGTTTAAGTGCAGGATCGTTTTCCAACTCATTTTCCAACCTTGAGCGCATTTCTAGGAATTCAGCCGATTTTCCTTGTAGTTGCTCTAGCGTTATGCGATTGTCAATATAAAGGTCGTTTAACCTGCTTATTTTGCCCGTCAGCTCGTTTATTTGTCTTTGGTAAGCCTTTCGGTCTATCTCGTCTTTCTTCTCCTTAAATAGCCCCTCAAAGCTCTCTTTATCGACTTGTAGCTTGCTGATTTCTTGCAAGACATAAGCCTCAAGGTCATCCTTATAGTAAAAGCCTGAGTCACATTTTTTGTTGCCATTGTAGGTAGTGGCTCCGATTGTTTTTCTAGGGTGTCTTTGGTGGCACTCGTATTTTACAAATCTAGTGCCATCTTTCCTCTTTACACCCATTATGATTTTTAAGGGAGCTAGGCAGTATCCGCATTGGCCAATACCTGAAAGCATATACTTTGCCTGGAATGGCCGAGGATTTAAGTTTTCAAGCGCTGTTCTTTGTCTGATTTTAAGTTCTTCCTGTGTCTTGTCATAGGTTTCCTTTGAAATGATAGGCTCATGATTGCCTTTGTAGATTTCTCCCAGATATTGATTATATCCACAGTAGACAGGATTATCTAGGATTTTTCTGACAGCCCTGTAGTTCCAAGGTTTTTCTTTTGGATATTTCTCATTAAGGTCATCTCTGAGCTTAGTGATTGATCTACCTGATAGATAACTTTCAAAGATGAATTTGATAGCTAGTGACTGGACTGGGTTGATGGTCATGGTGCCTGTTTCTTTGTGATAATCATAGCCGTATGACGTTATAGCCCACATCATGGACTTTCCAGCCTTGGCACGTCCTAGTTTGCCAAGCTGCATGCGCTCCTTTATCTGCTCACGCTCCAGCTGAGCAAAGACGGCCAAGAGTCCAATCATGGCTTTACCGAATGGAGTAGAGGTGTCAAAGTTTTCTTGAAGGCTTAAGAACTCGATGCCGTTTTTTATAAAGACTTCCTCGATTAAGTAGAGCGTGTCTTTCTGGCTTCGACTCAGTCGGTCTAGCTTATAGACTAGGACTGTGTCAAATTTCTTTTTTTGCGCATCTTTTATCAGTTGTTCGATTGCTGGACGGTTTGTATTGGATCCTGAAAAACCGCCGTCGGTATATACCTTGTACACGCTCCAGTCTTTGATTTTGCAGTAGGCTTCCAGTTTGTCTTTTTGTTCCTCGATTGAGTAACCTTCTTCTGCCTGGGAAGTGGTAGACACCCTGACATATATTGCTACTTTATTCGTTGTTTTCATTGCATTTATACCCCCTTTTTGATAAAATGGGTATAGTAAAACGGGCCATTTAATGCCTTTTACTATACTGCTGCCTCACGCTCAGAGTCGCCAAACTTTTGAGAGCGTGGGGCTTTTTTTGTTTGTTACATGTTATCATCTACTCTATCTTGTAAGATGATCAATTTTTCTTTCAAGTCATTCACTATTGCTAAATTACTATTCATTTCATTGATGTAGCGATTTATTTCATTGTGAATTTCTAAAGCGCTTGTTGGTGCATTTAGGGAGTTGAAATAATCAACTAATTCTTTGCAAAATTTAGCGTACTCACTATGATACCTTATTTGCTTTTGGCACATCATTAAATCAAATTTATTTTTGTTCCATGTTGGAAAATCAATATCAAGATTTGTTGGATATTCTTTAGCTGAGTGTATCTCCCACAGTGAAGAGTATTTGTCAGCAATAGCCCTCCCTTCCTCAGTCAAAAGTGTTTTGCCGTCATCATCATAAAGCAACGAGTCGTCTTTGAATTTTCTTGTTATTTTCTCAGCGTTTAGATTGTAATCATAGAAAAAATATTGAGGAATTGAGATAGTCGATTTTCTTCCACTTTTTGTTTTACCCCACCAAACTAAGAGTAATAACTCTCTAAGAGGATATCCCTCTGGAGTTATAAATCTATCGTTGTATTTTTGGAAAAATCAAAACTCCTCCCATAGATTTCAAACATATTAGGTCTTGAGTTTATTATCCTGAAATATTCAGGTCGATAGTAGTCAACCCCCTTAGATTGGGAAACAGTGACAGAAATTTGTTGCGACTCTTTTGGTTTTTTACTTCCAAATAAAAAATTAAATAATCCCATATAAAAACCTCTCTAACGTGATTCAGTGATTGCGTATTTTTTAAACCTTGTAAATGTCGACTACCTCTCCAATAGTGCGGATATCGTCATTCTCTGACAGATGGATTTCCTCGTATCCGCTATTTAAACTTTGCAAGTACCAGGATCCGTCATAATCTCTTTTTAATTTCTTGACGAAGTTCTTTCCATTGATTTGAAAGATACCGATTGAGTTGATATCTACCTGACTAGTAACCTTGATAAACAATAGGTCATTATCTTCGATGAGCGGTTCCATGCTATCGCCTGCTACTTTAGCGATTGTGTCATAGTTTTCTGGCACATCTTCAGCTCTGAGCTTGACTTCCATGTGAAGATTATCTTCCTGAAACGTTCCATGACCTGCAGCAACCAATCCCTCGACGTAGTCTATAATGTAGTCATCGTCTTTGTACTTCTCTAGAACCGTTGATGTCTTCATTCTGACTTGCTCGTTTAATAGCGCAGTAGCATAGTCGACTACATTTTCTTGACGTTCTTCGTCTAGTTGGTTGTATATCGCCACGATATCGGACGAATCTTCGTTTTGCTTATGGAAATCCATCCCTTCAGCAAGACTTTCTGGACGAATGTCAAGGGCTGAGCAAATCTTGAATATATTATCAACGTTGGATTTTAGGATTCCTCTATTTAGAATAGAATTGATAGTAGAGGCTGGCATATCAATCTTCAATGCCATTTGTCGAACACTACCATATTTTAATTCTATGAGTTCTCTTAGTTGTTGTTCTGTCATAGCTCTTTCTCCTTTTCTCTCATTATAGCACACGAAAAAAATCGTTTGTAAAGAAAAAAATAAATTTAAAAAAATTATAAAAAAACGGTTGACAATGAACGAAAAAAATGGTTTATTATATAACCAAGCTCAGCAACGAGCTTAATTTTTAAAAATCTAATAAACGAAAAATTCGTTTAGAAAGGAGTTGCATATATGTTGAACATCGACATCGCACGAAAAGAGAAGGGGATTTCTATCGTAGATATTGCAGATTATTTGTCTGTTAGATCTCAAACTGTCAGCGACAAGCTGAAAGGGAAGTATCCGTTTACGTTTCAAGAGGCTATGTTAGTTCAAGAAAAATTCTTCCCAGAATATGAACTAAAATACCTTTTCACTTCAGCAGAGTCAACTGCTTAATTTTTTTAATCGAGTGAACGAAAATTCGTTTAGAAAGGAGTTGAGCAAAAATAGCTTTAGCAAATAGAAGATATTACTGGCTTCAGCTGAAGGAAGATTTTTTCAAAACTAAAGAAATGAAGTTAATGAGAAAACTTCCAGGTGGCGAAGAGATCACTATCATCTATCTAAAAATCATGCTTGTCAGCTTAGCAGACGAGGGCAAGATATACTTTGAGGGATTGGCCGATGATTTAGCTGAAGAATTAGCACTACTCATCGATGAAGATCCTGAAGCTATCCGAATGGCTTTGCTATTCCTGAGTCAAAAAAATTTACTTACCACCTCGGACAATTTTCAATACAAATTGGAGCAAGTTCCAGAGATGATAGGTAGTGAAACTGCAAGTACTCGTAGGGCTCGCAAGCATCGAGAGTCTAGAAAAGCGTTGCAATGCAACACCGATGCAACAAAACGCAACGGAGATATAGATATAGATATAGATATAGATAAAGAGATAGATAATAATACATCTATCAGTCCAAGTCTAGCTGAAAATCTAAAAGCCAGTGGTATTCGTATCAATGAAAAACAACATCAACAACTGCTTGATTTTGTAGGTCTTGATGGCATGAGCTTTGATATGCTGAACCATGCTATTGAAATTACTTCAGAAATCCATCGTCCAAGTTTTAAATATCTAAAAGCGATTTTGGAAAATTGGAAAAAAGAGGGTTTTACTTCGCTTGAACAAGTGGAAGAGCATGAGCAAAAAAGGCAAAATTCTAAAAACATGACTCCGAAATCAAGAGTTGAGGGCAATTCAGTTATACAAATGTACGACGATCCACTGCCATTTTAGAAAGGAGCAAGCATGGAAAGATTAAGTCTCGAGCCTATCCACTATGTGAATGAAAACGAAATGTGCAAGAAGCATAATTGCTATATGTGGACGTTCAAGTATCCAGTCAAGGCGAAAGGACGGAAAACACCTTACCAACCGACTTTCTGCCCCGAGTGTCAGCGTGAAGATATGGCAAGGGAGCAAGAGAAAAAAATTGGAGAGGCCTATATCTCGTCTATCTTGTCAAGTACCTATGACGTGCTGGCAAGAAATAGCATCATCCCAAGTGATATGAAAGAAGCGAGCTTCAGCACGTTCACAGTATCGAACGAGTCGGACGAGCAAGCCAAAAATTATGCACTACGAGTTGCCAAGCATTACTTCAATGATGGCAAAGGGAACGCAGTTATTTTAGGCAAAGCTGGACGAGGCAAAACGCACCTAGCTATCTCAATTGCTAAGAAGTTGAACATTGACTTTAAAGCCAATAATGAGCCTAAAAGCGTACTCTTTATGAACGTTCCTACCATGTTTCAAAAAATCCAAAGTGGATTTAATCGAACAGATGCTCGAACCACAGACGAGTGGTTGGACTTGCTGAAGAAAGTTGATTATCTGATTTTAGACGACTTTGGGAAAGGCGAGCAAGCAAATTGGAAGAAAGATTTCCTTTACAACTTACTGGATGCCAGGGACAAAACAATCATCACAACGAACTTGACAGGTCAAGAAATGAAAAATGTATATGACTCTAGCTTGGTCAGTCGGGTTGCAAAAGGCGCAAAGGATTTGACTTTCAAATATCCTGAAAGCGCAGAGGATAGGAGGACCTTACCATTTTGACGACAGAGGAAAGAAAAAAGCTGATAGCAGACTTTGAAAAGAGCCACTATCAACTATCAGATTATTTAAAAGAACGCTTGCTGACTACAAGTGACGAGCGTTTCACTCGTAAAATGAACGAGCTGACCTATTATGCCACGAACGGTAGCGTTTATACATTCTCAAAATAACAAAAAAGCACCTGACGGCAATCAGGCGCATACTTAAATATTTCTAAAAGGATTATAACATGAAAAATAAAAAAGAGCAATGGAAGCCACAAATCATCAACATTATGGTCGATGGATCCGTAGTAGACGACTTGACAGGGTACGCAATCCCAGCTGGTCATTCATACTATGACATCATCAAGCCATTTTATGAGGGGGCGTAGCCATGAAACTATTTACTAAATTCAAACTCAAACACGAGAGCTTTTTTAAGGCAATCAATCTTGACTGGAGAGTCGTCGCAATCGAGCTTATGGATGACCTGAACGAAGAGCGCAAACGTCGCTTTATGACCGACCAAGAAAACTACGACTTGAAGCAACGATTGGCCATCTACAAAGAAAAAGAACAATTAAACCAAAAGGGAGAACAATAACATGATCAACGTACTAAAAGCAATCAAAACAATCAAGAAGATTGAACAACTTCAGAAAGAATTACACACTTTCAGTTTAGCTTTTCTAGCTCTGCAAGATATTGGCTTAATGCCAGAAACCGAAAAAGGCAAGGCGAAGGCTCAAACTATGCACGATGTAAGCCACATGATCAAGGATATTTTAGACGGCAAGTCAGTAGATGAAGCCACAAAACGATTAGAAATCCTAGTTAAAGCTAAAGATAACGAAGAAGAGGAGCAAGAAGAAGATGACGATACCAGAGATTGAGAATAAGCTCTATCCGTGCGTATCAGTCAACGAACGCAAGCGCCTCAACTGGTACAGAAAGAATGACATCAAGAAGTACCTGAAGGAAATTGCGAAGCTCTGGAGAAAGTATGAGGACCGACTAGATGGACGGATTATTTAACTACGACAGAGACATGATGGAACCACCTGAAGAGCGAGAAGAACTTGACCCAAGCGAGTTTGTATATATTGGTTGTGGTCAATGGCGCTATGTAGGTGATGAAATATGATTGAAGAATTACAAGCAGAAATCAGGCAATGGCGCTCGGATTATATCCATCTTGGTCGAGAGCTCGGAGAAATTATCAACGAGCAACAAGATATTATTTTGAAATTGCAAAACGAAAATAAACGCTTGAAGCGTGAAAATCGGAACTTGAAGAAAACGAAAGGAAGAAGAAAATGAGTTACGAACAAATTTCAGAGTCAACGTATTATCAAAACATGAGCTATTGGAACCAAGTCGCACAAGAGTATAGAGCGCTAGGCGGTCTAGGAATTTGTGACGATGAAACAGGCGAAGAACTTTATACAATTTAAGGAGTAAACAAAATGACAAACGAACTAACACAAAAACAAATCACATCGAACGTTGCAACACGAATTGAAGCCATGAAAGGCGAAGGGTTGCTAATCGCACCAAATTATAGCGTAAGTAACGCTCTAAGCTCAGCTTACTACGCTCTTAAAAATTCAGCTAGTGGGAACTTGCTAGAAAAATGCACACCTGAAAGCGTGTATAATGCCTTGCTTGATATGGTCACACAAGGTCTAAGCCCTGCTAAGACACAATGCTACTTCATTCCTTACGGGAATACGGTTAAATTGAACCGTTCATACTTTGGAACCATGAAGGTCGTCAAACAGTTACCTGAAGTAAAAGACATCTATGCTCAGATTATCTTTGAAGGCGACGAGTTCGAGGCTGAAAACGTGGAAGGGCGCTGGAAATTTGTCAGTCACAAGTCTAGTTGGAAGAACCAGGACAATCCAATCGAGGGTGCCTATTGTGTGATTGAAAAAACAGACGGGGAGAAAATCCTCACGATCATGACTAAGAAAGAAATTGATAAGTCCTGGGCGCAATCACGAAACGGAAGCGTTCAGAAGAACTTCCCTCAAGAAATGGCCAAGCGCACGGTTATCAATCGTGCTGCTAAACAATTCTTTAATACGTCAGATGACAATGACTTGTTTATCGATGCGGTCAATCGAACTACCGAGAACGAGTTCGAGAATGAGCGAAGCGTTAAAGACATCACTCCAAGCGAACCAGTAGAAACGCTTGATGCTATCATGGGCGAAGTAGTAGAGCCTGAAGAAGTGGCAGAGGTTCATGAGCCTGAAAAACCTAAAAAAGCACCTCGCAAGAAAAAAGAGGTCATTGAGCAAGAAGTGACAACCGCTGACACAAGCTACCCTGCAGAAGAAATCCCAGATTTTGACGCAGAAACGGGCGAAGTTTTAGAAGAGGTCAGCTTGTTTGAAGGCAACACAACCAATATCAAGGAGCAGTAGTCATGGAAGAACTAACACAAGAGAACTACTACCAAGACACAAGTTGGTTGACCAACTCACGCTTTAAACGTTATCAGCAATGCCAAGCGAAGGCATTTGCCCTTGATAGCGGAGAATGGGCAGAAGAGAGGGACGAGACCCCTCTCCTACTCGGTAACTACGTTCATAGTTACTTTGAAAGTCCAGAAGCGCATCAGCAGTTCATGGCTGAGAATGGCGAAAAGCTACTTGCCAAGACTGGCAAAAATAAAGGAAACCTCAAATCCGATTTTGTTATTGGCGACAAGATGATTGAAAGCCTGAAGGATGATGAAGGCTTCAACCGCTTGTATCACGGCTACTCATCGGACGAAGTTCAGAAAGAATTGATTGTCTATGGCGAAATCGAAGGAGTCCCAGTCAAAGGTAAGCTAGACAGTGTAAATCTAAGCCGTGGCTACTTTGTGGATTTAAAAACCATGAAGTCCATCTACTTAGAAGAATGGAGCGCAGAACTCAAGAAGAAAGTACCTGCAGCAGTCAATAACATTTTGAATTTTGGGTATCACGGTCAGCTTGGTCTATATCGTGAACTCTTAAAACAGATGACAGGGAATGATTTCAGACCTTACATCGTAGCCGTAAGCAAGGAAGTAGTTCCAGACCGTGAAATTCTGAAAATCGATGATGAATGGCTGGATGAAGGATTGGAAAAAATCAAGTCTGAAATTGTCGAAGTTTGGGACGTCATTCAAGGTAAGCAAAAACCTAAAAAGTGCGGACATTGTGACTACTGCAGAAGCCAGAAGAAACTAGATGCAGTCGTCACTCTGAATGACCTGATTGAAATGTAAATAAAAACAAGCCGTGCATTCTTGTAAAACTGCGAACTAGAAAGCGTCAAAAAACGGTCATGTGACCTTGGACGAGCGACTGCCCGTATTTAGCCAAACTCACACACAGAGGCAGTCGCATTTTTTTGAAACGACATGAATGAAATTAAAGAAAAAGCCTTGGCCAAGTTGCTAGAGGAATTAAATCAACCACATGATCTTGCACTTGATCGCATTCATAACTGGATTTGTGACCAAGAAGATGAAGAGTTATTCCAGGGCATCCTAAAAGAGCGATACTCTCTGAAATGCGCTCTGAAGTATGCGAAAGAAAAAGCTCGCAAATTTGCTGAAGATGGAGTCGCTTGCATCAATGATAATACTGTTTTTGGATGGGTTCGAGAATATTTTATCTCAAATTCAAAAGTATCCAACATTGAACAGGTACCCGTTGAGCCAGTCAAAAAGAATAAGGCAGACAAACCACAAAAACCCCAAGAAGAAAAGGTCGACGTGGCCAAAATCAGGAAAGGCTCAGGGCCAGATGATGAAATCATCAAGAAATCTAAAACCAAGAAGGAGAAAGGAGTAGTCGAAGGCCAACTGGACCTTTTTGAAGAACTAGCATGAGCAAGATTACTGAACAATGCAAGCGAGAAGCTGAAAGACGATTGAAACCACCTGCAGATTTTTGGAGATGGTGCTACTCGCAAATCACAACGTATAAATGGATCAATAAGGACAAGACCATAATCGCTTCAGATTTGAACCTTGGCCATTGTATCGAAAAACGACTTACAAAGTCGTCACGGCTCACTTTTTATGATAAGACCTACTTTTTCTCAATCATTCTCAGCACCTCGAAACGCATCGAGATTCAATCTTATGAATTTAGATCGAAGCTGGTCGAAGGGAAACAGTTTATTGATTGGCATTTTACGAACTTAGAGCGATTTGAAAATGACAAGCACACAAAGATTGGCCAAGACTACAACGGGCAATACTATCCGTATCTATTCGCTAATTTTTTCAGCGGCGGTTTTTACACAGGAAATATTTTTTATCCAAACAATTGGGAAAAGAGACTTCAAAAAGTGTCCGAACTCAAATATTTGAAATTCGATAATATCTATTTTTGGGAAATTGAACGACTTTATAAATATAAATTTGAAATCGAGTTTGCTCAGAAGATTCATGCTGATAGGTTGGCAAACGAAATCATGTATCCAAATTATAGAATCGGATTTACAAGAACCGTGGACATGCGGACCTTGAACCGCAGATGGCTTCAGAAGAATAAACAATTTTTCAAGAATTCAAATCGCAGCTTTAGCGAATTTGAGTTGAGCCGTCGATTAAAAGAACGGAACGGCCAGCTGGTGCCTGGAATTGAGTCTTATCTGACATACCACGATATCAAACATATACCGAAAGGGGTAGGGATCAATAAGTTCCAGAAATGGGTTATTAAGAATAGCATTGAATTCAATGAGTATCTTGATTATCTTAAAATGCTACGAGAAATGGGAATTGAGCCTGAAGGAGATGCTATGCTTGTGCCAAAGGATTTTACGGCCATGCACAATCACACAGTCGGATTATACAATCAATTCGTTGAAGAAAGACGCAAACTGGAAGATGAGAAAAAACACAAGCAGCTTGAATCTGAGTTTAAACTTAGAGAAGGAATGGATAAGACAATCAATGGATATGCATTCCATGTCCCTAGAAAAGTGGCCGAACTGATCTACGAAGGCAAGAAGCTACACCACTGTGTAAGTTCATACACAGATAAGCATTTCAAAGGGGATACCTTAATAGTGTTTGTCCGTTTATCAAACCAACCAAAAACACCTCTTTACACACTTGAGGTAAAGCAGGGTAAGATAGTCCAGTTTCGTGGCAAATATAACCAGGACGTCCCAACCGATGTCTGGGACATAGCCAATGAATGGATGAAACAAACAAAATTAGTAAAAAAAGTAGCATAAAGGAGAAACAAATGCTAAATAAAATCGACATACCAGGAACAACCATCACACTCGAAATCGTGGACAAGACCATTACGATTACAAACAAAATTGAATATGATATGCAGATGCACTTCAGAAACACAGACGCAGATACCTCTCTTGATACGAGCGGAGACGTGTTCGAGCCCCTCTACTAGTTAGATATTAAGGCGACACCGAAAACGCCGACAGAGTATCATACGAGCCTTGGAATCAAGAGAGAAAAACGCCACTTGGCCGAACTTCAGAAGTTCTTTGAGTTCATTGAAAACAACAAGCGCAATCTCTTTGACCTCTGCGGTATCAAGGGAGAATTGCAATGAAATCTCTGACATTATCGTTAGACATTTCAACTACTGCGACAGGATGGGCCGTATTTCACGGCTCTAACCTTGTCCAGAGTGGTGTCTTGAAACATAAAAGCAAGTCGTTCTTTGAACGTGGGCGCTTCATGGCTAGTGAACTGCGAGCGATTCAATCGAGAGCCTTGCAGAAATATGACTGCCATTTTGAATCGATTGTAGTCGAGAAAAACTCGGTCATGGGACCAAATCAGCAATCAATGATCAGTATTGGAATTGTAACGGGCATCATCCTTGGACGATTGGTTGCTGACAATGTGTATTTTGTCAACGTGTCGACATGGCGCAAGTATTGGAAGTTCAGCTATAAAGACCGTAGCAAGAAATCAATGAAACTGCAGGCCGTTGCTAAAGTGTCCGAAACGTTCGGCCTGAACGTCAAAGACGATGAGGCCGATGCCATTCTGATTGGTTCATATTTTGTAAACCATGGCCAAGAATTCGGAGACCTGGAAAGCCACAAAATAAGTTAAGGAGTATAAATATGAGTTTCACTGTGACATTATATTTTGACAACATGGTAGACGAAACCCACTTTTTCAAAAAAGAAGGGGATGCTATCAAATACAAGGCTCAATTGGATAATAAGTATCGAGGTGATCGATTGTATAAGGTGAAACTTGAGGAGGTGGAGTGATGAAAGTTGCAAAGTATACACACAAGTCTTTTGACGGAGTGAAAACCATAAAAGGCTGGGTTTTAGAAAATAATTATGGTGAAAAGGAATTTGTTTATTACAACGGAACGGAATTATGCATCCACCCTGCCAGCGATTGGGAGGGCGAGTTAAAGGAGGTAGAGTGATGGATGAGCAAAACATTTTAGAGACACAATTGATTTTAGGTAAACAAGTTTTAGAAATTATCTTTGATTTATTGAGAGATGAAACAAAAATTGGTTCAGTTTTACCTTTAAACATAATTGATTATGAATTTAAAATTACAGTAGAGAAAGAGGCGCAAGATGATACCGAAATTTAGAGCGTGGTTAAAAAAAGAAAAACGCATAGTTGAAACAGATGACTTGCTTTGTATTGATTATGAGAATGAAGAGATAGTAACGCAAAAAATCTATTTTGAAAGTGGATTGCCAGTTGAAAGGGATGTAGATAACTACGATTTTGACGAAATCGAACTTATGCAATCGACAGGACTTTTTGACAGAAATGGAAAGGAGGTTTTCGTCGGAGATATTATAAAATGTACCAGAGGATGTCCTCATGAAGTGTATTTAGAAAAAGAATATGGTGGTACATACATAGGCGGAATGCCTGCTATATACCTAAAAGGTTTGAGAGAAGGATATGCATGGACTGAGCATGAAGAAATCATCGGCAACATTTACGAAAATCCGGAACTTTTGGAGGATGAAAAATGAGACCTAAAAAATATCCGTATTCAGGAAGCAAAACAAAGAAAGTGACTACAACAGGAATAGGAGCTCAAGAGCTTGTAGTCTTTCCTAATGTAGCTTTTAGAAAAAGCTTGCTCAAGTACGTTTTCTCAGTTGTCAAACAACATGACAACACTACAATCATTTACTTCAGAATTCCAAAACTACTCGGAGGATACGAGGAGGAAAGAGCAAAAGTATATCTAAGCTATGAAAAGACGATGAGGATACTCAATAGCTACTACTAAAATAAAAAAAGCCGAGGCATTCACTCTACCCCGACAACGTTTTCAATACTAATATTATATCATAAAGGAGATAGAGAGTGAAGGCAAAAGAGCTTTTGAGCGAATTGCAAAATCTTGACATGGATATCCAGAGTAGAATAGACGAAATCAACGAACTTGAAGCTGGCCTGCTCTCGAGTCCGAACTGGTCCGAGGTTAAGGTTAAAGGTGGCCAACCTAGGAAGATTGACGACGTCTATGCTCAGCTCATTACCATGAAGGACGCAATCGAGCAAGACACAAACGCTATAATCAATCGCAAGCTGGAGCTAGGGCGCATGATCAATAAGCTAAGCAATCCGAAACACAGGACAATCTTGAGGATGACCTATATCAATAAGATGTATGTAGATGATATCTGCGACAGTCTTGGTGGCATCAGTTCACCCACTTACTACAGGCTCAAGAAACAAGCAATAAAAGAGCTTGATGGTATTCTTAGTGAATTGATAGTAAATGATAGTAACTGTACAGGCATGAAGTTTTAAAACTGATAAAATGGTAGTATCAAATGCTGTGGCAGATGATACTCCTTTATGAATTGAGGCGAAAGCCTCTCTAGACGACGAGAAGGGTTCTGATACTCTCTTCTATTTGTTGCTCTTTTTGAGAAGTGTCCTTGGTTCAATTCCAGGCGTCGTCATAAAGGCTACAAAAAAATAAAAAATGAAAGGTAAATATAATATCGATTCTATTCGAGGTCCGTAGCCCCTTGCATTTTATATGGGATATAGCTCAACGGTGGAGCGATATGACTATAAAGGGTCTGAAACGTATGCAGGTTCGATTCCTGCTATCCCGTTTCACAGAATTGGCTGTGAAGGCAAAGAAAAACCATATAACCCGAAAAGCGCTTATCTTCATGATATGCGTTTTTTGGTTCTGTCGGAGGTAAAAGTGAAAATAGAAAAAATCAATATTTCAGAAATAACTGAATATGAGAACAACGCTAAGCTACATCCTCGCGAGCAAATTGAACAAATTAAGAAATCAATCAATGAGTTTGGGAATAATGACCCGATTGCGATTGATGAGAATAATGTTATTATCGAGGGACACGGACGATATAAAGCTCTGCAAGAACTAGGCTATGATGAAGTTGAAATTATCCGATTGTCTCACATGACCGACGAGCAAAAGAAAGCGTACATTTTGGCTCACAATAAGTTGACGATGAACTCTGGTTTTGATATGGAAGTTTTAGAGTTAGAACTCGAAGACATCACAAATATCGATATGGAAGATTTTGGTTTTGATTTTGAAGAGATTGAAGTAATGGGAGAAGATATCGAAGAGGTGGAGCAAGATGAATATGACGAGGAATTACGAGAAACAAACATTAAACCAGGCGATATTTTCCAATTAGGGGAGCATAGACTGTCTTGTGGAGATAGCACAGATGCGACGCATATTCAGAAATTGCTAGATGGTGTCAAGGTCGACACAGTCTATACAGATCCTCCTTACGGCATGAAAAAGGAAAAGGATGGGGTGCAAAATGACAATTTGAACTACGATGATTTATTAGAATTCAACAAGAAATGGGTCCCTATCACGTTCGACGCTATGCGAGAAGTCGGGAGCTGGTATTGTTGGGGGATAGACGAGCCACTCATGGACCTATATAGTAATATCTTACGACCAATGAAAGAGGCGCAGGAAATCACCTTCCGAAACCTTCTGACCTGGGACAAAGGAAACACTCAAGGGCAAATGTCGAAGCTCGCCAGAATGTACCCGATAGCAGATGAAAAATGCCTTTTTGTGATGAAAGGCGTCCAAGGTTTTAATACAAACTTGAATAATTATTTTGAAGGTTACGAGGTGATTAGGAAGCCATTAGCAGAAACCGCTGAGCGCGTAGGATTGACATCAAAGAAATTGAAAGAAATAACAGGAGTCGGGATGTACTCACATTGGTTCACAAAGGCCCAATGGTTGTTCATACCATTGGAACAATTCCAGAAGATAGCGGACTATTATGGTGATGAATGGGACTTGGATTACGACCGTATCAAACAGGACTATGACCGTATCAAACAGGACTACAACGAGAGCCGCGCTTTCTTTGATGCGACACATGCAAATTTCAATAATGTGCTACATTTTAGTAGAACGAGCGGGGATGAGAGAGAGAGTGCAGGTGGACATGCAACTCCCAAACCACTCGCGCTAGTAGCGCTTATGCTCAAGTCATCAACTCGGAAAGGCGATGTTGTTTTGGATGTTTTCGGAGGAAGTGGTTCAACTCTTATCGCTTGCGAGAGGCTAGGACGGACGTGTTATATCAATGAATTAGAACCAAAATACGTCGATTTGATTATCAGACGTTGGGAAAAAGAGACAGGAAGAGAAGCTGTTAAATTGAATTGATTGTATTTTTTTGAAAAGGAAGTGAGGCGATGGCTAATGAGCAAAACTTGATAAAAAATTCAGAACGAACTCCGAGCGAACGCCGAGAAAGTGCCAAAAAAGCGGGAGTCGCTTCAGGTAAAGCGAGAAGAAAAAAAGCGAACCTAAAAAAGGCTTTCGAGACAATCCTGCAAGCTGAAGTTGCAAGTCCAAACGTGAAGAAGCAACTCGAAGAACTAGGCTTCGACTCGACCAATGAAATGGCCCTGGCTATGGTCATGATGCAGAAGGCTATGAAAGGGAATGTCCGAGCCTTTGAACAAATTAGCAAGTTGACTACGACAGATGTCAAGGACACCCTTGATAAGAAAGAACAAAAAGAACGCATCAAGCGTCTTGAATTGGATAATAAGAAACGAGAGCAAGAGCTTTCAGGACCCAAGTCCAATACTGGGCTTATGGAGTCTCTACTTGAAGCCGTGAAGGGTGGTGACGAGGTTGAAGATTAAGTTTTCAAGGAAACAAGCCGACATCATCCGCAGGCCATTCAACTATGAGCTTGAAGTAAACGAGGGCACGCCTCGAAGTGGCAAGACAACCGCTGGTCATTTTAGGTACGCAAGGTATTTGATTGAGTCGCAAGATGAGAATCATTTGATAGCTGCATACAATCAAGAGCAAGCCTACCGCCTATTCATTGACGGTGACGGCACAGGTCTAATGCACATCTTCGATGGCAATTGTAAAATCAAGCATGATGAACACGGAGACCACCTCTTAATTGATACACCAAGCGGAACTAAACGAGTTTACTACAAAGGTGGAGGTAAAGCCAATAGCGTAGGTGCTATCACTGGTATGTCTTTAGGCTCGGTAGTCTTTTGTGAAATCAATCTGCTGAATATGGATTTTATCCAGGAAGCATTCAGGCGGACGTGGGCTGCTAAACTCAGATATCATCTAGCCGATCTGAACCCTCCAGCGCCTCAGCATCCAGTCATTAAGGATGTATTTGACGTTCAAAACACACGCTGGACCCATTGGACCATGGATGACAATCCGATTCTATCTGAAGAGCGCAAGCAGTCTATTATTCAATCGCTTAAGAAAAATCCTTATCTCTACAAGAGAGACGTGCTCGGTCAACGTGTAATGCCTCAGGGCGTTATATACGGCTTATTTGACCTCGAGAAGAACATTAAGGATAGTTTGGTAGGCGAACCTATGGAAATGTATTTCAACGGTGATGGAGGGCAATCTGATGCCACATCGATGTCTTGTAATATCGTTACTAAACACAGAGAGGACGGCAAAACCTTTTTCAGACTTAACCGTGTAGCTCATTACTACCATAGTGGAGCTGAGACTGGTCAAGTTAAAGCCATGTCTACTTATGCAGTCGAGCTTCGAGCGTTCATTCAGTGGTGCGTTAACAAGTATCAAATGCGCTATACCGATGTCTGGATTGACCCAGCGTGTAGATCCTTACGAGAGGAATTGCACAAGCTAGGGATTCAGACAAGAGGGGCTTTGAACAACGCCCATGACGTCAGCAGCAAGGCGAAGGGTATCGAGGTAGGGATTGAACGTGGACAGAACCTCATTTCTTCAGGTCAGTTCTTACTTATCAATCACTCTGAAGAAGAGTACGACCATTACTATTTCTTGAAAGAGATTGGTCTTTATAGCCGTGATGATAACGGACGGCCAATTGATAAAGATAACCACGCAATGGACGAGTTCAGATATAGTGTCAATGTCTTTTACAAGAAATACGCTAATTTTTAACAGGAGCATATCAAAGAATGGGAATTATACAAACCATTAAAAATCTAATAAAAAGGAGTCAATACAGAATGACGACAGAAAGTCTGGCAAGTATCACAGACCATCCTAAAATCGCAATAACAAGCGCAGAGTATCGACGTATCAACGATAACCTACTGTATTATCAAAGCAACGCTGGAAATGTCACTTACACGAACACGGACGGCATGAGTAAACAGAGAGAAATGACTGTTTTGCCAATTGCTCGAACCGCTGCCAAGAAGATTGCAAGTCTGGTCTTTAATGAGCAAGCCTCGATTAAATTGGACGATAATGAAGCAAACACATTCATTCAAGAAACCTTGAAGAATGACCGCTTTAACAAGAATTTTGAGCGCTATCTTGAGAGTTGTTTGGCTCTTGGTGGCTTGGCTATGCGCCCTTATGTAGATAACGGACGAGTGCGAGTATCATTCGTTCAAGCGCCTGTCTTTTTACCGCTACAAAGCAACACACAGGACATTTCAAGCGCTGCTATTGTTACTAAGACGATTAAGGCTTCAGGTCAGAAGAACATCTACTACACCTTGATTGAGTTCCACGAGTGGGCGAATGACGGGAAGTATGTCATCAGCAATGAGTTATACAAGTCTGATAATCAGAATGTAATTGGCGACCGAGTGCCCCTTGCTGAAATCTACGAGGATCTAGAAGAACAAGTTGAACTAAACGGTCTAACAAGACCGCTTTTTTCTTATCTCAAACCTCCAGGGATGAACAACAAAGACATCAATTCACCTCTAGGCTTGTCTATCTTTGACAATGCAAAGAGCACGATTGATTTCATTAATACGACCTATGACGAGTTCAAGTGGGAAGTCAAGATGGGACAACGCAGAGTGGCTGTTCCTGAGAACCTCACAGAGACTCGCATGGTCAGCAAAGACGGAGACGTCCAACTTGTCAAACGCTTTGACACAGAGCAGAACGTTTACTTGCGCTTATCTACTAGTGACATGGACGGTGGAAGCATCACAGACTTAACAACTGCAATCAGGGCAGATGATTACATCAAGACCATTAACGAAGGTCTGGCGCTCTTCGAAATGCTTTTAGGTGTATCAGCTGGGATGTTTACGTTTGACGGCCAGAGCTTGAAGACTGCGACAGAGGTCGTTTCTGAAAACTCTGATACTTATCAAATGAGAAACAGTATTGTCAGCTTGGTTGAGCAATCATTGAAAGAGTTGATTATCTCAATCTGCGAGCTTGGTAGTCTTTATGGATTGTACGACGGTCCAATTCCTCAAATGGAGAAGATTTCAATTAACTTTGACGATGGTGTCTTTACTGATAAGAATAACGAGCTTGACTATTGGACCAAGGCTTTGGCCAGTGGCATTGTCAGCAAGGCTCACGCTATCCAGAAGGCTTTCAATATGTCAGAGGTCGATGCCAAGAATATGATTCAGGCAATCAACCAGGAGACAATGGACACGGCGAACAGTCAGCGAAGTCAACAAGACATTGATATTTACGGGGAGTGATTAAATGAACCTAATTTCAAGGATTTTCTGGTTAGCTCCAAACCCTGCCAAGTTATTTATGAAAAGCTCAAGACCAAGGCTAGAGAGGATGCTAAATGAAAGGAAACAAGAGACCACCGATTCAGTTCAATGACGAGCAACTGCTGCTTCAAGCGAGCAATGTCGCAGACATCTATCATCAGTTAGCCTTGGACTTGTTTGACAACGTGGTCGAACGTGTGACCGAACGTGGCACGGTTTATCTTGACAAACAACCGTACATCTGGCAACTCGAAAAGATGCAACAGATGCACATGCTGAATGAGGAAAACCTAAAGCTAATCTCTGAGCGTTCAGGAGTAGCTGAAGAACAACTGCGCCACATTGTCGAGAATGAAGGCCTAAAGCTCTACACGGACACGAAACAACAACTCATGGAAGATTTAGGCCGTGGATCTTTGGGAGGTAATAATTACATTCAAGAAATCCTTGCTGATTATGCTAATCAAGCAGTCGACGAGCTACACAACCTAATCAACACAACGCTTCCTAAGGCTGTCATAGGCGCTTATCAAGGCATCGTTGAACAATCTGTCGCTAGAGTAGTCACTGGTCTTTCTACGGCTGATAAGGCTGTTTCTGATACGGTCATGAAATGGCAAGAGAAAGGATTTCAAGGTTTCAAAGATAGCGCTGGGCGTAACTGGAAAATCGACAATTACGCACGGACGGTTATCAAGACGACAACCTATCGAACGTTTCGAGAAATGCGAACGAGACCAGCTGAAGAGTTGGGAATTGATACCTTTTATTTCTCAAGAAGGCATCAGCTCGTAAGTCATGTGCTCCTTTACAACATCATATTGTCACAACTGGACACGCTAGAACAGAGCATGGAGAGCATATTCTTGCTTTGTCCGACTATGGATACGGTCGTCCAGAAGGTTGCTTGGGTATTAACTGCGGTCACATGCTGACGCCGTTTATCCCTGGAGCCAATTACAAGCCCGATTTGGGCGAGGATGTGGCAGAGGTTAGTCCAGAGCAAGCAGAAGAAAACGCAAACGCAGAGGCTAAGCAGAGAGCTCTAGAGAGGTCTATCAGAGCGAACAAGGAAAAACTCCATGTCGCTGAGAAATTGGGCGATAAAGAGCTGATAGACCGATATAAAATGAAATTAGGCAACCAGAGAGGTGCCCTCAAGTCTTGGATAGATGACCATCCATTTCTTTACCGTGATGAGAAACGTGAGAAGTATCACGAAAATCCGTCGAGCTTTGCTAAAGAGGAAGGTAGGCAGAGAGAGAAAAATCAGAAGGTTGCATCAGAATATAGTGAGATAAGAAGATTATTAGGTGAGTACGCTCCATTATCACTAGATAAATACCGAAATATAAGGTATAATGATAGCGAGGAATATAAGAGACTTAGTGCACTAGTGAAAAGTGTGAAAACAATGCTGGAAGCTAGAAAAAATACCACCGTTATTGTTAATGATAAAGCCCCTGTTTTACATCAACCAAACAGTGTTGTCGACTTGTATAAAGACGGCGATTTGATTCAACGTCGATACTTTGGTAAGACTGGTAAAGCTAAGTTTGATATTGATAATACAGACCATAAACAGCCAGAACACCACAAAAAAGTTCCTCATGTTCATTATTGGACTTGGTGGAAAGATGGTAACGGAGAACAGAAGAAAAAACGGTCAAAAGGCGATCAAGAACTAACTTTAGCTCAACGTATCGCAAACGAAGATTTGAAAGGAATTAGGCACAATTATGACAAATAATTTTTTTAAAACTCTAGAAGATTTCAGAGAAAGCGTAGAAAGCGGCGAAGAGTTTAATCTGAAACTAAACGGAATTGAGTACTACATTGGGTATTTCGGAGATGATAATGTAATCTCTGAACCTTTTGGTGTCAATGAACAAAAGTTTTCTAGTTTTGACGAATTGTTAGATATTGATTTACACGGAACTACCTTAAGAGATAGCTGGATGCTATTGACTGCATAACTTTGGCAGAAAGTCCCGTTTTTATGTGATATATTGGTAGTATAAAATACAAACAAGAGTGTCCACGGATGCTCTTTTATTTTTGCCGATATTAGCGCCCTCAAAACCGTATCAGAATTGATGCGGTTTTTTGCTTGCCTTTATCCGCAGGCGGTAAAGAACGGAAGATAATACCTAATTTTAGGAGGACAGAAGAATGCCAGAAGACATTCAAACACAAGCTGACCAGCCAGTCAATGCTGGAGAAAACACTGAGTCACAAACTCAAGAGCAACCTATCAAGACTTTCACACAAGATGAGGTGACAGGTCTTGTAGCTAAAGAAGCCAAGAAAGCGCAAGAGAAAATCTTCAAAGACCTAGGGTTTGAAAATTTCAAGAGCGCCAAAGAAGGACTTCAACAGCTCAAAGAGTGGAAAGACTCACAAAAGAGCGAGGCTGAAAAAAACAGTCAGAAGCGCTTGCTGCTAAAGAGAAAGAGTTAGAAGCTGCTTTATCAAGTCAACGACTTCTTGAAGCGAAACTGTCAGCTCTTACTCTAGGAGTAAATGCCGAGTCTGTGGACGACGTCATCACTCTATCTAATCGCTTGGTATCCGATGATGTGTCTATTGAAGATGCTATCGGTCAAGTGTTACAGAAATACCCTCAGTTTGGTCGCACAGAGCAACCTGAGGAGAAAAAGCCGACATTTTCAGCTGGAGGAAATCCGACGGCTGGAACGAACCAAGAAGACGCCTTTCTAAAGGCTCTAGGATTAAATAACTAATAGGAGATCTATAATGACAATTAACTATATCACTAAACATGAAGGCACTTTTGAGAAAAAATTGATGCAAGGTGCACTTACTAACATTTTGGAAACACCACAAGTAAACTGGTTAGGCGCTAAATCGTTTGAATTGCCTATAATTGCAGTTACTGGATACAAAGCACACACTCGCTCTAAAGGATACAACGCTGGTACAGTTTCTAACGACAAGAAAGTCTACACGCTAGGATTTGACCGTGACGTTGAGTTCTTTGTAGACTCAGCAGACGTAGACGAAACAAACCAAGAGCTTTCAGCTGCTAATGTATCTAACACATTCATCACTGAACACGCAACTCCAGAAGTTGATGCTTATCGTTTCTCTAAACTTGCAACAGAAGCTATCACAGGTACACACTTCAAGTCTGAAACTGACTTGTCAGAAGTGAATATCTACTCACGCTTGAAAGCTGCCCTTTTGCCAGTTCGTAAATATGGCGCTCAGAACATCGTGGTTTATGTTTCTAGTGAGGTTATGGACTTCTTGGAACGCTCTAAAGAGTTCACACGTTCAATCGCTACTACATCACCTCAAGGTATCGACACTCGTGTCACTTCACTTGATGGAGTTCAGCTTATCGAAGTTTGGGACGATGCACGCTTCAAAACTAAATTTGATTTCACTACTGGATTTGTTAAGGCTGCAGACGGTAAAGACATCAACTTCTTGATCGTTGCTAAGCCAGCAGTAATCGCTAAAGCTAAATTTAACTCTATCTATCTTTTCGCACCTGGCCAACACACAGAAGGTGACGGCTACTTGTATCAAAACCGTTTGTACCACGACCTCTTTGTCCTAGAGACTAAGAAAGACGGTATTTACGTTTCTCATAAAGCCTAATAAGGGGGTAATCCATGAAGAAGTATGAAATTGAACCAGGTCTACACAGTCCAAGAAGGCAGCTTGCTCGAAGCACAGTTAGTCGCTGACGGATTTGAAGAAGTGATTGACGAGGCAGAGCTTGAAGAGCTACTTGCTACTCATCAACTCGCTGACCTTACCTTGGTTGAGCTGAAAGCTCTTGCTAAAGAGCGAGGGCTTGAAGGCTATTCAAACAAGACAAAAGACGAGCTTTTGGAGGTATTGAATGGCTAAGTATCAGGCAAAGCTAAACGTTTATCTGGCTAAGTCTGACCGTCATTTTGATAAAGATCAGGTGTATGACCTGGATAAATACGAAGCGCAGGAAATCAATGCACTAGTTGATTGTTTGGAACTCGTTGAGGATCTTGACGAGGGATTAGTTGAGGTGGAGACATCCACCTTTTAAGGAGGTGATTTGATGTCTTATCTAACTAAAGAAGAGTTTACTGAGCTTGGTTTTGAGTGTGAGGGTGACTTTTACAAACTTTTGAAGCGTGCTAAGCTCGCAATCGATGCTTTCACAAGAGATTTCTATTTCTTGAATAGCTTTGAGAGTGACAATGAAGCACGAAAAAGGGCGGTCAAGCTCGCTATGGCTTATCAGATAGCTTATTTAGACAGTTCAGGAGTCATGACGGCAGAAGATAAGCAGTCTATTGCTAGTATGTCAGTCGGACGGACGTCGGTAAGCTATCGCACAGGATCACAGAACGGCTCAGGCTCGCTTTCAGTGGCTGAGAGGTACAATTTATCCAAGGATACAGAAAACTGGCTCAGAATGGCTGGATTTGGCTTTGCGAGGGTTGATTATGATAGATAAAAGAATGCTACCTGATTCTGTGACTATCAAGAAGTCAATCGGTGAGGATGATTGGGGAAAAGAGGCTTACTCAGAACCCCTTTTACTATCCCCTTGTAAATTCGATAGATCCTTTTCTCATTCTGGCTCAGGCAATCATCGTAGCGAGTCCAACTCTTCAACCGTGATTGTTTATCACAAATACTGCCCTGTGGAACTTGACAAGAGCTTCATCGGTGGCATTGTCGAAGAGGGTGGAGCCAGCTACGTTGTTAAAAACATCATCCCTCAGTATCATCCTTTGACAAGTAGGCTTTTAGCTTATGAAATCGAGGTGATTTAGTGGGTGGTGGTGCAAGTGTCAAGATTGAACTGAACGGCGTTAAGAAGAAGGTATCGCCTGAGAATTTCGCTAAAGGAAAGTTGGCCATCGCTAACCAAATGCTACTGGACATGGATCCATACGTCCCTAAAAGGAAGGGAATTTTAAGAGCTAGTAGCCATGCCAGACAGGATTCGGTAGTGTATGTGACACCTTACGCTAGATTGCTTTATTATGGCAAGAAGCGGAAAGGGTTCTTTTCTGAGAAACAAAGAAAGTTTTTCTTTGCTAATAAAGAGAAGTTGCTGAGCCAACGGCCAACGCCTGGAACTGGTCCAAGATGGGATAAGAAAGCCGCCGCCTTACACTCTAAGAAGTGGGGTGATGTCGGATTGAAAGCGATGGGATTGAAATGAACCAAAATAATGACTTTGCAGATGTCTTGCTTGAGCATATCAAAGGCATCCAAGACAAAATCCCATCTAAACTTGGTTATTTAACCGAGAAAGAGGGATTGGTCGTCTTTCCACTCCCTGGTGGAGAGGTTGTAGACGAGGACATGGCTGGAACTCAAACAGTCAGCTTGCCTTTTGAAATTGCTATCAAGTCACGAGATCAGGAATTAAACAACAATACACTGTGGCAGATTAATGCTGCCTTGTCAAAAATGGACCTAGAATTGCCAAGTAAAAATGGCTCTTATGAGTTTTTAGGTCTAAAAGTTGATAAGCCTTACTTAAACGATTTAGACGAGCAAGGCTTTTACATTTACTTGCTGGACGTAACTGCCAGCCTTGAAATTGAAAGGAATGAATAATGGCTAAAAATAAAAACGTAAAACGTAAACATTACATCGCACCATACAAAGAAGCAACTCCAGACACTCCACCAACTGCGACGGATTACCTTTGGATTGCTAAAGGCATCAAGACATCATCACCAGAGAATGACGAAAAGACAGACGATTTCACAGACTTCGCTGGTGACGGAACACCTGAAGAACAAGTGATCACTAAAACACGAGGGCGCTCATTTGAGGGCGTTCGTGATACAGACGACAAAGCGCAGAATTTTGTCGCTGATAAAGAAGACGCAGTCGGAGACGAGCTTTTGGTTTGGTACAAAGAAGTTGACGTAACTGGTAAAACTCAATATGAGGGACCTGCTCGTCTTTCTGGTATCGAAATCGGAGACGGAGAAGCGTCTGAAACGAAAGCATCAAGTTTAAGGTCGTATGGACTCGTAAACCTAAGAAATCTACAGTAGTACCAGGATAAACCAAGGCGTGAAATATCACGCCTTTTTATTTTTTAAAAAAGGAGCATAAAACATGGTAGTCATTAAAAAAGCTAGTAATATCATCCCTATCGATTTTGGAGAGTTTCAATTGGAATATGTAGCAAACGACAAGGGAGTATTAGAACTAGACAAGTTTCGCAAGGATTTAGAAAAGAAATGGGAAAAAATCGAAAAGCTTTCTGATGAAAAAATCGCAGAAAAGGCCAAGGAAGTTGTCGAAGACGGATGGACTCGTCTATTTAGTTCAGAAACCTTTGAAAAAGTCTATAAATTCGCAGACGAGGACACCACTATCGCATTTAACTATCTGATGCAGACCATTCTTGGAATTCAGAGAGAGTACCAAGAACGCAACTCAGAAGATGCATTCAAGAAGTATCTAGCGTGATGCCATGTTAGATATTTCTAGGAAGCTAGTTGATGAGCTTGTACTAGAAATTGAAGGCAAAGAACAGACTTTCCCTCTGCTCTTATCGTTCGATAGAGTTTTGAAGGTCTTTGAATTGTGGAAAGACGACGAAGTTTCAGACATTATGCGACCTTTCTTTGCGTTGAGGATCCTGACGGGTGTTTCTTTTGATTTTTTGACCGTGAACGAGGCCATGGAAGTGATATTGGCAATCTTTGAAGAACATATACAAAACGGTAAAAAAGAAGATGACGTTGAGTACGACTTGGCAGGTAATGTCATAAAGTCATCGACGACAACAGAAGAGCCACAGAAAAGACTCTACAACGTAAAGCATGACGGAGCTTATATCTTTGCTTCTTTCATGCAAGCCTACAAAATCGACTTAATTGAAGAGATTGGAAAGTTGCACTGGAAAAAATTCAACGCATTACTTGTCGGTTTGCCTGAAGGAACCAAATTTGTAGAGGTCGTGAAGATCCGCTCTTACGAGCCACAAAAAGGCGATAGTCAGGAATACATCGATAAAATGCGAAAATTACAAAGAGAGTATCGTCTGCCAGATGATGACGAAGACGAGCTGGAAGATGACGACTACGATTATTACGAATAGAAAGGAGGTGCACAATGGCAGATGGTAAAGTTGTCATCCAGGTTGATATGGATGGCAATAAGGCACAGTCAGGTGTCGAACGTTTAAAAGGTATGATGGGTGGATTAGCTGAAAGCGGTGAGCGAGTAGGCTCGGTTTTTAAATCAGTTTTAGGCGCTAATATCGTTAGTGGCGCTCTGATTTCAGGGATCCAATCGCTAGGGAATGCTATGAAGAGTGTTTTTTCTACGGCTCTAGACGAAGGAGCCAAGCTCCAACAGTCTTTTGGTGGTGTAGATACGCTCTATACAACTGCAGCTGAGTCAGTGAAGCAATATGCGAACGCTGCGGCTTCAGCTGGTATCTCTGCCAATACATACGCAGAGCAAGCCGTTTCATTCGGTGCTAGTTTAAAACAAGCGCTCGGTGGTGACGCAGTGAAGGCTGCACAAATGGCAGACAAGGCTATCATGGCCATGGCCGACAACTCAGCTAAAATGGGTACTGATATCGGTTCAATCCAACAGACATTCCAAGGTTTTGCAAAACAGAACTATACTATGTTAGATAACCTTAAACTAGGTTATGGTGGTACCAAGCAAGAAATGGAACGACTTCTTAAAGATGCCAGCAAACTTGAGAGGGCGATGGGTAAGAAGTTTGATATCAACAATTTTGCGGATATTGTAGAAGCCATCGACCTAGTTCAACAAGAATTAGGAGTTGCTGGAGTTGCAGCAGAAGAAGCTCGGACAACGTTCAGCGGTTCATTCGCAGCAATGAAGGCTTCAGCTTCTAACTTTTTGGCTAACTTGTCACTCGGTAAAGACATCGCTCCGTCTTTAAAGGCGTTAGTGTCTACTACCTCTACATTCCTCTTAGGAAATTTCTTGCCAATGGTTGGGAATATCATGAGGCAACTTCCTCAAGCCGTTTCGACGGCTTTGGCAGAAGCTGGTCCAAAAATTGAACAAGGATTTAAGTCTTTGTTTGCATCACTTGGGGTTGACGAGGGTGTTTTTGATGTGATCAAGGACACTTTTCGAGATGTTGTCGTGACAATCCAGTCACTTTTTGAAGAACTGACAAGTGAATCCAATGGGTTTGGCAATGTTATTCAAGGGGTTGGAAATGTCATTCAAACAGTTAACGTCATCATCCAGAATATGGCTATGGCCTTTCAGTTTGCACTAGAAGCCTTCTCTGAAACAGGAGCAATTAAGAATGCCTATCAAGCGTTTAAAGACTTGACGGATGCTGCTTTAGACCTTGCTGAGAAGTTAGGTGATGCTATCCCGTGGGATATCGTAGGCGCAGCTGCAGGACACGTTGTGAACGCTATTTCAATGATTGTAAGCTGGATCTCGAAGCTGTCCCAATCGATAAGTGCGGATGTTTGGAAGGGACTGGTAACAGGCATTGGAGGCGCAATCCTAGCATTTAAAGGATTTAACTTTTTGAAGAGTTTTAATCCTTTTGGTTTATTTGCCAAAGGAGCAAAAGAGGGAGCAGACGAAGTCGTAAAAGGCGCAACCAAATCCAAAAGTTTTGTCTCGCAGATTTTTAGCGGCTTAGCTAACGTTATCAAATCATCAGGAACGGCAATCAAAACGGCTGCTACTGGTATTGGTCAGGGCATCAAGGTTGCGTTATCTGGACTTGCTCCAGTTATTAAAGCATTTGGCGCTGCAATGAAGACCGCAGGAATGGGTAATATCCTAGCACTTGGTGGAGCAGTTGCTATTGCAGCGGTCGGTATTGGTGCTGGAATTGCCATTATCGCTGCAGGTTTGAGCTTAATTGCTAGTCAAGGCGAAGGTGTAGCTACTATCATTAACGCGGTAGGACAGGCATTTGCCACGGTTGCTACTGCAATTATCAGCACATTTGCCCAGGCTATCGTTACGGTTTCAGGAGTTCTTCCAAACGTGACAAGCGCTTTGGCTCAGCTTTCTCCTCTTGTCATGGCATTTGGTGAAGCTATGGGGGCAGCAGCTCCATTTATCACAGCTTTAGGTGAAGCCATTTCAGGAATTGCAACAGCAGTGACTCCAATCGTCGAGATAATAAGCGCTGCGTTCGTTTCAGTATCTCAAATCATCGCTGACGCTATTGTTCAAATTGTTGAAGCGATTGCTCCATTTGCTCCAGCGATAACAGAAATGGTTGTAGCTGTTGCTCCATCAATTGCTGATATCGTTTCATCGTTTAGCAGTATGTTCTCGCAGATTAGTCCTATCATTGATAGTTTATCTAATCTTTTGAAAACTTTCGGAGAGCAGGTCAGCTCTATCTTAAAAAGTGCTGGTAGTGTAGTTGAGTCATTTGGCTCTGCTATTCGTAATGTACTTGACGGTGTAGCTGGGATCTTTGACAGTATCGGTAACGCTGCTAAAAATGCAGGGCAAGGCGTGAAGTTGATGGCTGAAGGCATTCAAATCCTTGTAGGCCTCGGTTTAGCTGACCTTGCAGGGACTTTGACGGTTGTTTCAGCAGGTCTTACTGCTATTGCCAACTCTGGTATCGCTACGGCTGGTCCTGGATTGCAACAAGCAGGAACAGGTCTAATGTTGATTGCTACATCAGCTCAACTTGCAAGCGTAGCTTTGCAATCAGTACCTACTGCGCTATCATCACTAAGCACGAGCCTTGGCACTTTGCCAGAAACATTAGCAAGCGCTGGAGCTTCCATGAGCACCTTTGCTTCATCGGTCATGGCTTCATTTGCAAGTCTTTCTGGATCTGTGTCAGGTGTCATGATGCTACAAACAGGCTTGATGGCTCTAGCTAATGCGATGATGATGGCACAGAGCGGAGCTTCAGCGATGTCATCTACTCTAACGATGATTAACGCTTCAGCTTCATCCGCTTCGTCAGCTATTAGTCAGCTTGCCACAGGTATTGCTTCAGCAATGACTCAGGCTGTATCGTCGGTTCAATCAAGCATGGCATTGATTGTGTCTGTGATTACACAGTCATCGGTTCAAATGACACAGGCAGGCCAACAGGCAGGTCGTGGAGTTTCTGAAGGGATTACAAACGGCATACGCTCTGGAGTTGGTTCAGCAATGTCAGCAATGGCTACAATGGTCAGCTCTATCCAATCTACAGGGATGAGAGGTGTGTCCACTATGCGCTATGTAGGCTCTATGATTGGTCAAGGTTTAGCAAGTGGTATGTATTCAGCTCTAGGAGCTGTGACAGCTGCAGCTAATGCTCTTGTCGCTCAAGCTGAAAGAGCTGCACAAGCCAAGGCTAAAATCCACAGTCCATCACGTTTGTTTAGAGATAACGTCGGACGTTATATCTCGCAAGGGGTGGCAGTTGGTATTTTGGCAGATGCTCACAAGGTAGACGATGCTATGGGCGATGTATTCGACCAAATAAAAGCCTTTAATTTTACACCAGAAGATATCATCGGAGTAGGGCAATCGAGCCTTACTAAGACGCTTCAGGTCAAATCTGACCTTGACCGTCAAATCAAGGCAAGCGTTAAGGTCGTACAAGAGAAATCTAACCGACTTGTCGAGCAAGCTCTAGAAGTTGCTGAGAAGGCAGTCAAACGACCTGTAAACATGATGATGGAAAGTGGAACGCTTGTCGGACAAATTGGCCAACAGATGACCGATTTCCAAAACGACAAGCTCATGATCGATAACATGATGAGAGGTATTTTTTAATGGACACAGTAATCTATAATAATCACGACCTCTCTGAGGTTATCAAAATAAGCGAAGTAATACGCCAGATAGGAAATGAAAGGAACGTCACGACGAATGACGCTCCTTTTTTGGGGGTTAACGTTCAGGAAGTAAGAACTGGACCTAAAAAAATCAAAATCAAGTTTGCCGTGCAAAGAAAAACGGCAAGAGATACCGAATTGGCCAAGCACGAATTGGCCACAATCTTGAACACAGACAAACCAGTCAAGATTACCATTTCAGACGAACCTGACAAGTATTATATGGGACTTGTCATTGGCTCTGTGGATGTCGACAACGTGGCTAGATGGCTCCAGAAGGGCGAGTTTGAGATTTTAGTTCCTGATGGCGTCGCTCATAGTTCGACTTATAGACGGTTCAACAACGGTCAAGAGTTGCGTGACAAGGTTGTTTTTGACCTGATCAATAATGGAAACGTTGAGGCTTTCCCAATCATCACAGTCAAACACAATGCTGAGAATGGATACATCGGTCTTGTAAATACCAGCGGAGCTTTTGAGGTTGGAGACCGTGAGGAAACCGACACAGGCATCGTCAAGCGCTCTGAGGTCTTGCTTGATTTTAGAGGGGATAGGATTTCAGATGCGTTCAATAGAGCGGTCAAAAACAGAGCAATCACGAACGATAACGGGGAAACCGTGACAGGAGTGTCTGAGCTGACTACTCTTTGGAATAAGAAACACATCAAACTGAGAGACCAAACTGTAGCGGGCAAGTACGGGAACTATGCGACAGGGCTTTCCTGGGATATTCCAACAGATAGCGCTGGAGGTGTAGGCTCGCTCAATGATTATCTTTTTTTGTAAGCAGGTGTTTCAATCAGATGCAGTCACACAGTATGGCTTTATTAAAATCACAGTATCAGACACTAGTGGTCAATTCCTGTATGGTGTCGAGACGTTCAAACGCTCTAAAGGTCAAGAGTGCGAGTTCAATGTTTTTGGTTCAGACGGGAAGGGAAAGTATAACTTTTTGAAATGCTTCACTTTCACTGGTTCCGACGACAAAAATAAAAATCCTTTTGCACCAGCAAGAGGTCAATTTGAACTTAAACGAAACGCTGAAAGGCTTCAAGTTTACTATAACGGCTCGTATTATAGCTTTGTGATTCCTGAAATTAAGGATAGAAAGTCAGCTAAAATTCATGTGACACTAGGAGCTTATCACGACAAGCCTATGGTATCGCATTTGTACGTTGACGAGTTGATGTATCGTAAGGATTTTGTGCCATCTATCGGCGATGTACCGAATAGATACCCTATTGGCTCTAATCTTATTATCAATAGCGAGACGGACTCTGTAACGCTTGATGGCATCGAGAAACAGTAGACGTCGTTGACGGTTCACATTGGTTGACTATTCCTCCTGGAAACAGTCGATTAGAAATTTATTGCTCAAGCTGGATTAAGACTAAGCCTTCAGTGAAGGTGGAGTTTGAAGAGAGGTATTTGTAATGTTATTAACAATTCACGACTCGAATTTGAGGAAAGTGGCTTTTATTGACAATAACAAGCAAGGAACATTGAACTATTTCAATGATACCTGGACAAGATACCTTGAGACAGGGTCTAGTATCTTTGATTTTACAGTCTTTAAAAAGGTCATTATCTCAGACATCGGGCAGAAAAGAGCCTACAATACTCTAAACGAGAAGGCTTTTGTGTCTTTCCACTACAAAGGCAAGACCTACTTACACACAATCCGAAAAGTTGAGGAAAATGAGAAAGTCATAAAATGTTACGGTATCAACCTAAACCTTGAGCTTATCAATGAGTACTCTATCCCTTACAAGTCACCTAAGGCTATGAGTTTTAAGGAGTTTTGCGAGGAGATGGACTTGCTCAACTATACTTTCTTAAAAATCGGTATTAATGAAGTATCAGACAAGAAGATTTCAGCTGAGTGGGAAGGCACAGACACTAAACTCAACAGACTACTTAGTCTGGCCAAGAAGTTTGGTGCTGAGATTGAATTTGACACACGTTTGAATGCAGATAGTTCTATCAAGTCATTTACAGTCAATGTCTATCATGAGCACGACGATATCCACCAGGGAGTAGGTCAAATTAGCCCAAAAATCTTTAAGTATGGAAAAAACCTCAAGACGATCACTAGGACGATTGACAAAACTGGGATCTATAACACGGTTGTCCCAACAGGTAAGGACGACAAAGGTAACGTAGTTGATATTAGAGGGCTTGGAGCTTGGTCTGTCAACAATGCAAAGGGAGAACGTGAGTTCTACCAGTCAGGGGCTGCATTGTATGCCCCCCTCTCTATGCAGATGTATCCGTCTACTTTCACACACTCAACAGGCGACCGTGACCAGTGGACTCGTAAGGACATGACTGTAGAGAGTTCAAATCCTGAGGTCATCCGCTCTATCGCTTACCGTGAGCTCAAAAAGAACTGTTACCCAGCAGTAACTTACGAGGCTGAGGGCTTTGCAGATTTAGAAATCGGAGATACAGTAAAAGTCTATGATGACGGTTTTAGCCCTACTCTTTTACTTGAAATGAGGGTATCTGAACAAACCATCAGCTTTACCAATCCGAAAAACAATAAAACGACTTTTTCAAATGCAAAAGCGCTTGAGAATAGACTATCTCAAGGCATTCAGCAACAGCTAGACAGGATGATAGAGGACGCTAAGCCTTACACTATCAAGCTAGCTACAGACAACGGTATAGCTTTTAAGAATAGCCAAGGTCAGACGATTGTGACACCTACCTTAATGCGAGGTAACAAGGCCGTCAATACTGGATGGCGTTGGGTGGTGGATGGTGTAATCAAAGCCACAAGCTCTAGTTACATTGTGAGAGCTGCCGACATCAACCAAAAGATGGTTTTGACAGTCTCGGCGTGGATTGATAACAAAGAGGTAGCCTCTGAGCAGTTGACTCTCATCAATACATCAGATGGGTTACAAGGTCAAAAAGGTGACACTGGCCCTAAAGGTGACCGAGGAGAGCGAGGAGAGAAAGGAGAAAAGGGAGACCGTGGCGAGCGTGGCTTACAAGGTCTGCAAGGATTGCAAGGAGTCAAAGGTGACCAAGGTATACCAGGCCCTAAGGGAGCGGACGGACGTACACAGTACACTCACATTGCCTACGCTGACTCTATTTCAGGTAGTGGGTTCAGTCAAACAAATGCTGACAAAGCCTATGTCGGAGTCTATGTTGATTTTAATGCAACTGATAGCAAAAATCCCGCTGACTATCGCTGGAACAAGTGGAAAGGGCCAGATGGTAAGAATGGAAAGGACGGCCCTCAAGGTATTCCAGGTAAACCAGGAGCTGATGGTCGGACTCCATATTTTCATAGGGCTTGGTCTAACTCTGCTGATGGTCGTGATGACTTTAGCACCTCTGATAGTACTAACAAGCGCTATCTAGGTACTTTGACGGATTTCACAGAGGCAGACAGTCAGGATCCTACAAGCTATAAGTGGACAGCTTTATTTGGGACAACAGAGCAATCGGGTAATATTTTACTTGATTCAAACGCTGGATGGAGAAATAAACATCGGCAAGATTTCATCTTGGCTGAACCCTTAAAAGCTGGTAAACAGTACACACTAAGTGCTAGATGGTGGAGGAGTGATAACAGTACACTCAGCTTTGGTATTCGTGAAAAATCCTGACGATAGCTGGCAGTGGATAAGTCTAGCATATAGCTTTGAGCTGGACGTTTGGAGCGCTACTTTTACATCAACTAAAAAAATCTTAATGCTGGTAATACTGTTTCATTCTTCACTGTAGAACTTGAAGGAGTTGGTAATGCTGACTGGGTACCGTTTTAACCGTCGGAGCTATACCTATGACGAGCTGGCAACCTCACTGGTCAGAGACTCAAAAAAACAACTAGACTCTAAAAGCCGACCAAGGGCTAACTCAGGAGCAACTGAACGCTTTGAATGAGAAAGCTGGAATTATTCAAGCCGAGCTTGAGGCTAAGGCTAGCGCTGACACGCTTGACAACTGGATAAAGGCCTATAAGGACTTTGTCCAATCTAACGAGACCGCAAGGGCGCAAGCTGAGAAAGATTTGATTTCAGCTAGTCAGCGTGTTTCTAACATTGCTAAGGATCTTGGAGAGCTCTCTGATCGCTGGAATTTCATTGATACCTATATGAGTTCCTCAAATGAGGGGCTTGTGATTGGTAAGAATGATGGTAGCTCTAGCATGATGTTCAACCCTAACGGCCGTATCTCAATGTTTAGCGCTGGTGTAGAGGTTATGTATATCTCTCAAGGGGTTATACACATTGAGAATGGTATCTTTTCTAAAACCATCCAAATTGGGCGGTTTAGAGAGGAACAGTATCACATCAATCCTGACATGAATGTCATCAGGTATGTAGGGTAGAAAGGAGTAATATGGCTAAATTTAGTAGCTCAAGTGGGAGCTTGTATCTCAATGTATATGTAGAGCAAGGCTCTCAGAGTATCACAGCTAACACCTCAACCGTTAACTGGCGGATGACAGTTAGCCGTACAGGCGCTTATTATACTCACAATAAGCAGGGAGATAGTACGCTGTCCCTTAATCTTGATGGTCAAAATGTGCATTACAGCTACCCGACGTGGGAGACATCAGGCGAGGAGTACACGCTTGCTAGTGGCTCAAGTACAATCAATCACAATGCAGATGGGACTAAGACCTTGCCTATATCATGCACGTTCAATCCTAACAACGGACTACATGGGACTATCACGGTCTCAGCCAGTCTCAGCCTAACGACTATACCACGTTCAAGCTCTGTAAGCGTGAGCGCTGGTACTATTGGTAGTTCAGTAACTATCAATATTAACCGTCAGAGCTCAAGTTTTAAGCATACAGTCCGCTATTCCTGGGCTGGCAAATCAGGGACGATTGCAACAAATACAGACACATCTACTAGCTGGACAATCCCTCTTGATTTTGCAAATGACATCCCGAACTCAGCAAGCGGAACAGGCACAATCTACGTTGATACCTACTCAGGCTCTGCCAAGACTGGAACACAGTCAACCACATTCACGGCAAGCGTGCCAGGTAATGTCAAGCCTACTTTTGCAGGGGTTTCCTTATCTGACTTAAACGGTGCAGCACAGAACCTCATCCCAAGTGGTAACACGTTCATCCAGGTAATCTCTAACATCAAGGTAGCTTTTAATGGTGCAGTCGGCTCTTACGGCTCATCTATTACTGGATACTATGCTGAAATAATCGGCAAAAACCAGTCCACAAGCTCAAACGGTGGCAGTCTGGGAATTATGAACTATCACGGGACCGTCAAAATCAGAGCAAGAGTCTCTGATAGTCGTGGGCGCTGGTCTGATACTAGAGAGGTATCTGTAACCGTGCTTGAGTATTTTGCTCCAGCATTAAGTTTTAGCATAGCAAGAACGGGCTCAACCTCTAGCACATTGACCGCTACGAGAAATGCCAAAATAGCACCTCTGATGGTTGCAGGAAGTCAAAAGAACTCAATGACCTTGACATTCAAGGTTGCTCGGCTTGGGACTACTAATTTCAAGTAGACACGGGACCAGCTACTGGCTCCTGGACAAGTATCTCAAACCTAATCAATTCTCAGGCTAATCTTGCAGGCAATTATCTAGCTAATCAGTCATGGGTTGTCATAGGCACGTTAGAGGACAAATTCACACGGTCTGATTTCATGGTCAACGTAGCCACAGAGAGCGTGGTTTTGTCTTATGATAGGTCAGGAGTTGGGGTCAACAAAATCCGTGAGCAGGGCGCTCTTGATGTAAAAGGTGACATCTTTGCTAACAACAAGCCCATTCAGCAGTATCAGCTGACTAATGCTGATGGTGGCTTAAGTAAAGGTAGTGCTCAATGGGATGATATTTGGAATAAGCAAGCTACAGAATTTGGTTGGAGAACAGGCAAATACGATGACAATCCAACAGGAAAAAACGGTGAGTGGGGTCTGTATCAAAATTTTTGGCTTGATAGCTGGAAAGGCGTCCAATTTTTCACCTCAATAGGGACAGGGCGTGTATTTGTTAGAGTCTATAACAATGCCAATAAATGGGCTCCGACGCAATGGAAAGAGATTGCTACAAAAGATGACATCCAAAAATACACTCAAGACTCTACTTGGCAAGTCCTACCTTTACAAAACAGCTGGGTACATCATCCTGATTACGACAAAGTTCAGTACTCAAAAACATTTGATGGAGTGGTTTACATCAGAGGCACGGCTTACAAAGGCAAAACAACAAAAGAGACAGTCATAGGAGTCTTACCTGTCGGCTTTAGACCTAAACAAACTATGTTTGTATCAGCTCTAAATAATAGCTATGGCATGGCTGTTTTAGGCATCTATCCGAGCGGTAATGTAGTCGTAAAGGAAACGTTGACGCCACTTGGCTCAACTTTGATAATGTATCTTTCAAAATTTAAAGGAGGTTCTATGAAATTAAATTACGGGACGAAGTCCCAAGAATACGACGCCAGCGGAACAGCGTCCGCCACCAAAGTCACGCTGGTAAACTCAGACGGTGCTTATGTCCCTGTCTTATTGCCAGCCGATAAAATCAGCTTATCAAACACAGAGCTCTTTGAGTTAGCTCTTGAGGCTCTTTATCAAGAGAATTTCCCACAGCGTGCTGAAAACGAAAAATTCAGTAAGGTTGAGAAAGAACTGCTTAAAAATAAAGAGGCAGTTGATAAAACTGAGCAAGCTGCGACACAAACAAAAGAAAATCTTAATACTGTTTCAGCTATTACAGAGGTACTAATTGCTCTAGCGGTTTCACAAAATGGAGGTATGCCTACCCATGCTTATGGCAAGGTTGCTAATTTTATCAAGCCACTAGTTAAGGGCACTAGATACTCAAACAGCGACATCATCTCAGGCGCTTATCCGTTTGAAACCAATGCTAAGTGGCCTAAAGGCACGCCAACCATTTTCAAGTTTCAAATGCAAGCAACAGAGGGATACACTTATAAAGAGCAATCGCTTTCTGAAATGCTTCAGCAAGGTGTCTTGACCGTTGTCATGCCTCGTATTGATTAGATAGGGGGAGGTTATGACATGGGTTGATATTTTTGAGAAAGTAATAAATGCCTTGACAAATCCTACAACAATAGGGGCAGTTGTCGCTGGTTGGTTTGGAGTTCGGACAATAAAGGCTGGAAATCTGAATAAGGAACAGTTTCACGAACTCAAAGACGAGCTAGGCACTATCCAATCATCAGTAAACGACATCAGAGCAGTCGGAGAGGATAACAACAGGAAGATAAGCGAGGTAAATGATAAGTTAGTAGTACATGATGAGGCTCATCTAGTCACAATGTATCTGAGACTTGAAAGAGACATGACTACTGCTATCAACCGTGGGTTTACCACGGTTCATGAGTCGGACATCGTGCATAAAATGCACAGTAGCTACAAGAAATTAGGAGGCAATGGATACATCGATAGTCTCTACAACAAATACATACAATTAGAAGTGAGGAATTAACATGAAAATTAACTGGTTAGTACGTTTTAAAAATAGAGCTTTTGTCATTCGCTTTTTGCTTGCTATCATCCTACCTATTTTGACCTATTTTGGGTTAAAATTTGAGGATTTGACTAGCTGGGCTGGGGTTTATGAGTTATTCTTGAAATACTTATCAAATCCTTACCTTATCGGGTTATCAATCGTGAGCGCCTTAAATATGGTACCAGACCCAACAACAGCGGGGTTATCAGATAGCTCAAGAGCTTTGACATACACAGAGCCTAGCGAAGATTAAGAAAATTTAGAAAGAGGAATATTATGCCAATCAATATCGAAACAGCGATTGCATGGATGAAAGCTAGGCAGGGACGAGTCTCTTATAGCATGGAAGAAAGAGACGGAGATGACTCTTATGATTGCTCTAGCTCTGTCTACTATGCTCTGAGAAGTGCTGGAGCAGTATCAGCTGGATGGGCAGTCAATACTGAGTATGAGCACGACTGGCTTATCAAGAATGGTTATACTCTTATCTCAGAGAATACGCCTTTTGACGCTCAGCGTGGAGATGTATTTATTTGGGGACGCAAAGGTGCCTCAGCTGGTGCTGGTGGACATACAGGGATTTTTATTGACTCTGACAACATCATCCATTGCAACTATCGCTATGATGGGATTTCAGTCAATGACCATGATGACATTTGGCTATATGCTGGACAGCCTTACTACTACATTTACCGCTTGACCAATCCAAATGCTCAACCTGAGCCTCCTAAAAAAGGCTGGCAACGAGATGATAAAGGTTACTGGTACGCTAGAGCTAATGGCTCTTATCCTAAGAGTCAATTTGAGTACATCGAGGAAAATAAATCATGGTTTTATTTTGATGAGTCAGGTTATATGTACTCTGACAAATGGCTCAAGCATACAGATGGCCACTGGTACCATTTTGACAAGGATGGCTACATAGCCACATCTTGGAAGAAAATCAATGGAAAATGGTACTATTTCAACCGAGATGGCGCAATGGCTACAGGGTGGGTCAAATGGTATGAGAAATGGTACTATCTTGACTCAGAGGATGGGGACATGAAATCTAACACCTTTGTCCCATACAACGGAGGCTACTATCTCCTTTTGCCTGATGGCAGAATGGCAGATAAAGAGGCATTCACTGTAGAGCCTGATGGGCTCATTACAGCAAAATAAAAATAAAGCATAGAAAGGCTTTCAAAATTTAATTACACTTGACCGCTCAGTTTTTGAGCGGTCTTTTTTTGTGCTCTGAAAGTACTTTATAAAATAAAAAAGTAATGATTTTTTCACTTTTTTTATTTTTTCTACGAATAGATAAGTAGGAGGAATAAAAATGAAGATTTTAAATATTGAATTAGCAAATGTAGAGCAGACAGACTTAGGCTTTGAGCATTGGGTTGATGTGACTTACAACGTTCCGATTTTGAAAAACGAATATACGGTCAAGCTGTTGCTCTTGATGGAATGCAAGATAGAGGACCAGGAAGTCATTGAGTATCTGGTATCAACTTGGAAGTATCGGGATCTCGTGCTACATTCTGTACAGATGTATGAGATGGAAAAAATCAATAATTTTACTATCCTTGATTGAAATGTTAGTGGTCCTTCTTATCATTAGCGTCCTACTCTTACTGTTTGTGCCAAATCTTACTAAGCAAAAGGATGCAGTCAATGATAAGGGGAAAGCAGCTGTCGTCAAGGTGGTAGAAAGCCAAGCAGAACTGTATAGTCTGGATAAAAATGAAGATGCTAGTCTAAGTAAATTACAGGCAGATGGACGTATCACTGCTGAGCAAGCAAAAGCCTATAAGGAATATCATGCAAAACAAAAGACAAGTCAAACAGTTTCGGATTAGGGCTTTTACTATGCTAGAAAGTTTATTGGTCTTAGGAATAGTCAGCCTGTTAGCTTTGGGCTTGTCGAGTTCAGTTCAGTCGACTTTTGCAGCTGTGGAAGAACAGATTTTCTTTATGGAGTTTGAGGAACTTTATCGAGAAACCCAGAAGCGAAGTCTGGCTAGTCAGCAAAAGATGAACTTAATGCTAGAAGAGAGAAGTATTGGGAATGGCTATCAGAAATTAGCCATCCCTAAAGGCATTCAATTGCAGTCCAATCAGTCAATTACCTTTGATAAGGCTGGAGGGAATTCGTCTCTAGCTAGCGTGAGATTTCAAACAAGGAAAGAAGTGGTTCGCTACCAACTATATCTAGGAAATGGAAAGATTAAACGTATTCAAGAAGCAAAAAATTAAGGCGGTTATTTTACTAGAGGCAGTGATTTCGCTAGCCATTTTTGCCAGTATTGCAACCCTCTTGCTGGGACAAATTCAAGAAAGTAGAAAAAGAGAAGTAGAACTTCTAAAACAGGAAGAAGTTTTGCGAGTGGCTCGTATGGCTTTGCAGACTGGACAAAAGCAGTTAACTGTCAATAGCCTTACGGTTCATGTTGTCTCGAATGAGCGAGGTTTGGAGGTATACCATGGAACGGAGAAATTACTGGCGATTCAAGACAAGTAGGGTCAGAGCTTTTACACTTTTAGAATCCTTGGTTGCCCTTATGGTTATTAGTGGTAGCTTGCTCCTCTTTCAAGCTATGAGTCAGCTCTTGGTTTCAGAGGTTCGCTACCAGCAGAGAAGTGAGCAAAAAGAATGGCTTTTATTTGTGGATCAGCTGGAAGCAGAGCTGAATCGAGCCCAATTTGAAAAAGTGGAGAATGATAGACTTTACCTCAAACAGGAAGGTAAACCCATTTCCATGGGGAAATCAAAGTCAAATGATTTCCGGAAAACAGATGCCAGTGGACGTGGTTATCAACCCATGGTCTACGGTCTAAAATCAGCTCGAATTCAAGAAAAAGGGCAGGAGCTGCACTTTCACTTTCAGTTTGAAAAGGGACTAGAGAGGGAATTTATCTATCGTGTTGAAAAAGAAAAAAGTTAAAGCAGGAGTTCTCCTATACGCTGTCACTATTGCTGGAATTTTTAGTCTTTTGTTGCAGTTTTATCTAAATCGGCAAGTAGCACATCATCAGGATTATGCCTTAAATAAAGAAAAACTTCTTGCATTTGCTATGGCTAAGAGAACCTATGAAAAAGCTTCTTCTGAAAATGGAGAGCAGTCATTTAATGTAGGGAAGTCAACTTATCGAAATGACGAGAAATTCTTCACAACGACTATTGACACAGGAAAAAATAAGTTTGAATTTCACTTTTCTCCTTTAAAAAAGACCGGTCAAAAGTCTGAGAAAACAGAAAACAGGTCCAAAGAAGGAAATGAGGAGAAAACAGAAGAAGGAGTCAAAAAAGAGACTGCTAGGTCTTCCAAATTAGCACCTTCAAAGAACAACACAGAGTAGTTTGGACGAGGTTTTTACCTGAAATCGTGCTATAATAGATACATATGGAGGACCAAAAATGGCAAGTGTAAAATTGTATCTAGTGCGTCATGGGAAAACAATGTTTAATACGATTGGGCGTGCTCAAGGCTGGAGTGATACTCCTTTAACAGCTGAAGGTGAGCGAGGTATTCATGAATTGGGAATTGGCTTGCGTGAGTCAGGCTTAAAGTTTGAGCGTGCTTATTCAAGTGACTCAGGACGTACCATCCAAACTATGGGAATTATCCTTGAGGAACTAGGTTTGACAGGACAAATTCCTTATCGGATGGATAAGCGAATCCGTGAGTGGTGCTTTGGTAGCTTTGATGGTGCTTATGATGGAGATCTTTTTATGGGGATTATTCCTCGTATTTTTAATGTCGATCATGTGCATCGTTTGTCCTATGCGGAGCTAGCTGAAGGTTTGGTAGAAGTGGATACAGCAGGCTGGGCTGAGGGCTGGGAAAAACTAAGTGGTCGTATCTGGGAAGGCTTTGAAGCCATTGCCAAGGAAATGGAAGCCAATGGTGGAGGAAATGCCCTGGTAGTCAGCCATGGAATGACTATTGGTACCATTGTTTACCTCATTAACGGCATGCATCCACATGGTCTTGATAACGGAAGTGTGACGATTCTTGAGTACGAAGATGGTCAGTTTTCAGTCAAGATTGTTGGGGACTGTAGCTACCGTGAAATTGGACGAGCTCAATTAGACGAGCAAGATAGTTCAGAACAATAAAATTCAGCACTAAATTTAGAAGAATTTTTAAAGGATTGATAGAATGCTAATGTCTTAATTCACAAGCTTGCGAGAGCTGAGTGCTTTGACAATAGCATTCTTTTTTGTTAGAATAGTATCAACATAAAAGCATAAGAAGGGACTGACAGAACTGTCGTCCCCTTTTGTCTATCTTATAAGGGGGAAATATGCTGTTTCAGAAAATAAAAGCCTATAAATGGCAGGCCCTGGCTTCCTTGATTATGACAGGTCTAATGGTAACGAGTTCACTCTTGCAACCCCGATATTTGCAGGAGGTTTTAGAGGCACTGCTAACGGGTGATAATGAAGCTATTTATACTATCGGTTTTTGGTTGATTCTTGTTGCCTTGATTGGTTTGGTCGCAGGTGGGATTAATGTAGTGTTAGCAGCTTACATTGCTCAAGGAGTTTCGTCTGACTTACGTGAAGATGCCTTTCGTAAGATTCAAACTTTTTCATACGCCAATATTGAGAAGTTTAATGCAGGGAACCTCGTTGTGCGTATGACCAACGATATCAACCAGATTCAAAACGTCGTTATGATGACCTTCCAAATCCTCTTTCGACTACCGATTTTATTTATTGGTTCCTTTATATTAGCCGTTGTCACTCTGCCTTCGCTGTGGTGGGTGCTGGTTCTTATGGTCGTTTTGATCGTCGCCATGACAGGTCTTATGATGGGAATGATGGGGCCGCGCTTTGCAAAATTCCAGACCTTATTGGAGCGTATCAATGCCATTGCCAAAGAAAATTTACGTGGTGTGCGCGTGGTTAAGTCTTTTGTTCGAGAAAAAGACCAGTTTGCTAAGTTTACGCAGGTATCCGATGAATTACTGGGTGAAAACCTTTATATTGGCTACGCCTTTTCTATCGTTCAACCTGTAATGATGATGATTTCATACGGGGCTGTCTTTCTTTCAATCTGGCTTGTAGCAGGTATGGCAGAGTCAGATCCGTCAGTAGTTGGTTCCATTGCTTCCTTTGTAAACTACCTGAGTCAGATTATCTTTACCATCGTCATGGTTGGATTTTTGGGGAACTCAGTTACTCGTGCCATGATTTCCCTTCGTCGTATTCGTGAAATCCTTGATGCAGAACCAGCTATGACTTTCAATGATGTGGAAGATGAAGAATTGGAAGGAAGTCTCAGTTTTGAAAATGTTACCTTTACCTATCCAAATGATGAAGAACCTATCCTAAAAAAATGTATCCTTCGATATCGCAGCTGGTGAAATGGTTGGGGTTGTCGGAGCAACTGGTGCAGGGAAATCAACCTTGGCTCAGTTGATTCCACGATTATTTGATCCTCAGCAAGGTTCGATCAAGATTGGTGGAAAGGACATTCGGACAGTTAGTGAAGGGACGCTTCGTAAGACAGTTTCTATCGTCCCTACAAAGAGCCATTCTCTTTAGTGGAACCATCGCAGATAATCTAAGACAAGGTAAGGGAGATGCGACAGTTTCAGAAATGGAACGCGTGACTCGCATCGCCCAGGCGAGTGAATTTATTAGTCGTATGGACTTGGGACTTTTGAAAGTCCGGGTTGAGGAACGTGGGACTAACTTTTCTGGTGGACAAAAAAACAACGAATGTCTATTGCGCGTGGGATTGTCAGCAATCCTCGTATCTTGATTTTTTTGATGATTCAACCTCTGCCCTTGATGCCAAATCGGAACGTTTGGTTCAAGAAGCCCTCAACAAGGATTTGAAGGGGACAACTACGATTATCATCGCGCAAAAGATTAGCTCTGTTGTACATGCCGATAAAAATCTTAGTGCTTGACCAAGGGCGTTTGATTGGTCAAGGCAAACACGCTGACTTGGTTGCAACAAACGCAGTTTATCGAGAAATTTACGAAACGCAAAAAAAGGAAAGGAGGAGTAGGATGAAGACATTTCGATTCTTTTTGGAACTATTTTTAAAGTTTATAAGATATCCTTTATCGTTGTTATTGCTATGATTATCATTGCAACGATTGCACAAAGCCCTCTTTCCAGTATTTGCAGGTCAAACAGTCACGGAACTAGCTAATTTAGTTATAGCTTATCAAAATGGAAATCCTGATATGGTTTGGCAAAGTCTATTGGGACTCCTAATCAATCTTGCTTATATTTTGATTGTGCTCGTGGTGTCGAGTCTTATCTATATGGTCTTGATGAGCCGTATTATTGCCGAATCGACAAATGAGATGCGTAAGGGACTTTTTGGCAAGCTTTCTCGCTTGACTGTTTCCTTCTTTGACCGCCATCAAGATGGAGATATCCTGTCACGTTTTACCAGTGATTTGGATAACATCCTACAGGCTTTCAACGAAAGTCTGGTGTCTGTCATGACCAATATTGCCCTTTACATTGGTTTACTGATTGTTATGTTCGCAAAAAATGTGACCTTGGCTTTGATTACGGTTGCTAGCACTCCGATAGCTGTCATCATGTTGATTGTCATTTTGAAATTGGCAAGAAAATATACCAATCTTCAGCAAAAAGAGGTTGGAAAGCTCAACGCCTACATGGATGAGAGTATTTCAGGTCAAAAAGCCGTTATTGTTCAAGGCATTCAAGATGATGTGATTGCAGGTTTTGTTGAGCAAAACAAGCGTGTCCGTAAAGCAACTTTTAAGGGCAGAATGTTTTCAGGAATTCTCTTTCCTGTCATGAACGGAATGAGCTTGGTCAATACAGCTATTGTTATTTTTGTCGGTTCAGCTGTCTTACTGAATGATCAGAACATCGAGACAGCAACTGCTCTGGGTTTGATTGTCATGTTTACCCAGTTTTCTCAGCAATATTACCAACCCATTATCCAATTGGCAGCAAGTTGGGGAAGTTTGCAACTGGCCTTTACAGGTGCAGAACGTATCCAAGAAATGTTTGATGCAGAAGAAGAAATTCGTCCTCAAGATGCTCCAGTTTTCACAGAATTGCGAGAGGGTGTGGAGATTCGAAACGTGGACTTCTCCTACCTGCCAGGGAAACCGATTCTGAAAGATGTCAGCATTTCAGCTCCAAAAGGGAAAATGATTGCGGTAGTTGGTCCGACAGGTTCGGGGAAAACAACCATCATGAACTTGATCAATCGTTTTTATGATGTGGATGCAGGAAGTATCAGCTTTGATGGAACAGATATCCGCGAGTTAGATTTAGACAGTTTGCGAAGTCAGGTAGGAATTGTCCTACAGGATTCTGTTTTGTTCAGTGGAACTATTCGGGACAATATTCGATTTGGTGTCCCTGATGCTAGTCAGGAGATGGTCGAAGCAGCAGCTAAGGCTACACACATCCATGACTATATCGAAAGTCTACCAGATAAGTACGATACTCTGATTAATGATGATCAGAGCGTCTTTTCAACCGGTCAAAGCAGTTGATTTCTATCGCTCGTACCTTGATGACAGATCCACAGGTCTTAATCTTGGATGAGGCAACATCAAACGTTGATACTGTAACAGAAAGCAAGATTCAAAATGCCATGGAAGCTATCGTGGCAGGAAGAACTAGTTTTGTGATTGCTCACCGCTTGAAAACCATTCTCAATGCCGATCAGATTATTGTCCTTAAGGATGGTGAGGTTATCGAACAAGGAAATCACCAGAAATTGCTGAAACTTGGTGGATTCTACGCAGAATTGTATCATAATCAATTTGTCTTTGAATAAACAGAAGGTTGTCCTAAACTAGGGCAACTTTTTCTGATAAAAGAAACCTATCACAGTCTTTTAAAATACATATTAGACAGGAAGGAGTTGGAGTGATAAGATAGATTTATCAATGGAAAAGGAAAGGAAATCAGTGATGGCAAGAACAGTTGTTGGAGTAGCGGCAAACCTATGTCCTGTGGACGCAGAAGGAAAAAATATTCATTCATCAGTCTCTTGTAAATTTGCTGAGAGTATTCGTCAGGTTGGCGGACTTCCCTTGGTTATTCCGGTTGGTGATGAGTCGGTGGTCCATGACTATGTAGAAATGATAGACAAGCTTATCTTGACTGGAGGGCAAAATGTCCATCCTCAGTTTTATGGTGAGGAAAAAACAATTGATAGCGACGACTATAACCTAGCTCGCGACGAGTTTGAGCTAGCTCTTCTACAAGAAGCCTTGCGTCAGAACAAACCAATCTTAGCCATTTGCCGTGGCGTTCAGCTTGTCAACGTTGCCTTTGGTGGGACACTCAATCAGGATATTGAAGGTCATTGGCAAGGTCTACCTTTTGGGACTTCACATTCTATTGAGACAGTTGATGGCAGTGTAGTGTCTAAATTGTTTGGTAAAGAAAGTCAGGTTAATTCAGTGCATCGTCAGAGCATTAAAGATCTGGCACCCAATTTCCGTGTAACGGCTGTGGATCCACGTGATCAAACTGTTGAAGCAATCGAATCTATCGATGAACACCGTATTATTGGTCTCCAGTGGCATCCAGAATTCTTGGTCAATGAAGAAGATGGCAACTTAGAATTATTTGAGTATTTATTGAATGAATTGTAACGACTAGAATCCTAGTCGTTTTATTATTCGTAGGGTTTGATGCCTCAAGTTTTTAAATTTTGTAAGATTCTATGCAAACGTTTGAATTGTGATAAAAATTGGAAATTTTTAGTATAAAAACTTGAAAAAATTGTTAGTAAGCGTTATGATAGAAAAGAAGAAATTTTGGAGGAATACTATGTCACATATTAAATTTGATTATTCAAAAGTATTAGACAAATTTGTTGCACCACATGAAGTGGAATACATGCAAGCACAAGTTACAGCAGCAGACGAATTGATCCGTAAAGGAACTGGTGCTGGTAGCGACTTCTTGGGTTGGTTGGACCTTCCTGAAAACTATGACCGCGAAGAATTTGACCGCATCTTGAAAGGTAGCTGAACAAATCAAATCAGACAGCGATGTTTTGGTTGTTATCGGTATCGGTGGATCTTACCTTGGAGCGAAAGCTGCCATTGACTTCTTGAACCACCACTTTGCAAACTTGCAAACAAAAGAAGAACGTAAAGCACCACAAATCCTTTACGCTGGGAACTCTATCTCATCTACTTACCTTGCTGACTTGGTAGAGTACGTTTCAGATAAAGATTTCTCAGTAAACGTGATTTCTAAATCAGGTACAACAACTGAACCAGCGATTGCTTTCCGTGTCTTCAAAGAACTTTTGGTTAAGAAATACGGACAAGAAGAAGCTAACAAACGTATCTACGCAACAACTGACCGCCAAAAAGGTGCTGTTAAGGTTGAAGCAGATGCTAACGGTTGGGAAACATTTGTTGTTCCAGATGATATCGGTGGACGCTTCTCAGTATTGACAGCAGTTGGATTGCTTCCAATCGCTGCGTCAGGTGCAGACATCAAAGCCCTTATGGAAGGTGCTAACGCAGCTCGTAAAGACTATACTTCAGATAAAATCTCTGAAAACGAAGCTTACCAATATGCAGCTGTTCGTAACATCCTTTACCGTAAAGGTTATGCAACTGAAATCTTGGTAAACTACGAGCCATCCCTTCAATACTTCTCAGAATGGTGGAAACAATTGGCTGGTGAGTCAGAAGGGAAAGACCAAAAAGGGATTTACCCAACTTCAGCTAACTTCTCAACAGACTTGCACTCATTGGGTCAATTTATCCAAGAAGGAACTCGTATCATGTTTGAAACAGTTGTCCGTGTTGACAAACCTCGTAAGAACGTGATCATCCCTACTTTGGAAGAAGACCTTGACGGACTTGGTTACCTTCAAGGAAAAGACGTTGACTTCGTAAATAAAAAAGCAACTGATGGTGTTCTTCTTGCCCACACTGACGGTGACGTGCCAAACATGTACGTGACTCTTCCTGAGCAAGATGCCTTCACTCTTGGTTACACGATCTACTTCTTCGAATTGGCAATCGCCCTTTCAGGTTACTTGAATGCCATCAACCCATTTGACCAACCAGGTGTTGAAGCATACAAACGCAACATGTTTGCCCTTCTTGGTAAACCAGGATTTGAAGAATTGAGCAAAGAACTTAATGCTCGTCTATAATTGACTAAAAAGAGTGGTAAATCCACTCTTTTTGCTATTTCTTGAAAAGAGAAATTGGACTCTGGCAAGACTTGTGATATAATATAGAGAGCAAAAAGGCAGACGCCTAGAGACTTTATAGGAGAAGATATGTCAAAAGATATTCGTGTGCGTTACGCACCAAGTCCAACAGGACTATTACACATCGGTAATGCCCGTACAGCATTGTTTAACTATTTGTATGCACGCCACCATGGTGGAACTTTTATCATCCGTATCGAAGATACTGACCGTAAGCGCCACGTCGAAGATGGAGAACGATCACAGCTTGAAAACCTTCGTTGGTTAGGCATGGATTGGGATGAAAGTCCAGAAACTCATGAAAACTACCGCCAGTCTGAGCGTTTGGAACTTTATCAAAAATACATTGACCAACTCTTAGCTGAAGGAAAAGCCTACAAATCTTACGTTACAGAAGAAGAATTAGCAGCAGAACGTGAACGTCAAGAAGCAGCAGGTGAAACACCTCGTTACATTAACGAATACCTTGGTATGAGCCAAGAAGAAAAAGCAGCTTACGTTGAAGAACGTGAAGCAGCGGGGATTATCCCCGACGGTTCGTTTGGCAGTGAATGAGTCTGGTATTTACAATTGGCATGACATGGTCAAAGGTGATATCGAATTTGAAGGTGGCAATATCGGTGGGGACTGGGTTATCCAAAAGAAAGATGGTTACCCAACATACAACTTTGCCGTTGTCATTGATGACCACGACATGCAAATTTCTCACGTTATCCGTGGAGATGACCACATTGCCAATACACCAAAACAGCTCATGGTCTATGAAGCGCTTGGATGGGAAGCACCAGAATTCGGTCACATGACCTTAATCATCAACTCTGAAACTGGTAAGAAGTTATCTAAACGTGATACTAATACCCTTCAATTTATCGAAGATTATCGTAAGAAAGGGTACCTTCCCGAAGCAGTCTTTAACTTCATCGCTCTTCTTGGATGGAATCCTGGTGGGGAAGACGAAATCTTCTCTCGTCAAGAACTCATTAACCTCTTTGATGAAAACCGTCTCAGCAAGTCTCCAGCAGCCTTCGACCAGAAGAAAATGGACTGGATGAGCAATGAGTACATTAAGAATGCGGATCTTGAGACTATCTTTGAAATGGCCAAACCATTCCTCGAAGAAGCTGGGCGTTTGACAGACAAGGCTGAGAAATTGGTGGAACTCTACAAACCACAAATGAAGTCAGTGGACGAAATCGTTCCATTGACAGACCTTTTCTTCTCAGACTTCCCAGAATTGACAGAAGCTGAACGAGAAGTCATGGCTGGTGAAACAGTGCCGACTGTACTTGAAGCCTTTAAAGCCAAACTTGAAGCTATGTCAGATGATGAATTTGTAGTAGAAAATATCTTCCCACAAATCAAAGCAGTTCAAAAGGAAACTGGTATCAAAGGGAAAAATCTCTTCATGCCAATCCGTATCGCCGTTTCAGGTGAAATGCATGGTCCTGAATTGCCAGATACCATCTACTTGCTTGGACGTGAAAAATCCATCCAACACATCGAAAAAATGTTGGCAGAAATTGCGAAATAGTAGATAAAAAGAACTCAAATATTGAGTTCTTTTTATATGTAGACTTGTTTGAAAATGCAAAGATTTTAGTGTATAATATGAATTGACAGGGCAAAGAAATAAGTTAGTGAGATGGTATTTTTACAACTAGACTCGGCTTAGTCTAACATTATTCCTAATGCTGGTCAGTCTACTTATTTTTTCTTTGCGTTTTGCTGAATAGAAGTAGAAATTCTTTTGTTCATGCAGTTACCATCCCTTACAATGACTTTGTTTTCGATCACCAGAGTTTCTCCACAAAGATTTTGGTCCAATTTGTCCAGCTTTTTAGAGAAGTATATCTACTCTTTCTTCTCCAAAATAGAAAGAAATCGGATTTGTCCTGTTACCTTGCGTTAAGCAAGGTTTTTTGTGGAATAGTACTGGGAAATTTACGATTTCGTTTTGGAGTGGTATAATATTAACTATCCTGATGAATAGAGGAACCCAAATGAAAGAATTTAACAAATCAATAAAATTAGAGCATGTGGCTTATGACATCCGTGGTCCAGTTTTGGAAGAAGCTATGCGCATGCGCGCAAATGGAGAAAAAATTCTCCGTTTGAATACAGGAAACCCAGCTGAGTTTGGTTTTACAGCACCAGATGAGGTTATACACGACTTAATTATGAATGCGCGTGATAGCGAAGGTTATTCAGATTCAAAAGGAATCTTTTCAGCCCGTAAAGCGATCATGCAATATTGCCAACTGAAAAACTTCCCAAATGTAGGTATCGATGATATCTACCTTGGAAATGGTGTGAGTGAGCTAATCGTTATGTCTATGCAAGGTCTCTTGGACAATGGCGATGAAGTCTTGGTTCCTATGCCTGACTATCCACTTTGGACAGCGGCAGTCAGCTTGGCTGGAGGAAATGCCGTTCACTACGTCTGTGATGAAGAAGCAGAATGGTATCCAGACCTAGATGATATCAAGTCTAAGATTAGTTCAAATACTAAGGCCATCGTTTTGATCAATCCGAATAACCCAACAGGGGCTCTCTATCCTAAAGAACTCTTACTAGATATCATCGAGATTGCTCGCCAAAATGACTTGATTATCTTTGCGGATGAAATTTACGACCGTATGGTTATGGATGGCAATGTCCACACACCAGTCGCAAGTTTGGCTCCAGACCTTTTCTGTGTCAGCATGAATGGTCTGTCTAAATCTCACCGTATCGCTGGTTTCCGTGTTGGTTGGATGGTCTTGTCTGGACCTAAACATCATGTAAAGGGTTACATTGAAGGTCTTAATATGCTCTCTAACATGCGCCTTTGCTCTAACGTTTTGGCCCAACAAGTTGTACAAACTTCCTTGGGTGGTCACCAGTCGGTCGATGAATTGCTCCTTCCTGGTGGACGAATTTACGAGCAAAGAAACTTTATTTATAA
>BNJT01001448.1_pt1 | contig 124900 bp, 184 predicted proteins | sample 8540491 | NCBI WGS metagenome assembly BNJT01 (sample SAMD00202455, study PRJDB9452) | human saliva metagenome | host: Homo sapiens | reverse complement strand
ATTATATCCCTCCTTCTCCGAATCAGTACCACCGCTAAGCTGGTTTGTTATTTCGCCCTATAGGGCTCTTTTACCTGCGCTAGAGTCTAAAGACTCATCGAAAGTTCGCCAACCGCACGTCATTTACTTACTTAGCCCCTTAGGCTTATTTTTTCTTATTGTCTTTTATTACGGCTCACCCCGTAAACGGGTCTATATATTCTTTCATACTCATCTGATCATACACCATATCTTCATTTAACTGGTTCCTTATATACTCTTCTATCTTTTTGCATCCCTACTGTATCTACGTAATATCCCCCTACACCAAAAATGCCTATTTCCATACTTATATTTTAAGTTTGCGTGTCTTTCAAATATCATTAATGTACTTTTCCCTTTTTAAATACCCTACAAAATCTGACACACTCATTTTAGGTGGAATTTCTACCAACATATGTATATGATCAGGACATACTTCTGCTTCTACTATATGTACTTCTTTTCTTTTGCATAGCATACTTAATATATTTTGCTATGTCCTGTTTTTAATTCTCCATATATTATTTTTCTCCCATATTTTGGCGCAAATACTATAGAGATACTTACAATTCCATGATGTATGTGATAAACCATCTATTATCCATTTGGATACCCCTTTGATATATTTATTGGTTGGCGAACCTTAATATTATACATCAAATTTGGGGTTTTTTACATAACGCCAGTTATTTCAACCACCCGCATAGCAGGTGGTTTATTTGTTCTCTTAGTGAGAACAGGGCCTTGCCCTAACAAAATAATAAAAAGGGGCTGTGAAATAAGTATCTAAAGAAATAGGACCATCTCGATCATGCGAAAGGTCCTATTTTTTTGTAGTAAAATTAACTTACAATGAAAAATTTACACACTAATTATTGTAATTCAAAAACAAGGATATTTACCACTGTTTCTTTCAGATTGTTTGGATCTGCTGGATCCTGTTTTAACATTTGACAGATTGATGGGAGGAATCGATTTAAACAAGTATCTGACGGATATTTCGGAGTACACAACCGGACGACTCAGATATAATCCGGTCAACATGTTAAAACAGTACTTTTCGGATTTATGACTAGCGGTTACTGCTCTCTGAGAGAACTGGAAGACAACTGCAAGTTAATATCAGGTTCATGTATCTCATGGATCACGGACTCCGTCATACAGAACCTTTGGATATTTCATCAATGAAATACTTCAAGATAAGATTGAAAAACATTTTTAACGACATCAATCATGCTATCTTTAACTGAGGAGCATGTAGATCTACAACATCTCTACATCGACGGCTCCAAGTTTGAAGCTAAAACGCAAACAAGTATACCTGGGTATGGAAGAAGGCTACGGAAAAAGTTCCGTTACAAGCTTTACGAAAAATCACTGCAGAGATTGATGAAATTAATGCAGAAATCGCATGGAGTGGGTGCAGATCACAACAAACACAGAGTATGTACCGGATTATCTGAATGAAATCATTGAGCAGCTATTACTTTTATGGGAACTGGATACAAGTGCATTTGTTTACGGAAGCGGAAAGCGAAAAATCCAAAGAACAGCGTCATTATGAACACTTGACTACTTTCTGTCAGAAGCTTCAAGAATACATACAAAAAAATTGAAATCTGTGGTCCTGACCGAAACAGTTACTCTAAAACAGATAACTCGGCTACTTTTTATGCGTATAAAAAGGGATTACATGGGCAATGATCAGCTTCTGCCGGCATATAATGTACAGATTGGTGTAGCAGATGAATATATTGCAGTTGTTGACGTGAACCATTATCGTTCGGATATGGATTGTTTCGTTCCTTTTGATGGAGCACTTCAAACAAACTTATGGATTCTATCCCAAATATCCTGTGGCAGATGCGGATATGGCTCATACAACAATTATATTTTCTGTGAGCAGAACAGGAATTGAAAAGTATATGAAATTTCCAATGTTTAAAAAGGAAAACTAAGGATCGTAAATATCATGAAGATCCATTTCGTGCAGTTAACTTCAGAATTGATGAGCAAGGAGTCATGAGATGTCCTAACGATAAAGCATTCCATTTTTTTATGCAGAAAAAGATGTGAGGGAAATCAGTACGGACGCAAGGAAGAACTGTATGAATGTGAAGACTGTAGCGGATGTCCATATGCAAAGAAATGTAAGAATACAGATAAGAATCGAACCGTTCGGATCAATCAGGAACTAACTTCCATGCACCAGGAAGTAATAGAAAACCTAGAAAGTATCCATGGTGCGTTATTACGAATGAACCGTTCGATACAAGCAGAAGGCACTTACGGAATTATGAAAAACGACCGTTGGTACAAGAGAATTGTCCGAAGAGGTATTCATTCAGTCAAACTGGAAGTTTTACTCGTGGCGATAGGACATAATTTATATAAATATCAGAAAAAGATGAGAAACAGAACTGCGCATAGATTCAAAAAGAATTTCTATGGGGTAGGGGAAGTCGCTTTTTTCACGTATGATTTCAGTAAACTATACACAATAAATGTAAAAGGGAGATGCGAAAAAACTCAATCGAGTTTTTCACATCCCCTTTTAAGTCTACGTCACCTTTTTGATGTGAAGTATTATACAGAAAATTAGGCTGGACGTCAAACTTTAATTTTGTAATATAGGATTTATCTAATGTGCAACTTTGCAGTTCATGTTTTACTACTTATTCAAAAAAATCTTACCGCCGACTTTCTCGCCTTTTCTATTTTCTCAGCATCCACATCTTCCACAGCCGATGAACTTATCCATTTCTTTCCAAAATAGAATCCCGTGCAGCTTCTATCATAATGCCACAGGCATGTAAATCGGTCTCTGCAGCAATCACTAGATGCAAAACATAACTTTGTCTTTTTCCTGCAACAATTCCTTATCAACTCCGTGAAAAGACATTTGCATAAGGCTTGATGCTGACCATGCCCTGCAAAAGACTGTCTTTATCTTCCGACATTTGCTTTGTCAAAAATATCAATCTCATTTGAAAGAGCCTATCCATCCAAGAGCTATAATAACTTTTTCTACGAAGTGAATTATCGGTTGTTTCTATAAGCGAGATCATAACTGAAATAAGCCTGTTGCAAAAATTCTAAATAAAAATCTCTATATCTTAGTTTTTGAAAGCGTCTCGGCCATAAGGTATGCGGTAAATGCTTTTATGTTTTCATCATCTTCATTATCTAAAAACTGTAAATAGAAAACTCCAATCCTCTTTATCATGTTTATAAAAACTGCCGGACAGATTTAAGTTCGTACCTTCATCCTGTCTGTGCAGATTAATTTATAATGATATTCTATCTCTTCAGCTTGCTCCCAAATCCGCAATAAATTTTTATTCTTTCGCCGTCAGGGAAGTTTTTGTTTTTAGTTCTTCATATCTTTTTTTGTAGGTCCATTATACGTACACTCACTTTTTGTTTTCTGTTTTATTTTCATCTTTAAAAAAGCTGAAACGTGATATCCAAATCACTCAAAAATCAATATATTTAAAAATGACGACTGGAATAGCGAGTATATTTTTATAACTTTTACCACTTTAGAGTCTCTTTTATATTTTTGAGATTTTTAATACTAAAAAGTACAATAGTTAAAAAATATAAATATAAAGTAAAAATAGCATGTCAGCATTGTCATATATTATTTTCATATATGTACTCCTTTTCCGGTATTACCGCAGTATGTTAATTAAAAATATATTTATGATGACTTTTCATAGCCATTTTTGAAGTATTTGGCTATTAAAAATGACTATCGGATAGAATAATCTCGCCATTATTTGAATTTTTGCATAGAAAAATGTAATTGGCGAGATTATCACTTTTCCCTGTTCTATCATCTTATCCTTAATCATCTGAATCTTACCTGCAGATTGAGTTTTCATAAAATCTTCACCATTTTCACTGTACACTTCCCCGAAATCATGCCTTGATGTGGGATACTGTTTCATATTTTGTATTACTTAACAAATATTCCTCAAAAGTAATTTCTGTTGTATATATGATATGCAAGAACATTACCTTCCTTTAGTAACTACAATATATCCACCTGTAGCCCTCATCCAAACCGTCCCACACTGTAGCAGGTTTCATTCCCCAATGCCACAGCTGTCAAAAACTTTTTAAACTTATATCTATAGGCATTTACATTACCGTAATTCATAGGATTTTTCCTGTTCAAGTTTTTCAACCATCTCATTGCAGTTGCTGATTCCGTCTTTATAAAAAAATATAAAAAAGTGTCTCAGCAATAATTTTATCCATATTACTGTCGATAAGTACCAGATTATCTTCAAAAAAATCTGATTATTCATCTTACGGTATTCAAGAGTTCCGTTTTCTTCAATTATCTTTATTTATACGCCCTCTGACATCTATATAATTTCTTACCGCCTGATACGTTGTATATTTCATTTTGCTTTCTATCATCAAATCAAGATAATTATGTACTATCTTATATATAAAGTTTGTAGTTTTTCCTGCATTCAACAAAGGTTGGAGCTGAACCCAATTCGGATTTTATCGTGGAACCCTATAGTCTTACTGTACACTGTATCTGCATCAATTATTTTTTTACCATGATATCACTTTTTATCCGTTGCAGGCGAAAAATCTTATAACATAAAATTCTATCCATGAAAATTCTGAGTACTTTCTACAGAAAAATGTCACACTTTTGAATCTTTGTTGTTAATCTCTTTTCAACAGCTTTCCGTACTCTGATTCAAACTCTGTCACAGGCAATTCCTTCACTTTTTCTCCATTAATATAAATCGATATCATTTCTCCGAGCGGTATACTCTTTTGATTTCACCCTTGTTTTCTTCTGCCAAAAAGTCTTAAAAGGACATATACTTCAGCCCATTCCCACTTATTTCCTATGAACATATTTACTCTCCATGTAAAAAGCCAATTGTTCAAATAACTCTTTGGTTAATGAAATAATCATGAGACTATGTATCTATAACATTATCTATTTAGCATCATGATATTTTTCTATGATATTTCAAGTATTCTCTGTTCCCCATCTGTAAGCTTTATACTCATATCTTGTCTAAGATTTAAAAATACTCTATTTGTATCATCAAGCTCATCTGAAATTATAATTAAACCATTATCATCAAATGACATATAGCCTCTATCAAATGCCTTGTCATGGTTTGGACAAAGTAATAATCCATTATCAATATCCAAACGCTCATTCTCATCGCTATCCTTCCATGGTTTAATATGACTTGCAATAAGAAAAATCTTTTCTGTGTTACATTACATAAACAACAATGACTGTACCTACACAATAACTGTTCCTTGAATACACCTTGATTAACACGTATTTTAATTACTGCTTCTTTATCCATCCCCTGTAAATTAAGTTTTTCAATCTTATTTTCTACTTCCTTAGCATTCTTATAATATTCGTCTTCCAGTTTATAACCTTCGATCTTTTTATTATATTTCTTCAACCATTCGCAAAAACTCATGAATACTTCGTTACTCCATGAAGAAAATTCCGCACCGAATTCTTCCAATCCCGTAACGTAATATTATTATAAATAACATCTTTCTTAGTATCATAGGTTAATCCCAATATTTCAAAATAGCTTTTTAAACTTGATTCTGTAACTACCGGAATAATCATTCCCGGAAAAATATGTGATAATAAGTCTAGACTTAAACGGTTTTATGTAGTCTACTATTTACTATAGCAGTATAATCCCTTTTTAGCATAATCCAGCAATTTGATTATATCTTTTTATGGCTAGAAAAAGCTTCTTCAACATCATCACTGTAAATATATATGTTTTTGACAGTGTTGCAGTAATCCCATTATTAAGATATATGCCAAATATACTTGGATATGTATTGCCCATAGAGGCCATATCTTTAAGCTCATACTTTATTCTCTGACAAAAACTCACTTTTGTTACCTATAGCATAATCAAATAATGACAACTCCTCTATCGATTCTATAGGATAATCCTCAACAAACTTTCTCCTTAGCTTCTCTGCATTTTTATGCCATTTTACTGCTTTGTCATACTCAAATTCTTTAAACAACTGGATTTCTTTAATGCTCAAGATACATCCCCTTTCATTGCAATATAAAATATATATTTTAAATTAAACTCCTTATCGTTATATTCTAATCTTTCTGTGCAAGAATAGCATCATAAACTTTTTGGGCTTCAACTGGAATATATTCTCCGTTTGTTATCAATCCACCTCCAAGTAAGTTGAACAAGTCATTTGAAGTTTTTCATCTAAATACATTTCTGGATTTGAAAGAATTAAATCTAAATTATAGGCAAGTTTTTACCAAAAATTTCTCAGAAGCATCAATTCTAAGCCTTAAATCTTCCTCACTTTCACTATGACGCTTAATGTGAGCATTACTCATAATTCTTATTTCATTTGCAATTTCCAGCATATGAAATATGATCTTTCAATAGATGTTGCTTTGCTTCTGTTTCTGCTCATATCTATACACATCTTCTCAAAGACCTCATCTATTTGGTTTTGAAACCTTTTTCCATTTCAGCAAGATTTTTATCTTTATTTCCCGTATTTGCTCTCTGTACTGATTTATATTTTTTTCTCGCCTTTTAAAAAATGAAGTAACATAATCACTTCTTCGTTTTACCCACGGCAATGCAGCGCTCTTCCACCACGGTACAACTTTATTATTTATCACATAATATAATCCTGCTCCGCTGCAGCAGCAGCTATAATAGCAACTGCAAGTGCCTCACCCATCTCTTTGTAACTAACCGCATCTACTGCTTCCCATTCTACAATATCCTGGATTTTTTTATTTTCTTTATCACGAGCCTGTCCCCTAACACGATTCGAATTTTCAGAAGAATCTACAAGGTGATACCCATCTTTCAATATTGGTTTATAAAAGCTTTCTTCCCATAATTTACAAATCCTCTTTATAATTATTATTTTTCTCAAAAATCTTTTTGTTTTTCCACAATACATTTTTAATATATTTCAAACACAATACTCGGCGATCTGATAAAGTCCGCCGTTGATTCTCTCCGTTTTTTTCCTTACCTGAATCGTAAACACGTATATAAGAACCATCATTATAAACTGATATAGAATCATCAATCTTTACAAACAATTCCTTAGCATTATCTTGAACTTTTAAATTATCTTTGAATTCTGCGTAATTCATATACTAATCTGTAATCTGCCTCTGACCTGATATTAAATAGTTCAAAAGTTGATTTGCTGTTATGTAGTAGGAATGAATTGCTATATCTTGGACGGTACACCCAATCCCTCTCAAACCCAATCTTTGATGGCAGCTTCTTCCACTCTTTTATTGTGAATCTGTAGCACTTTGCATTTGGATGTGTACGTCCTCCAAGATTGTTTATCTCTATCCTAGGTAAAACACTTACCTCTAAAACTTCTCCATAATAAAAAACTCCTGCATCTTCGCCAAAAAGTTTCTTCGATTGATATATAGCAATATATTCAACCTGATGGTAGTTAGTATTTAAACTATCTGCAGGAACGTAGTAATACTTTTTATTAAAGCACTCCACCCACTGCTCTACTGAGCTTAATGACCCGACAAGTACATCTTTCTTACTCCAATCTGTTTTTTTCAGTCTATCCTCAATACCCTTAGGTAGAACCGCTCTCTCAAATGCACTGGAATCAGATTCACCAACAAGCCTTGTCAGTAGTTCTTCAGCTATTTTTGTTTTTCCCGGTAAAAAAGGTACACCACCTATATTAACTGAGCCAATACTTTTATAAAAATTGATGTGAACGGTATTCTTCCTCATTACCCGGATATGGAAAAAGAACGTATGCTCCAAACATCAGTGTCTCTGTAAAATCACCATTCTTAGCTACTATAGCATCTCTATATCTGTGCATTGTATTAATATCTGCTACTTTAGGGCCCGGTTTCTTTTCCTTATCCGGATAATACTCATCAGGATTCATCTCAACCTTATATTTTTGCATCAAACACATATTGAAATTTTGCTGTTTTTCCATTTATACCACTCTGTTTTGATAGTTTCAAAACATTATCAGGAACCTGCTTAACCGTATCTGATGGATATTCTCCCGGATTATAAATAAGCTCAAATCTATCACCTGTGTTTGGATCAAGAAAGCGTACCTCAGATTTTTGAATTTTTTGAAAGAGTAACAACCACTCCTTTTCTGTTAGCTTTTATTATATCATTGCCATCATCAAGAATTGCATATCTTTTCTTCATGATATTAACAAGCTTGATGAAACACCAATATTCATATAATACTGATGTCTCTTTAACAGAAAAACTGTATACTTCACCTGTAAAAGATATTCCTCTTTGTATTAATTGGAAGTATCTGTACAAATCTCTATATCCCGTGCCATTTGAAACACTAAAGACATCGTATTAAGGCTCTTTAACTTGGACACTTCAGAAAATATAGGATTATCCAGCTCTCATTAATCTTAGATACCATAGTATCAATATTTTTAATAACTTCTATATCAGCAGATTTTTCAGAATATTTAAAAACTTGATACGTATATCAGTCTGAACTTCGACAAACGCTTAACTGTCGTTATAAGCATAAACTTTACTAACCTGTTTTCAACTGTATCATATGTTATTTTCTTCTGAACTCCAAGAGCGCTTTTTAACCAAGTTCTTTCCTTCAGAACGCTTTTATCCTATCAGGATGTTTTGATAGCCACAGTAAAAGTCTTGTTATCTGTTCTTCTTAACTTATGGTTTTCAACTATTGAATACTCTTTATTTAACTTATGATTTGGTTTTTCATTATCACTTTCACAGCTTTTTAAAAAACTTATCAAATAGTTGGCTGATAAGTGTAAAGAAAATTGCAGGTACATCATTTCGTACAGAACTGATTGTACCCAACGAATAGGTTGATTTGATAAAAATCTATAGCAGCAGCCCTCAACCATCTCATTTATGTCATTTCTTATAGATTCATAGTCCTCTTTTATATGATAGTTTAGATGGAAATACCTCTATTTCAATCAATAATCTATTTCTAAGTTATCATAGAAAATAAGATTAGAATAGCCAACATTATTTCCGAAATTTATAACACCACTCAGACAATTTGGCTCATAATCATCTACAGGGGTTATAGCTTCTCTAATGTACTTATCTACATGCTCAAAATGTACCGGCTCACCTTTAAGAGAGAGTGCACTAATAATATAATCCTCCTGCTCAAAAATAGAGGCACTGTTTCTTCCTGAGAATAATTTTCATTTATGGGAGTACATTCACAACCACAGAGAATTAATTTTTCTATATTCCCCCAGATTTCCACTTTGGACTTCTGCCCTAAAAGTGCATCAGAAAAAAGAGAAGTTGTTTTTCTTCTCTTTATAGTAACTTTTATATCTGATGCTGTCACTTCAATTATTCGGTTAGACCCAGAAAGAGGTAAAATCATCGTCTTCATATCTCCTAAGCATCTTGCATATTTTCTCTGAACTCTTTGGATAATTTGCAATTTCCTTATTATCTAAGTAACTTTTCATTTTTAAGCCATCAGTTTGTCCGTTGTTATTAATGTAACTACCGCACATATTTTAAATAATTCACGTAAAATATTAGCAGTTGACTCTGCACTACCTTGAATACGAGGAAGTATCTTTTGCATTATCTGATTATCAAAAGCTTCCTTCTCATCTAATAAGCCAAATTCGTCATTGTATAACATATAGAAAATAATCTCATCTCTCATTCTATATCCAAAATGCGAATCCGACTTTTCCAATGCGCTGTTAATTTTAGTAATATCCTCATTGAATTTCTTAACAGCTTCCCATTTATCTATACAATCCGTTCTTAATTTAAGATAGTCAGAACGCAAAAATTCATTTTTCACCTCTACAACTTCTGCTTCGTTTGGCGAGATACTTTCCGGCAAGTTAAAAATCAACATATGAAAACTCTATTGTATTTGCTCTATCCAATACCTTCTTACTGAATGGAAATGTAGTTTCATCCATATTTACAGTTCCTATGATATATAAATTTTTCCGTATCATTAAATTCGAATAAAGTTTTTCTGCATCCTCATCTCCTGAATAACAAATCTTAGGAACCAAATTGTCGGTTATGATTTCATCTTCAACCCAACTCTTGTCTCCATAATAGAAAGAAAAATCGCTGAAGTAGTACTCACACGTGCTAAATTCATTTCATCTAAACATAATATATATGGTAATTTGTCTGGATCGTCTGCAGCTTTCTTTATAAACTCAACAATTGCTCCTCGAACAAATTTATTATCAAGATTCACATGTCCGAAAAGATCCATAGAATCCGACCAATCAGGTTTCACCGCAACCTGTTTATATCTTCCACTTCCATATGCACCTATAGCTTCTGCAAACAGTCGTATCAATCTAGTTTTTCCCGTACCACTCGTACCGCTAAAAAGAACAAATGGTTTTGATTTTTAAGCTGAGGTAGAAATTTTTAAGTAATTTTTTTCATCATATACAAATCCCCTTGAATTAATATATTCAAAGATTTTCTCAATTTTTGTTCTACTTGCAATTCCTCCCACCTTCTTGCACCTTTTACATCATTTTTCCTCAGATTTCAAAAAGACTTTATCATAATATGCTTTATATGCTTCTATAAATTTATTTAAATCCGAATACAGTTTTTCATCTTCCGGCAATGAATTAAGGGTATATTTTATGTAGTAGATACAACCTGCGTCATAAGCCTTTGAACCGCTACCAATAAGGTTGCTTTCTAGTCCGGGAAAAAGAGCCTATCTCACTCCTTATATTTTCCGCTTTGTTTTTAAGATTCTCAGCAGCCTTAATATTACTTGCATTAGCAATTCCAGTAAAAGCGAGCTTCCTGTACTATCCCCTCCTTGTGCAATATCTGTTGCTCCTTGGTTAAGCGTGAGAAATAATTCCTTAGTATCTTTGTTAAGTAAATATACAATATATACGCCTCTTTGAGCTGATGTAGTAATACGTTTATCAAATACTGCAATCCACGGAACATCTGTCCATCTTCCTGCTCCAACACTACCCTTAACCTTATAAGTGTTCTCCGGAAGTCGTACTCTGATTAGGGACGTAATATCCTGTCTAACTAATTTCCCAAAAGGTCGTTTAAAGTCCTCATCTTTACGCGCAGCATTTAGCTCTGATTCATATTCTCCAATAAACTTTTTCAAAAGTTTCTGCAAGTCATTTGACATTACATTTCACCTCTTCAAATTATTATCCCTGCTCTACTATATTATCTACTCCAATCCTCCGGTTAACTTATCTAGCTTCTCTATCATATATTCTGCCATTTCTTTTATTACAGGGATTGAGACAGAATTTCCAAATTGCTTATACTTTTTGCCCATTGCACATTCCATCAGGAAATTCAAAGTGATCTTCACCATCTGCATCCATAAATCCATATCCTATGAATCCTTGTAATCTCCCCACTCAGTCGGAGTCATCACTCTAATACCTTGATCATTAATAGGTGTTCTTTTCCCTTTAATAACCATATTGTTATACCTAGAAACTGGTTGGTATACCAAATTTCTCTCTTTACCAGATCCACCTGTTGCTAATATTGCATTTGCAAATTTATATGTTCTGTTTGGATCATTTACTATGCAATATCCAAATCCATTTCCTCTAGCATTCTCTCTTTTTTATGGTTAATTAAAGTCTGTAAAATAACCTGAAGCCATATAGTAATTAATAGAAACCAGAGGTTCTAAAAGTTCATTCACATCCTGATAAATCACATCTTTCGATCCTTTGGGCATCCCTTCACTTTCATCCAACAAGTTCAATGCATCACCATAAATATCCCTATTAAAATGCCATAATATATGCTCTTGGACGGTTTTGAGGTAATCCAAAGTCAATAGTATTTCTTATAAATGAACTTCTTGTAAAAATAGGATTTCCTTTTTCATCAAAAATCTGCACCTATAATCTTATATTTTTAGTTCATTTAATATTTTAAGAATTCGAACAATAGTTTTTTTCCACCATCATGTGACATCAAGTTTTGTACATTTTCAAGAAAAACAGCTTTAGGTCTGCTTTCTTCAATAATCTTCGCAATTCCAAAAAAATCATTTCCTTTTTCCTTATCTTTGAATCCCATTTGTAAACCTGCACTACTAAAAAGCCTGACACGGAAATCCTGCTAAAAAGAATATCATAGGATAATCTTTCAACTTTTCACGAAATCTCTTGCTCATTAAGTTATTTCTTGGATCTTCACCGAAAAAGATGCTCATATGTTCTGGCCGCCTGTTCATCTATTTCTGCAGACAGAACATTCCTGCATCTTCCCGTTAGCTCAAACCCTCGCCTTATGCCACCTATTCCGGCACATAAATCTATAGTTCTGTACATAAAATGTGTTATTCTCCATCTGTTAATAAATTTTCTCCTAGAATACCGTCTAATATAGCTATATAATCAATACTCATAACTCCCAAAGGTAATACCCCACCGACAAACGATGTTTATCTAATTGCAGGATATGATTCGTCTACTGTATACTTCATCGCAATGCTTTTTTTGTATCTCCCAGGCACATTCTTTACAGTGTTTTTATATCTTTACCCCAAAAAGCGAAGCACTTTCCACCCTTCGTTCTCTAAAGCTTTTATTTACTTCTTTATCTCTTTCAATATTTCTTTCTATTTTAGGTATCCAAAAATCTTGATTTGATTTAAAATCCTTTTTCTATTTTTCCCAATCATAACCATGCCAAAATTCACTGTCACAAAAAACAGCTACCTTCTTTGATTTGAATACAATATCAGGTTTACCTATTATTCCAGCGACATTCTTTTTCTATACCTAAGACCTCTGCTCCATAGTTCTTTCCTAAGTATTAACTCAATATTAGAATCTTTATTTTTTTAACTTGTCTCATATTAAAAACTAATTTGTTCTTTTTGTTTTCTTAGGCATAATTATATCCCCTTTTAAACTTTAATGCATTTTCCTTAATGATATATTAAATGAGATTTCTCCGGTCAATATACTAAACAATCGGCATTGAATTAAAAGCTGAAGCCATATCTCTTTTAGGGTTCTTTATTTTCTTTTTATAATCAACCACATTAAGAAGAACACTTTCACAAGCTGTATCTGTCATTGTAGTTACGATTTCCAATCGAAGTCTCGCCCTTGAAGCTCCAACATAAAACCTTTGAACTGCCTCACTACGAAATGTTTCTTCATCAACATCTACCAATATAATCGCATCAGCTTCTAACCCCTTATACTTTCTACATGTGGTAAATATTTTTTTCTTAAATGTACCATTGGTGCATGCATCATTTAAAATACTACCGGCTTCACTTTTACAAGTAAGAATAGCCACATCAGTAATACCTTCTTCCTTTAATTCCTCAATTATCGATTCAACGCGATCGATTACTTCTTCGGAATTTTCTCGATAATGAATCCTTGCCGGTACCCCTTTGATCGCTCCGTCACACAATTTAGGATTTCTGTCCGATATAGCTTTTAAAGACGTTATTGCAATATTTTCAGTATTTCTGCAGTTCTTATATAATGTTAATTTACAATCGGCATCACTTATAAACTTAGGGATATTTTTAGACTGAACAAGCTGTAATTTATCATAAAAAACATAGAATGTTCCCTCAACCTCTTCATTATCAATTACAACATCATATATTGTCTGCAGAAGATCCGCCTCTTCTATCTGTTCTCGCCCAAAATCTTGTCCTTCATCTATAATCACATGCTTATAACGGAATGAGCCTGAAAGATACATATCTAAAATTCTAATACCGGCAGCCCCGTAGTCAGGTTTCTCAGTTTTAGCAACCTTACATGCAAATTTGTCAATTGTCATATAATCTATGTACTCATGGTGATACTCTTTATCCAAATAATCCCTTAGCATTACATTGTAGCAAAGAAATAATACTCTTTCGCCGTTAGATGCATGTCTGGTTGCTTTTTCAACTGCCATCATAGTTTTTCCTGTTCCCGCAGCCCCATTAATAACAGCAGACTTTTGTTCAACAAGATAGTTTAACAGTACCTCTTGTTCCTTCAACAATCTGTGAAAAACTATTCTTTTCAAATCATTATCAAAGCTTTTGGAAGGAAAAATGTTAAACTCAGGACATATTATTTCTCTAATAAGTCTTCTTACATCCCGCTCACTTAGGTCTGTTTTGATGTGATTTTCCAGCTCAATATCGAACAAAGAACTAATATACGGCTCAGGATCTTCTAATGCCTCCTTTGTAAGAGTAATAGTTCTATCCACTTCCTTAGGAAACTTGATTCCACGCAATTGATCCTGCGAAATAGAAGGGAACCACACAGCATGCAAAAACTTACATCTGCAGGAAACATCTTTTAATGAGCTGTTTTGTACCACACTCAGTAAGTCCCACTTATTCCATGCAGCTTGATTATAAGGACCACCATGTTTCATAATACATCCACTTGCGTATTTCCAGTATCCCCCTCGTACCTTACTGCTCCGGCTTTGGCCTCAAGACACAACAATCCTTTAGTTTGATTAAAAATAACAAAGTCCACTTCTCCTTCATGAAGTGTGTTGTTCTCAACATATACATTCTTAAAAAGAATGGACAACATAGTAATCCGAAGGAAGTTTTTTTAGGGAATCAAACATTACTCCTTCCAAACTGGCCGGATCATATTCTCTTGCCACCTCAGGTATCATTATTGCCATATCAAATCTCCTTTAATACCGTCAATATGCTTTCAGCGATTATGTCCTCTCTGCTAAGGTAAAAACATTTCCATTCACTTTTTGATGCCTTATTGAACTCTTTCTTCATTTTCAGCACTAAAAATCATTATCTTCTTCTTGGGCCAATATAGATCAACGTTATAATATTTAGAATCGCCAAGGACCTGAAATGTACCTTCTTTGAACGGCTTCTCTCCGTCTTTTATAATCAGAAACTTTAGCAATCAACTCATTTATTATCTTTCTCTCATGCTCATCTGATGAAAAATTGAAGCATATTCTTCCATATATCTACATAATCTGCATTTTTTTAAGTTCGTACCCTAAATCTGTTATAAGAATCTGAGACTTCGAACCATCATTTTGAGGATTTTTAACTATGTTATATGTTACGGTATCTTTATAAATGTAGTCCGAAAAACCAATATCCTGCTCTTCGTATGTTCCTATTATCATTCCTCTATCCAGAAAAAAACATTAAATTCTTCACAGCTTGTTTCGGGTACAAGAGTACAGGCATGACAAGCGGACAGATTTAGCGAATCGCGCCCCTGCCCCATACTCAAACTACAAACCGGATCATTTGAACATGTTATAGCACTCTCAATTGCCTTTTTAAAAATGCTAGGAAAAAAATGTCAGATCTGCCCTGACGAACAAGTCCACCCATTGTTCCTTCAGAGTCTCCGCTCGCTGTATATATCAAAAATACCTGACATACTTTTTACCTTCGGAAAAATTCACTGCAATATATTCTCTCTTTAATAGATGCTATGCTATACCCACACTCAAAACTCAACTGTTTCATCAACAAGTGTGAAAGAGTGTGCAATAAAAAGAAATTTTGCTGTAATAGTCCTAGGTCGTATGTCACCATAATAAGATTTAGAATAATTCTCGTTCAACTGATCAACACGGTGTTGTATACGGGGATTGTTTGTTCTCCATTTATCAATGGCATCATCGTCTAGTTCAATAAAAAATACCTTCGCCTCGAACATCGTATCCCGGATACCAATTTGTATTTTCCTCTTTGATAGATACCTTTTTGATTTTTTTGTTGCGTTGTTCTCATCATCTTCCTCAACCGGCTCCAATCTTGAAAAACCAACTAACGCCTGAACTTCTCTTACTTTATGAATCAATGATATATTTTTAATATATGTCAATCCATATTTTTTTATATCAGTTGATTCTCGAACAAATTCACCACTTTTTATCCTCTTGAACTACTTTCTCCGCTCAGAGCTTCATATTCTTCAGCTCTATACTTTACACTTGTGGTAGTGTAACTATCATCTGTGGTTCCACTCCATCTACGCATCAAAACAGGCTTTTACCGATGCTTCATCATGTCCTATATCTCGTCCTATTTTAGAAGCATATTCACTAATCTTCTGCGATACAACCTTTTCCTTCATTTCCTGTGTAACCTCCATACCCATAGAGGAAAAAGTTTTTATTGATTCTGTAATAGCCTTTTTTAAGTCTGAGAAAAAAAGGACTTCCTTTGTATTTTTTTGCCGTTAACTGACTTGAATAAGGTGGAATAACCAACGAACTCACGGAAATAGGAAAAATAAACAGATGATCCACCTCTTTGCAGTACATGTGGATATTCCCCACACGGCTCTATAGAATTCTTCCAAGGATGTCTCCTGTACACTGAAAAACTGTATTCATACCCCGTAGTCTTATCCAGGTTTTCAAGAGCATTCTTATCGAAGGCCCCTTAAGGGTTGCCCTGGCATGACATGTCTCACATGTGATTGTCAAACCTTCCAAAACCTTCGGTTGATGATGCACTTGTTGTAAAACCTCAGTTTTGGATTGTAGCATATTTTTCGCGCCAAAACCATTCTTGGCATGAACCCATTTTATCCATGGAAAAATCATCTATATGACCATGACCACACGCAACAACAATACGTGCCACTACCAGTTCCTGAAAACAAGAAGGGCACTTTTAAGTTCTTAATCATGTGAGGATCATTTTCTCTCATCTTTTTGCACTTCGGATTAGATCTGTATTCATTTATCCACTCTTCTAAAGACTTAAAAAGATCTGCACCTTGGACAAAAATACCATTCCGGAAATCTTGAATACGCGATACCGCTTTTGATATCTTGTGTCATCCTTACTTCCCGGCATTCCAAAAAATCCACATGAAGAACCTTCTCAAGCCTCTCATCATGAATCTCAACTATACTTCCTTCCCATGTTTCAGGTGCTGCAGTCATTAAAGTTTGCTCAGGAAAATCAACCATAGCTCCAACACCGTACTGTAGTACTGCTTGTGATGCTCTAACTGCATGTGTTATTTTATTTAATGGAATTTTCTCATATTTATATTCCATGTTATCAATCCTTCCATATTAAAATGCTACTTCCGACAGAAATATCTACATTCCTCATTGATGTCATTGTATCAAACGCATTATCGCTCCTACTTGAGTTATATGCTTTCATTAATCTGGCATTACCATCTTCCGGATATGTGACCATATACTTCTCACCATAAAAGAAGTGATCATCATACCCTTCTCTAAGTTTCTCCCAATTTTCCAAAAATGTATCTATTTCTTCTCGAATATCTGATTCCTCGGTGTCTGCTCCGGGACTAACCTTGTTGATTATATCGTTATTTCGAGCAACTATATATTCAACTATAGAATCAATTTCCCTTTTGTACTTAACACGTGAAAAACAGCCGGCTGCATTTTCAGGTGTTAAATCCGGTAATAATTGTCTAATTAGTGCAATTACTATAGCGTGTAATGCTCTATCTCTTGCCGGCTTTGAAAACGGGGTAACTCCTGTAGGCTCTACATGTTTATAAAACGATTCATGATAGCCGATAAACTGCTCATAATGTGATCTGTCTCGACTCTTGGAACCATCATACATCGCAAAAAGCTACTCCCGGATATGATCTTCCAACTCGGCTTGAGGCCTGAATATATTCACTTGTAAGTTTAGGTTGGCCAACCAAAAAGCATTACATTTAATCTGGCAACATCTATACCTACAGAAATCATATTCGTTGCAAAGCAAAAATATTTGAAGGCCACCTTTTGTTTTCTATATTTTCCTTGCTATAGGTCAACTTTTCCAACTTATCCAAAGTTTCATTTAATTGCGTTGTTGAAACACGACTGGTCAATTCATCTGCACCTGTAATTATTCGAGCATCCTTTGCTGTCCCCATACGGTAAGCCATTCTTTTAATAAAATCTTTTATGTCATCATCTACAAGTGTCGAGCATTTCCCAAGATCCTTTAAACTATTAAAAATAAACAGTAAGCGTCCAATATTTATCTTTTTACTTCATAAAGGCAAATCCATTGTGTGAATCTTTTGAAGCAATGCTGCAATAGACCTGATTTCCATCATTGCTTTTGTTTTTTTCCGGAAGGCATCAGACCGACATACTTTCTTCCATATATTCCCTTTTCATAATCTATAACCGACTCTCTTGCAAAAATGAATCTTCGGCATCGATACCCGGATGCGGAAATTGGCAAACTTCTCTGTCATACAAAGATGAGCATTGTTCTGCAGCCCTTCTTATAGTTGCTGTTGATGCAATAATCTTGGTTTTTGAACCTTTGCTAATACAAATAGAATCAATTGCCGCCTCATACAAACCAACCATTGTTCCCAACGGACCGGAAATAAGATGTAACTCATCTTGTATGATCAATTCAGGTGCCCTGTTATCTGTTCTAACACCAAAAAAATGCTCCAATTTGTGGGTTCCATGGAAGCATTGTCAAATTTATCTACTGTACCAAATAAAAGGGTTGGCGGATTCTGATATAATTCTTCATCAACAACCTGTATCGGTAACTTGCCCCTGTTCGTTAAAAAGCATGCTTCCTGAGGGCACCACAATTCAAAGTGTGTGTTACCTCTCATCCTGTATCCCCATTCACCTAATTTTTACGCCCGTTTCGGTCTTGAACCATTTTTGTTCCACACCACGGACACTTCAATACCTGAAACTTATTGTGTCTGTCCTTTTGGTAATCAAGCTCTTCTGCTGTTGCTTTTGTCAATTGACTAAGTTCTGATTTTGCTTTGGCATTTTTATTCGGTGTATGATCTCCTCCTATCCACAGCCCAATCGTTATCGGTTCTGAACCAAGATCGTATTTTTCCATATGCTGATTTTTTTATCCGTGGCATCAACACGAATATACTCACATGCACAGATAAGAGTAGATGCACGGGTAAACTGTTGTGCCGCCAGAAGACGTAATGTATAACGCATAATAACAGTCGTTCCGGCTGCATTCTCCTTATGAGCAAGTCTTCTATAAAAAATAGTGAAAGCCGTAAGACCAAGATAAGCTTCTGTTTTACCGCCACCTGTAGGAAACCATATTAAATCAACCAACTCTCTATCACCGGAACGGTCATCTACTATTGACTTTATACTCATTAGTAAAAATGCAATTTGGAAGGGTCTCCATGTATAGAAGTCTTCCAAAAGCTTTTCAACACTATGGTAGTCAATCTTATCCAATATTTCCGTTAGCTCTTCATCGTAAGGATATCTGTTTACATTAGATGTCTTTTTCCTGCAATTTAAGGTGAGCTCGCTGCATAAACATAGCCCTGTTAGCCAATTGAAATGCATCCCAAGCTGCATCACTTGACTTAAGCAGTTCTACACCCTCATGCATGCGCTTTGAAGCAGCTTCACAACCCATTATATTTTTCCCTGCAATATAATGGTATTTCTCGGCAGTGAATTAGTCTTATCTCTGATTTCACTTATCCATTTATCGTATGCTGATACGATAGATAATAATTTTTTTCTATCTTGACACTTTTTTTCTTCTTTTTATCAAATCTGATAAGTATTTCATGGATAAAGCATCTTTTTGTCACACTCGAATCTTTGGGTAAACTGAAGTCCATCGGAGGGACTTCGCTTATAGGAAAATACTCACTGAATATTTCTCCATTTCCCAAAGCATCGACATCCCATGAAATAGAAGTACCTAATCCTGTTCCATATACTTTTTATTTCTATACTGAAGTGCCAAAGACTGCTCTTCATCATTTAATTCGGAGCAGTCTACATTGGCGCTCATACTCTACAAAAAAACAAAACCATTGTTTTCACTGTTAATTCTTATTTCAGGTTGATAAAGGCATAGCTTTTGCGCTTGATTTCCCTGAGTCATCATTAACAAGCATAATAGTTAACGACCAAATATCACTTCCCATATTACGCCTTAAAGCGGTAACTTTTGCATTTGTTTGATCTAATTTCTTGTTTTGATCAATATAATCAGAATTGGAAAAAGTCCAACTCAAGTTCACACACATGAGGTTCTCTTTACATATCCCTTTCCAAGCTGATCAGAAAGTCTATACATAAGTGAAATAATGTCGTGTTCATCTCCACCCAACAAGTCTCTTTCTTTTTAGTGCCGCTATTGATTTTCTATTAATCCCCCTGAAGTAAGCCTTAATGTCTTTTCATTACGGTCCAGATAAACGTAATGATCAAATTCTGTTGGAAGCTCATATTCATTAGGAATGCCTCTGTAAGGAATACGACAATCAGTAGCCACAGCCTTCTTATAAGTTGCAAATCTGACCTTACAATTCACCGTTTCACATTTTCCTTTTACAAAAAGGGTTATTCCCATAGAAGAAGGCATATTTTGTGTGGCAAGACCAATCTCTTCGTCAAGATTATCCTCGTCAGCATCAAACTCTAAGTGGTGATGTTTGACAAATCCCTCTTCAGTATTGACTAAAACATCCTCCGTCTCGTCAATCTTCACCTCACTATCCTGTTCCTCAACTCTCAAAAGCGTCATTATTGTCAGCTTTCATTTTAATATTCTTTGTAAAAAAAGTACACCTACTGAGTATCTGGTATTGGGAGCATCGGAAATAAGTTCATGTTCAATATCAGGAATAGATATCTCTGATCCCGGTCCCATAAGTTCTTTTTACAAGCTCTATATACTTATCTCGTACCCTTATCATCTTTTGCTTATCTTCCATAATTACCACCCTTAAATCAAAATCGGCCTATTTGCCATCCCCATAGGAACAACCATTTTAACCTTCGCTATTCGTTCAACTCTTTTAATCTCTGCAAGTGTATCTATCTTTTCGTAAATTGATTCCATATAATTTTGTATCTGCGGAGTTCGTCCGCTTAATTTATCAACAATCGCTGTTCCCACCCGGTCCAATATTTTTCGTCTGATAGATCTTATATCTCTACAGGCTTCAAAAATGTCTTCGGGGCTCTCCTTAAGTTCTTCAACACCTGTAATATTTCCTATATGACGTATTGAATCAACATCTCTTGGGCCAACCGTGTAAGAATCTTCATCCAGCCAATGTAATATTGTTTGCTCGTGTACCCGGCTCCATCTCTAAGCATTAAATCCACAACTTTCCTAGCAGTGTGTCCATTAGAACGCATAAATTCCACCAACGCTCTTTTCCACAAGTTTGCCTTCCTATACTTTTCTTCAGTATTGCTGTCAAACTTGCCGTCTATAAACAGTTTATCAAGTATAGAACTGACGATGTCTTTGGTATCGTCATTATTTTTCGTAAAGATGATAGAATCTCCTTCACAAAATTCCTGTACTCCTACTTCCTTAACTATGCCTGTAGCTTCCTCAAGCACATATCCTTTGTAATTTCTACTTAAATAAGCCTTGGTGTCATCATCAAAAACAACTACAGCCACAATATCAGTATTCATTGCGCCTTCATATCCGGAATCGCTTTTTATAGATTGAACCCATATATGACAAGTCAACGTTAGCAATATAATCTTCGATTTCTTTTTTTCGAAACCTTTTTGCATTCTCTTCTTCAGTCGTTATTATTTCATCTTCATCCTGATTAGATATTATAATTGTCGATTTCCTATTAAGCCGGTTTAACCTATTATGAAATATCTTATCCTTAAAAATAATACCCTACTTTCTCACTTTCATATATTACCGAAATAATTGTTGCTGCAGCATTACATCTAAAAACATTAAAAAGCTTTTCCTTCGTAATCTCCAAGAACAACTACACAGTCGTACATCTTAGAACTGTCAAATCTGTTTGCAGTAACAAAAATCCTTATTCCTAAACAAATACTCCGAAAAAGTCCTGTTCCCTTTATGAGTGTTACATAATATGCTTTTTGGAACAACAATGGCCACCTCTTGCCTAAATGATTATATAAAAAATTTTTCGTAACCACTCATATTTTCCGTTAGTGCTTTTCTTTTCGACAAGTATCCCTTCAAGAATTTCAACCACGGTTAATGAACTCTTTTGCATGCTTTCCGGGAAAAACCTCTGCCAGTCTCCTAAGCTCTGAATTTTTTTCTCCGAGAATCAACTTCAATAAGCCCTCTCTCCTCGGCCACAGAAAATATATCCATAGGAAATGGTGCAGTAACAAATAATTTCATCAATGAGTGCGCAAGAATTAGAAAATCGTCTTTCCCTTCTGTAGAATACTCCTCACGTTTTATCTCAAGAATATTCTTCTTGAACTCGTGAATCACATCCGATCCTATACCATTTTTTTCAATAATGACCAACTCATTATTCTTATCAATAATTGTATTAACTTGTGTTACGAGTTCTGTAATATAATGATTATTTTCGACTTTCTCATAAGTTGTATTTTCCAACAGAAATTCCTTGGTGCATGCAAAGATTTCCATCTTTTCAACATCTGATGTCAATTCAAGTCCCAAGTCACTGTTCATAGAAGAGCATATATATACATACTGAAGCGATTTTCTATTAATCAACTCAGGTAACTCAAAATAGCCTCTTGATATCGAATCTTCTCCAAGAACAATTAGCCCTAAATGCCTGTTCCCACGTCTGGACAAAAGTAAAGTTCTTGCAACGGAAAACCTTAGAAGTAAACTTTAATGTCGGTTCGTTTTTACCTGTATTACCACCGTATCTATATTCTTCTTCCTCTGTAAAATAAGAAGCCGTTATCAATTCTAATAAGCTGATTTGTTTTTTGTTAAAAAGCAAACTTATGTTCTTTACCAAAAAAATCAGCATGTTCATGGGGTGCCACTATCACACATGACGTGTCTAAAATACTAGGTATATTCTCCTTCTTGAAGCCCAACACATCAACGTAAAAAAACATCTCTTAGTGATGTTTTCTTTCTTATTCCCTTCCATCCATGCGAAACGAATCACCATTGTATGGTTCAATATTTCTCCATTCTTTTTCAGGGACATATTTCGTAGATATCTCACTTTGTACAAGTTTTATAAACTTTTTTTACCTTTTTCTGTTCCAATCTCGCTTCCGTCTATAAAACCCTTAAAAATGTAACGGCATTTCTTTTGGTTGTCCGTAAAGAACTGTGTCCCCTTCTGAAAAAAGAACTAATAATATCCATGGTTTCAGCTTTATTTGATATCAGATTAAAAAAATAGTTGCGTAAGTAATTAATACAACATCAAAACAAAGCGACCCTGTATGCATAACCAGCCCGATATTGTGGTCTCGCTTCGCTATTGTTTGCGTCAAAAAAATCTCCAAAAAGTCTTTAACAGTAGTTCCTTTTGAAATAGTCTGTCCTTCAATCTGTATTTCGCACTTTTCAAAAACTCGATAAATTATCTCTTCATTTACCCGCATAGCACCCCCACATAAATTACCTAATTCTTATTTGTCCATCATAACCGAACACACAATCAATTTAGTAGCAAGATCATTTTTTTATACGTATTCTTGTCGATCAGCATTTTACATAACTATTGTATGAAATAGGTGTGTTTCTTCCTTTCACTTAGTCCGCTCTTTCATGCGTAAGCCAAAAAACACTTACCTATTAAAAGTATAACACAATGAGGCTAAAAGTCACAATGACTCTTTATATAGTAAAATACAATGTTTCACTATACCAAATCTGTTTTTTTATTTATAATTTTTTTACAGTCAATTTAATTTACCATGTTATCTCCCTCTCTATTTTACTGAAATTATTTACTAAAGTATAATTACACTATCGGATACTATAAGCACCTGCCTAATTTTCTCATTTCAGTATACAAGTTCTGAAACCATAGTATAAATCTCTATATGTTTATTATAATCAGGTCATCCGCAAACATTTCCGTAGGCAAGAATATTAAACATAATATTAATGTTAAAAAAATAATGCCCGGCTTATAATCAGGCATTACTTGCAATTTTTATATTTAAATTTTTCTGTTTTTCTGATATCACCTTATGTACTTCCTTCCCATTATCAATCACACCCTGTATCAAGTCATGTTCCGTTGCAGTGCTTCATATTCGCTTCTAATTTCAGTATCATTAAGTTGTTCATTTAAGAAATCATCAAATTTTCTACTCATTGCTATCTCCACTCCTACTTAAACAGTTATCTCTATATTCTATTGCTTTACCTATCTAAATACAAGGTGTCTTTTGTGTCACTCAAACAGACTGAAACAATTTGAATAGGATTCAAATATTTAAATTTTATCTTTAAGCGCTTCATCCATAATATCAACCCTATATTTTACTATCCGTTATGACTCTCTCTAAAATGTTCAAAAAGCCTTCGCAGCATCCTGTGTCCTACCGGCCTTATAAGATTCATATCCTCTTTGTATCTTATCATGAATCTCGTCTGTACTCATTTTTAGTCATATCAATACTCTCGGAGCACTTGGTAAAGTTATGGCAAAAAGGAATCCCTCCGGTCAATACAATTTGATTAAGAAACATATCTACAGCCGTAGACATAGGAACTCCCAAACGTCCAAGTACAGCCTCCGCATTTTTTCTTTAGTGTAGGATTTACTCTTAAGTTCAATGTTGCCGATTTATCCATATACGCTACCTCCATTCTTGTATCAATATTGTAACTATATTGTCGTTACTTATCAATGTGACAAGATTACCATAATATAAAAACAAAATGTTTTCAACTAAACAATATAAAGTATTTTCTTTATGTTAATTAAACTATTGATATACTTACTTCTCAAATGCGTTTTCAGTTCTCTTTATTTGAATTAATTACACAGCTTATTTATACAAGGGTTATATCACCATGCTCTAAGTTAAAGACAACCTCTCATGTATTTTCATATCTTTATGGCAGTTTAACCATCTCTGAAGACCGGGCATATGACAGTGTTCTTTCATATGAGAGTCCCATAAATTGTAATTTAACAAGCTCATGAACTACTTATTAGAACGATGATGCTCATTTACTCTCTTAAACATCAATAATAATACCAGTATGATCTGTAAAAAGCTAATGTTCTATAATCAATTATTATTTCCTTGATTTCCAAATCAGACTTTCCCAATACATAATCAATATGTGTATTACCCGAATAGGTTCTAAAAAAATTCTTTTTGTCAGCAGGAAATTTTTGCCTTTATAGTTATAATAATACGCTTTTTTTATTCAATAAAAGCCTTTTCCCACAAATCATAATAGCCACTACCAATCAATTTTTGATAAAGCTCATAATTTAAGGATTCCTTGCGTTTTGAACTCGCATTTAAATCTCCACAAACAATATCAGCATCATAATTTTTTCAAAAAAATCTATATCATATTCTCCTATTTCAATTTTAGGTGTATGTACGCCTAATACTACACATTTATTCTTCTTTAACCTTATATGCGAATAATTATATCTTTTAAAAAATCAGCAGTATCATCTCTTTTCCAGTCTTTTTTTGTAAAAATGCTACTGTTAAATGAATTTTAGATTTAATATTACAGTTATCATAACCCTTAGGAAATATAGTTGAATACTTTTTCTCGTTTAACCTGTTAAATCTAACCTCTTGGATAATTGCTAAATCCGGGTTTATATCATGTAAATAGTCATAAAAAACTATTGTCAATTTGATAGTTAAACATATTAATATTCAATGTTAATAAACGCAAAAATCTCACTCCTCTCTAATTTCAAATTTTATTTTTTTGGTATTAAAAACCCCTGTTTTCTTTTGCACTTTTTACTCCATATTTTCAAAGTTAAATACCTCCACAAATTCTTCTTCTGTCATATCCGAAAAAACATATATCCCTTAACTTTTACAGTATTTCTGTATCTCCATATATGCTATTTCAGCACTTTTATATCGATCATTTTTATCACTTCGGATTCGTTTTCCATTTTTGCATCAACTACCCCTCCAATCAAATTCTTGCCACTAGTCCCACCCAAATAAAAACTTCCTCTCCATAACGAGTTAATGACTAGTATAAGTCAATTTAATTAGGCATATGTTTGTGACTGTGGTATAATAACCTTATCCAAGGGAGGTCACATTATGCCAAATTTAGTAAAAGTCAATTAAACTTGCAGATGACGATAAAGCTACTTTAGAGGGTATCCTCAACCAAAGCACTATAGAAGTAAGAACCTATATCAGGGCTAAAATACTTTTTGTTAAAAATCAGAATGCTGATCAGATGAATCGATTGCGGATAAACTGGACATTTGCGTTACAACTGTAAGGTTATGCCTTGATAAATATAATACCGATGGCATTGAAGCAGCCCTGCATGATAACAAGGGACGTGGACGTAAAGCGGAAATTACCGATGCAGATATTACTTGGGTCATAAATAAGGCCTGCCAGAAGCCGAAAAGAGTTCGGATATTCAGCCGAATTGTGGTATCCTGCCAGCTTTACGCGTTTTATTAATTCCATTGCAGAACAGGAAGGTCATCCGCGTATGGCATCCGTGACAGAAACAACGTTGCGCAAAATTTTTGTCAAACGCAAAGATTCGCCCTTTTAAGGTATCTTATTACTGTGAAAAGCGCGACCCGGATTTTGATTCAAAAATGCATGATGTCCTTGTTATTTATAAACAACTTTCCCTACAGTTTGATGAGGAGGGAAACCTTAAGCCTATGGAAGGTATGCCGGTTCACACCCTGTCCTATGATAAAAAGCCGGGTATGCAGGCATTGAATACAACTGTTGACGATAAACCGCCTGTTCCCGGTACAGAGAAAAACAGTACAGTATACAGGGATTATGAATATGTGCGGTTAGGAACACTGTCATTGCTTGCTGCTATTGACCTACTTACAGGAGAGGCGATTCCACTGGTAAGTCCTACCCACAAAAAGCTCTGATTTCGTCCGTTTTTTTGAAGGTACTGGATGAGAAATATCCTGTCAGTGATAAAATACGTATTATTCTTGACAATCATTCTGACCATACTTCAAGGGAAACACAGGAATATCTCAATACAAGGCAGGGAGGTTTGAATTTGTATTTACGCCAACCCATGGTTCCTGGCTGAATATGGTGGAAGGCTTTTTCAGTAAGATTACGAAACAGATGCTGAGCGGCATCAGGGTTTCAAGCAAAGAGGAGATGGAAAGTCGGATTTATCAATACTTTGATGAAATCAATAAGGTTCCTGTTCCATATCACTGGTCGTATAAACTTGATGATATAGACCTTAATAAAGAAGATATCAGCAAGATTGTATATGAAGTTGTAAACCATAAAAGCCGCCAATGCCTGTGATAAGGAAAAAGCGTGCTCCAAAAACCCTCGAACAAGAAAGCGTAAGATTTAGAGGTTGTAAGTGTAATAAAACATAGTTTTTATTTAAAGTGGATTATACTAGGTAATTTATGCTCACGGATACGAATCAGCTTAATACCCGCTTTTTTTGCGCGTGCATTCTTTTCATTATCCCCCAGAAGCTTGCTTTTTATGCCAGTAGCTTCCATCATATTCAATCGCAACATCAATTGAAGGTATATAAATATCTAACTCGCCAACAGTCGAATGCTTATAGCGATTTACAGCATCACAATAGAATTTCTGTATATAATAAAAAAATCACCTGTTCTCTAAAAGAAGTACTTGCTTTACCTTCCATGCTTCTCCTTACAAATCAAGTTCAATATCTTTTGATCTCGAAATACTCACAATAAGATTCCCAATTATATGTACGTACCATCCGTTTTCGCAAAATAACATGAATACAGTCCATCTTTTTCGTACTCACATGTATCGCCAATATTGCCTATGAATGTCAGATTACCAAGTATTGTTTCTTCGGCCTTATAGACATGAATGCTGCCATTTCCCCATACATGATGAAAGTCAAATACTCCGACCGGGATATCTCTTCCTACCTTATACACTCCTTGTGGGAGCTGATTCTTTTGGAGTTCCGGTGCTTTCTTATTATTAGACAACTGTCCATTGTCCATCGGTATTACAGACTCACCGTCTAAAGCCATTTGTAACAACCGATCACAAATAGCTGTCCCCGAATCAGCTTTAACAATATCCTTGCTACCATCCTTTAAGGTAACGCTAAACGTATAGGTAGTCCCCATCGGTTCAGCATTTCCATCCATGAGAATAACATCCGGATTAAAGATAGAATTACTGAAAAACAAGTCCAGACTTCGTTCTTTTACTATAATTCTGAGTTTGTTCCAATAGCACAACACTCACAATATCTTCTATACGCATCTTCCTTTTTGCCAAGTATTCCCATACCTCATCAATCACCTTCCTGCTATATTTAAACAAATGTATTTTTTTGCGAGACCTTACTCATCCTCACCATCCCATCACAATCTTAAATAATTCTGATTGCCTCGTGGACATCCTTAGTCACCGGAATAATTTCCCTGATAATTTTGAAAGCTATCCGCAAATTCATCAACCTATACTCCAAATTCACGTACTACCTTATTTTCATCATCATATGTAACTATAAACTCTATATTGCCGCAGTCTCAATACCATAGCCTCTTGATCGCGGCTTAATATCCCATCAACAGCCATAGCCATCTTCTCAAACACCAAGCTGAAAAATACTGTTCGTCGTTTTATATGACCACTTCCTGCAACCCGCGACGTCTAATCCAAGGTTACAACCGGACGCACATTTTGAAGTAGACATGTTTCCATATAAGAAAATCGAGCTTTTTCAAAAGTACGGCTTCAGATCCAAACCTCCGAAAAAGCCCGGAAATACGCTTTGTTTTGTCCCTTATTTACCATTTCTTGTCAGCAAACACACCGCCTCCACATGTAATAGTTAAGCTATTTGTGAATTTATCCACAAATGCAGAAAGTCCTTATTTTATGACTTTTTGACAGCTTTTTCTTTCTCATCAACCTTTAATTTTTTTAATTAGGCTATTTTTAATAAATTGCGGTACTCTAATTCAATTTATCTCATTCTTAAGCAAAGCTACATCATGACTATTATTCTTCGGTTTTTAATCTATTGAGAACTTTCTTTTCTACTTCTTGTGTCCAATAAATTTTTAGTTTCTTTCTTGCACGAGTAATAGCAGTATAAAAAAATACTGTGAGTTATTAATTCATCAATCTCGTCCGTTAAGATAATTTTAACGGAATCATATTCCAGTCCTTGTGCTTTGTGGATTGATACAGCATATGCAATTTGGAACGGAACCATTGTTTTTGAAACACCATCGTCATCTTCATCTGTACTTTTTGTTTTTTTATTAACCGCAAAGCGGATGATTGAATTACCGTTTTCAGCTTTTTCCAATAATCTCAAACTCATAATCATCCACATTTAGCTCAATAAGTGGTCTATCAATTTCTATATCAAATTGAATGCGCTCGGTTGGCTTGTCTTTATCCAAAATTATAAAATTTACAATTCGAGCTTTCATATTATTATGAATAATCGGCACCTGTTCTTTTATTCCGACTAAAAAAATTTATCAGCAGAATCATTAAACAGAACTGGATCACCAACTTTATACCGTTGTATCCTCTCCATATTTCCTTGCCATTATTGTTTTCTTGCATAAAATGATTAATATTATTAATTCCGTATAATCCCCCATAATTCAGACAAAGGATTATTTCATCATCCTCTGCTGAAGTAAACATAGATGGATCAAGGTTAGCTGAGAATTCACCTCCTTGCAATCTATCAAAACATCATCTTCCATTCTGCGCACATTATCCCATAATGCAAGTAGCTGCTTACTGTCACTTCTATATGGCTTAGTTAATTCACAAACTGCTGATTTCGGCAAAAAGCTACGAACAGCATCAAACCAATTACCAAATTCAATAGCTTCTATCTGATAAGTATCTCCCACCAAAACAAGTAACTTAAATTTTGCAAGTTCAAGCAACTTTCTCATATTTTGATTGCTTATAGTACTACATTCATCAATTATAAGGATGTCATAATCTCGTTTCAAATCCTTTGTATTTATAAATTTCGTTATTGTCATAAACTCACAATTTGATGACGCAGCAACTTTTCGCTTAAGATTATTTACTGCAGGATTTGTATGAGCTAAATAAATCTTAGAATAATTATTAAAAAGGTGTGAAACATGATTTATAAGAGTTGTTTTACCGGTGCCTGCTGATCCGTATATTACAGAAACCCTTGACTTAGTGAACATATTTATCAATACTTTTCTCTTTTTCGTCAGAGTCAATTTGATAATCTGTGTTTTTGAAGCCAATGGTTCACCATATTAGAATAATTTTCTACACCATCTACTGCCAAGCTTTTTACTGTTTGAATAATTGCAATGGTATCATCCTTATAATTCTCAATAAAAATATGATTATTTACAATTATTAACTTACGAGCTTGCTGTTTCTCACTCATATACAATTCTTCGTTATAGGTTTTTGACAAGCATATCAATATCTTTAATATCACCCTAGCTTATACTTGCCATTATCTTCGCATTTTTCTAATGGTGTAAAAAGAACTCCTTTCTGCTCTGTATTATTTTTTTAACCATCCACGCTAAAAATCTCATGTTCGCGTCCAGTTGCATCAAGGCAATCAAATAAATCCGAAATGCTCGGAACGTGATGTCTCAAAGCAGAACAAAAAAAGGCATTGTATCAAAAAGGAATACATTCATAAGCTAAATAAAGATGTGAAAGTTTAAAAATTTCCTCCCACATACTCATACTTGCATTCTTGATAATTCCATTTCCAATGTTTTTATACTGGTCTTTAATAATTCTGTTCGTCATATGATGAAGCAAATATCGAAGAACATTGCAACCCGGTTTTTCATTTTTTTATAATCAATCGACAAGTATCAAGAACATCAAAAAATGTCGAGCAGTACTTTTAGGTACTATTCGCTCATAGACTTCTTGGTAAGCCTCATCTGAAAACATAATAATTTCAGACAAACTTACTCCTGTTTCAGTTAAATATTGAGCAAAAATTTCGTTGTTCTGCTTGACCTGGAATAAATTCATTATTGTCTATGAGTTTACTAAAATTTGAAAACTCGCATGGACGAATATTCACTTCCCAATCCACGATAATTCGAATTGGCATTTGTTTTGCCAAATAAATCTATATAATTATCGGCAATAGCAAATTTAACCGCATAAAAATCTGTAATTTCAATATCAGTAAATGCAATTATTCGGTCTGTTTTACTAGATCTATCATTTGCAGGAATAAAAGCAACTTCGTAGTATATTTTATTACCAAAAAAAGAATGGTTTAATTGTCTGAATATAAAAGCGATCAAATCGAAAACCATTTCGTATGGGAGTTTTGTATTGATCTACTTTTTGAGCAATTTTCTCATAATATTCTTTAAAAAACAATCATCAGTTTCTAATGGGAACTGATCAAGATTAGAAAGTACATCCATCGAATATTCTTTATGCAAAAAAATTTTTTTATGCGAAAAAGATATTCATAATATTTCAACATCAATCGCTCAGAATTCTCTTCTTCTAAAAGTGCGATGCGAAACTGATACTTGCAAAAAATGATGAAAGCGAGACAAATGGCGTAAAAAAACTTTCGTTTTTTTACGTATTTAACAGCTTTTTGAATATTTTCATGTGAATCTTCTATGTCATTGCCATTAGCATAAACTTTCAGCATAATATGCTCCACAAAAATGTCGAAGCTGAGAAAGAATATCCTGTGAAATCTGCCCTCTTGACAAATTGCTCATATTGCTTATATGACGACATATGACTTTATCTGTTTTTAAAAATTTGCTCATCAATTTGTAAATTGGTCTTTTGCAATCATATTATCCTCCATTTGTATTTCTAAATACATTTGTATATATTTCTCACTTTTAATATCTAATTGTCAATTATCTACTTCTCTTTGAAGTATACTTTTGAGTTTTTTTCTTCTGCTACCATTCTCATCTTTTGTCACATTGCTCCTACGTGCTTTTTCTATCTGCACAGCCTCAAACACTTCTTTTAGATATTATCGCTGGATTATTATCCGAAGACAAATATTGTACCTTACTTTTTACTAGATTTTAGAAGCATGACATTCCCCGTATACTTCTCATTGCTAAGCATTACATCAATCGTTCTCTTGCACCATTTCTCTTTTCCGGTAGGCGAGAGGATTTGCTTTTTTCAAGTTCTCTGATAATCCCTATAACACTTTGACCACTGAGATACAAATCAAATATCAGCTTAACATTTTTTTAGCTGTTTCTTCATCAATAATCAGATGACCTTCCTTATCATGCTTATAGCCATAACTCTTTCTATCATAAAGTTTTTGATGTCCCAGATGCCGCTTTTTGCTTAATTCCCCATCGAATATTCCCACTTCTTGATTCATTTTCAGCCTGTGCAAGCGATTCAATTATCGAAATCATTAAGTCGCTATCCGTATTCGCAGTATCCAATTCTTCCTGTTCAAATATTACACGAACGCCTAATGTTTTCAGTTGATTCAAGGCATCCAGTATTTCTACAGTATCTCTTCCAAATCTACTGATATTTTTCGTTATAACTATTTCAATTTTTTTCTCGAATTGCAATCTTCCAGCAGACGATTGAATTCTTTCCTTGATGCCCCCGTCTTGCTGGTAGCAATATACATATAAACATCTGCCAACACCCATTGCGGCATTGCAGCCGTCAATCGTGTCAAATGAGATACTTGGACTGTCAGGCTTTTGCAGTTGCTCCATGCTGTTTGTGCTGACACGGCAATAAATCCCGACACGTTGTTCTCTTTTTCGGTATCGGAGGTATAAAATGTACCTTTGAATTTCCCCGCATATTTTATCCTACTCCCATCTTCCACCCTAATTACTATACGTCAATAATAACATATAGTAATTAGCCAATTCAACCATTCTATCAACTCAACATATTAAATATCCATCCTGTCTACACAACATACCCAATATCTATTCCATCAACTCAACTGTTCGAATGGATATGTTCCCACACATTGATTTTAAAGGGATTTTCTTGAATTCATCGCAGTCAAACTCCATGCTGCATTTCACAGAATTCCCTAATTTCAAAGCCATTTTTCTCACTCTTATTTCTCCACCCTTGACATCAACACGACACTCTCCACATGAGATTTTTTTAGGCTATTTTAGGAGTATTCAATCCTTGCATAAAGTCCAATGACTTAGCGGTGTTTACATCAATGCTTTCAACTCAATACAGCAATTTTTGATTAGGCTATTTTGAGAACTTCTTTAAAAATCGTTGCATCATCATTTTTCCATTGATGGCTGCGCAAAAATAGCAAAAACTAACATTTGGTTCATTACAAAAAAATGTTTAAATAGTGACTCTCGTAGTAATTTGGTTTTATCTGCGTTGAATTCACTTCTTTTGCCCACTATTAGGATTTCTTTTTACCTTGTTACAATAAATCTTATTAGGATTCTCGGAGTCACTTCGACTCAATGAATTCACCATTGCTTTTCGCACAATATCAGACACAATATCTGGTACCATTTGAGGAATTATATTTCCAAGCTGTTTCGTAAATTGACAAAGAATATCTGCCATATTATCAGAATATTCTATTCCAAAAATACAATCTTAAAGTTTTAGCATCAATTATCAAGCTTTTTACTATTAGCCTCAACCTGTAAATCATTACTTAAATCATTGCTTTTTCATAAAATGTAATTTTTACCAATGCATATTGATTCGCTCGTTTTTCTGTTCTAACAAATCTTTTTACAAGTACAATGTATTCAATCTTTTTATATTCGAATACAAAAACTACATATTGTCCATTCTTTACTTACAATATCATCTTTTAAACATTTCAAATTACTCAGCAAAATACTCGCCACCTTCCGCTATATAATTGTAAGCGTCAATTCAAGTACGCCTCCCCATAAATACACTTACACTATAAAAATAATCTTATACTAAATATGTGGAGGTGCCTATGGCTAAATATTCTAAAGAAGAAAAAGAGCAATTGATTGAGGAGTTTAAAAATAGTGGATTAAGTATCGCAAGCTGGGCTAGGAAGAATGGATTACCTATTTCAACAGTCACAGGATGGGTGAGTAAACATGATAAGAAATCAAAGCACTCTAAGGATGTTAAATTTATTGAAATCAAGACAACACAAGCCGGCAAGACCCTAAAGATGGAGATAGGTGCTGTCAACATCGTAGTGGATAGATATACGGATCTTGAACTACTTGCAAAGGTGATCAAGGTGGTGAATAAAATAAATGTTTAACTATGACAACTATCGTGTAATTCTTTCTTGTGGTGCTACTGATATGAGGAAAAATATAAATGGATTAGCTGAAATTGTTTATAGCAATTTCAACCTTGATCCAAGAGATAAGGTAATATTTGCTTTCTGTAACAATGTAAGGGATAGGATAAAGCTTCTTGTATGGGAAGATAATGGATTTTTGGATTCATTTTAAAAAGAATTGAAAAAAAGGACATGTGGTTTGGCCGTCACAAAGTGATACAGAAATCACTATGGATTTATTAATAGACGACTTGAAGAATATAATCATGGCACCGGGAATAAAACAAAAAATCAAGTGTAGTGAAGTCTTTAAAAAAGTGTTGATTTTTGCTGGATTTACCATAGATTTTATAGTATAATCTTTACATAAATATTTGAGATTTGGAGGTCCGGTAAAATGAAAAACTATAGATGAATTGCAAGCAGAAATTGCGGACTTAAGGCTATCTTACATGATAAAGACAATGAGATTAAGACTTTAGAAAAAATAAAAAAAGAAAAGGACAAAGAGATTGAGACTTTAGAAAAAGTACAAAAAGAAAAGAGTGAACAGATTGCTAAGTTAAATAAATTAAATAATTGGTATATGGAGCAACTGAAATTAAAGGCAAAAGAGAAATTTGGCAAATCAAGCGAAAAAGCTATTGATGGACAACTTTCTCTTTTTGATGTCTTCAATGAGGCTGAAACATTTAGAGAGCCCATTCAAAGTGAGCCACCACAGGAAAGTATTATACCTGAGCATAAAAGAAGAAAAGCTAAAAAAGGAAGCAAGTTTAATGATATTCCTGTTGAGGTAGTTGAATATAAATTAAATGACAGTGAACAGGTATGTGATAACTGCCACAGCCCCCTTACAGTTATGAAGAAAGAGATAAGAAAAGAACTGGTGGTAGTCCCTGCAGAGGTTAAGGTTATAGAGCATGTGACTTATGTTTATAGTTGCAGAAACTGTGACAAGAATGGAGAAAGTGGCTTTATAAAGATAGCACCTCATCCTAAAGCTCTTATTAAAAAGAGTGTAGTATCACCAAGCTTTATGTCTTATATAATGAATCAAAAAGTACACACTTGCACTACCACTATATAGAATGGAGCAAGAGTTTAAAAGATTAGGCTTTGAGATATCAAGACAAAATTTATCTAATTGGATCATAAAAGGAGCTAATCTTCTAAAGCCTATATATGAGCAGATAAAGCTTAGTCTACTAAATGAGACACTACTCCATGCAGATGAAACCGTCCTGGAGGTATTGCATGAACCCGGAAAGGAAGCAGGAAGCAAGTCATATGTATGGGTGTATAGAACAAGCAAATACAATACACATCCTGCAGTATTGTATGAATATACACTTGGTCGAAGCGGAGACTATGCTAAAAAGTATCTTGAGGATTGGAAAGGAACTTACCTTCACTGCGATGGGTACACCGGATATAAAAAGCTTATGGATAAGACCTTATGCGGATGCCTTGTACATGCAAAGAGAAAGTTCCATGAAGCATACGAAGTTAATAGGAGTAATGAGTATGCAAAACAAGGGGAGACTTATCTAAGGAAACTATTCCGCTTGGAAGATAAGGCAGACGAATCCGGTCTTACATTGGAAAAGCGACTGGAAATGAGAAAAACCGAGTCCAAACAAGTACTTGATGAGTTCTATAGTTGGATTTCACAAATAGAATCAAAAATCCTTCCTAAGAGTTTAATGGGGAAGGCTATTACTTATGCAATAAATCAAAAAGAGTACTTAGAGAACTTTCTAAAGGATGCAAGAATACAATTAAGTAATAATCTTGCTGAACAAAGTGTGAAGCCATTTGTTATAGGTAGATCTAATTGGCTATTTGCGAATACACCTAACGGGGCTAATGCATCTACATTGATATACAGTATAATTCAAAGTGCAATACTTAATAACCTGATACCACAAAAAATATCTTACATTTGTTTTTGATACCATACAGTCAGGTAGAGACGCTTCAAGCCTAGTACCTTGGTCAGATGAGATTCCTGAGAGTTGTAAAAATAAAAAGTCGTAGGATTAGAATGATAAGTTCTAGTTATATGACTTTTTTTGCTCTATGCGTACTTAGCTTGACGCTTACATTTCTCCCCATCAATGATACTTTAGATAAATTTCCTGCCTTCACTTCTTCACAGATACGGCGTACTATTCTTGGAATTGCCGTAGTATTGCCAAAAGAAATCTCTTGCCATATAATTACCCGGAGCTAGACCTGGAATTATATAATTTATAATCATTCCATATACCTTCATTTCATTTGAATTTAAAGTAATCATTCCTTTTCTCCTTTTGAAAAATCATTTGTCAAATTAGCTGCAAGTATTTTCATTTGTGACAGAATATTTCTTTCTGTTTGTGTTAAAAAGACTTTTTAGGTTTTGTTAATACTAATACTCTAACCAAAAATCCATGTCTGAAATATTATCAATCACTTTATAGTCTTTATATACTCTTTCAAATGAGAACAATCTTCCATGCCATAAATTTTCTTTTAAAAAAACTGTCATATTCATTTGAATTTTCATTTTAATAATGATCTTGAAAGTCCTGTAAATGCTCTCACCAGGTGAACTTAATTCAAGTTCAGATTCTACTTTTTAAAACAACTGTGTCGTCATTTTCAAACGGTTCAACTACTGTCACCTTTTTGATTATAATTACTCTCAAGAGAGTTCATTTCATCAAGTTTGGCTTTAAGGAATTCCAAATGATCCTTTAAAGAACCTGTCGGATTAGGATTTGCCAATTTCATTTTTAACATTATTTGATGCATACAGTTATCTCCTTTATTTTAAATCAAATATTTAGTTTTTGATTTGAGATAATAATACCATATTTTATTCTATATGTAAATGCTCAAAAACAAAAAAATCATTTTTTTGATTACCAAATAGTACAAAATAGAATGGAAGCACCTGTAAAGTAGATTTGCTCTACTTTTCGGATATTCCAAACCGGTTCTTTGTTCTTGTTCAGATATTCTGAACATTTACTTCAAATTTTACCAAATTTAAACATGAATTTCTTGTGTCTAGTCCTCATTACAATCGTATTGAATTTTTTTATTAAGAAAGGCTGACCAAGTTCATTGCTCATTCTTTCCGTAGTGCAATAACTATTTCAGAGGCATCCGACAAAGCTAATGTTTCTACTCACACTGTATATAAGATACTTGGTACACTTAACAATTCATCTGATAGAATTGGGGAAGCTATATCAATAGATGAGTTTAAAGGGAATGCCGGAACCGAAAAAGTATCAAACTATTGTTGTGAATCCTATAAAAACACAAAGTTCTTGATATACTCTACTCAATAAAGAGTGCATGTTTGGTTGAATACTTTAAGTCTCTTGATAAGTCAAAACGCATGAATGTAAAATATTTCTCATGTGATATGAATAAGACTTTCATAGATATAGCTAAAACATACTTTCCAAATGCTAAGATAGTTGTTGACAGGTACCACTTTTATAAGGCAGGTATATTGGGCTCTGAGAAGGAAAAGCACACTTCATAAAAGAGTTGTTTATTAAGCTACTTGATGAAAAATCATACTCAAAGCAAGGAGTGCTACTTCGCGAATGGCTGCTTGAAGTGGAAAGTTCCGGCATAAAAGAGTTTAATGCGGCAATCACAGCATTTAGAAATAATTACAAATACATCTTAAATCCACTTAAGTATCGACATATATCAAATGGGCCTACAGAAGGGTTTAATAACAAGATAAAGGTACTTAAAAGAATATCTTATGGTGTACGTAACTTTACATATTTTTAGGAATAGAATTTTTAATGGTTACGGCTTAAAAATGTCTGGGGACGAGGTCTTTTTGTTGTGCAAAAAAATATTTATCAGGCTTTAAATATATAATGCCAGGTAAAATGCTAAGTTCAAAAAAATTCAAATATAAAAAGTGGGCTGAAAAATCAACCCACCCCAACACTTGACAAAGAACCTTAATTTAGATTCATATGTTTTTTTATTTCGAAAGCCTTATTTCTGGAGTAATTATAACTGATAGGTTCATCTATATCAAAAAGAATAATACCCTATGATACCTTCTGCGCAGAAGTGTAGCTTATCTTTAAGTTCTTTATCGGAACTGTTTTTCCAAGCCTTGTAAATAACAGGCATTGCAGCCATATCACTTTCCCTAAGATCATATATATCATAGTATGGCAGATTACCGTTCATATAGGCATTAAGATTATACCCGGCAACCACTGCGTCTATATTAGCAAGACAAAGAAGTACAAAAAGTATATTTCCTGCATAGAAACTTAATTTGGTAACAGGAAAGCTCTTCTTAAATTCTCCAATTATGATAAAGGCAAATACAAAAACATAAGAAAATCATAAATACACTTGGAATTATGCGCAGTGTTGTAAGTCCATAAGTGCTTATATACAGATACATCTTGGCAAAGTCAACTGCGATATAAGTGCCAATGTTAATATTGAATTTAGGATTATATGAATACGCAAATACTTATTATTTTCATTTTTAACTGAAAAAAATTTTTAGCTACCGCAATAAATACTATATTGATTAAGGCAACAGCCAGAAGTTCAAAAAATCCTCTTCTTGCATATTCTGAATAGGTAAAAATCAACCCGCAAAAGAACCGCCTAAAAATATCTAAAAAAATATATAGCCTGTATTCCTATAAAAAGAATATAAAAAGCAGCAAATAACTGCATTAACGGTATATAAACTAAGTCTTGGTATGAAAGTTGCATTATCCATGGTTTTTATTAAACTTATCTATATTAAAGGACTTTTGAATTATCCTCTATGGAACTTCCGTAGATAAGTGCGTACAGGTAGGTTGCCATAGGTAGTGACCATATAAGAGTTCCTATATTTTCAGGAACATTGATATCGAAGTTGAATAAATGGTCAAAAATATTTTTAAAAGTAGCATCTGCACTTGAAAGCAGGAAAATGACAATCATTATAAACGGAGTACCAATCAAAAGTCCGAGAAAAATATGCAAAAAGTACTTAGTCTTTGTACTTGAAGTGCTTTTTTTCCCTCTTTGAAAAACATGCAAATCCAAAAAAAGAAGTAGCATTATGTATAGGAATAAATACAAGTGCATTGATATAGTCATATAATATAAGCGCTGAAGTTTCACTTTTTATAAGCTTGTTAAATACCGCTACAGGAAGGTAAATAAGCATAAAATTCATAGCTATTTGCATAAATATATTAAGGGAATAGTTATAAAAAACAGTAAAGCTTATGGCTAAAAGTATCATAAGTACCGATAAAATAATACTTTCACCATTGAACTTAACAGCCTTTAATTTAGCATATGCAAGCACTGAGATAACATAAAGTACTATGTATAAGGTAGCTCCCAAACCTAAAGTTACCATACCTGTATTTAAGTTATAATATTTTATGCATAAAAATGCGAGTATAAATACAACGGGCAGCATTATTATATCTAACGTTTCAAACTTATATTTAGGCTCTTTTTTTATTGGAGTCTTATTTGAAGTTTCAGACTCCATATTAATGCCGACTGTGGGAGTACTTGCAGTATTGTTTGAACTGTCAGCTATATTATTGCCTGCACTTGCAGTGTTGTTTGAACCGTCAGCTATATTATTGCCTGCACTTGCAGTGTTGTTTGAACTGTCAGATACATTATTGTTTGCATTTGCAGTTATATCATTATCTGAATTTATAGCTGTATAATTATCTGATAAATTTTCGCTCATGTTAAAGACCTCCTTTAGTTTTCGTCAGGTATGTATTCCAGTATATCTGCCACTTGGCAGTTAAGTTCTCTGCATATAGCCTCCAAAGTGGAGAATCGTACCGCCTTGGCTTTATTATTTTTAAGAATGGACAAATTGGCAGCTGTGATACCTATTCGCTCGGCAAGCTCTCCGGCAGACATCTTCCTTTTTGCCATTACCACATCTATATTTACCATAATCATAACTTTTCTCCTTATATGGTATACTCATTTTCTTGCTTTATTTCTATAGCCTCTGTAAAGACATTCTTAACTACTCTCAGTATAAGAGCCATAAATGCAGAGCCTGTAACAAGTAATACAAAAGGTAGATAGAAAAATGTTAAAATAAAGCATACAAATGAGACAATAAAACAGCACCATGAAAGCATTCTAAGATACTTGACATTTTCTGCTATAAATACTTTAGACTTATGTATATTACATAAGAGCTTATATAGGAGAAACAGTGCGGTATAGGCAAGTATATCAAGTATGTAAACAGCAATCATACTGAAAAATGATATACTTTCCGATAAGTTCTTCCTTGAAAGAGGAATATAAATGCGCCTTAAGATAATAAATTTTATATCATGGTGTATGTAAATATTAAGCAGTATACCCAATATGGCAAAAAACAAATACACATACCTTTAGATAAAGCTATACTTTTTATTTTGTGTCCAATTCATCACAACCTCCTACTTTACATATAGATATTTACAAGCTGTAAAAATTCATTAATACTGGGAACATGATAACATATAATTTAATGTTTAGCAATAAAAAAATGTATTGTTATTCGATAAAAATATTGAGATTCATTTAAGAATTGTTTTTTTAAGATGAGTTGTAAGGTGATATTATTTATTAAAAACATTTTGTAAAATAAAAAGTGAGCTGAAAAATCAACCCACCCCAAAAACTTGACAAAGAATCTAAAAAAAGAGCAGACGCCCTCGCGTCTGCTCCAAAATTTATCTATATATTATATTACTTTCTCTCAGCAATTGCTGCCTGTGCTGCTGCAAGTCTTGCAATCGGCACTCTGAACGGTGAACATGACACATAGTCAAGACCGATCTTGTGGCAGAACTCAACTGATGAAGGATCTCCACCGTGCTCTCCACAGATACCTACGTGGATCTCAGGTCTTGTCTGCTTTCCAAGCTCGATAGCCATCTTCATAAAGCTTTACCTACACCAACCTGGTCAAGCTTTAGCAAACGGATCGTTCTCGAAGATCTTTTCTGTCATAGTAAGCATTGAGGAACTTACCTGCATCATCTCTTGAGAAACCGAATGTCATCTGTGTAAGGTCGTTTGTACCGAAGCAGAAGAATTCAGCCTGCTTAGCAATCTCATCAGCTGTAAGACATGCTCTTGGGATCTCAATCATTGTACCAACTTCATACTTGATGTTTGAGCCTGCTGCCGCAATCTCCTCATCTGCTGTCTTAACAACGATATCCTTAACGTACTTAAGCTCCTTAGCGTCAGATGAAAGCGGAATCATGATCTCAGGCTTAAGATTCCAATCAGGATGAGCCTTAGCTACATTGATAGCCGCTCTGATAACAGCCTTTGTCTGCATTACTGCAATCTCAGGATATGTTACTGCAAGACGAAGTCCTCTGTGTCCCATCATTGGGTTGAACTCGTGAAGTGAAGCAATAATAGCCTTGATCTGTGCTACTGCTCTTGCCCTGAGTCTTTGCAAGCTTCTCAATCTCAGACTCCTCTGTAGGAACGAACTCATGAAGTGGCGGATCAAGGAATCTGATTGTAACAGGGTTACCCTCAAGTGCCTCGTAAAGCTTCTCGAAATCTCCCTGCTGTACAGGTAAAATCTTATCAAGAGCTTTCTCTCTCTCTTCTACTGTATCTGAACAGATCATCTCTCTGAATGCGTCAATTCTGTCGCCTTCAAAGAACATATGCTCTGTACGGCAAAGTCCGATACCCTCTGCACCAAGCTCTCTGGCCTTTCTTGCATCCTCAGGTGTGTCTGCGTTTGTACGAACTTTAAGTCTTCTATACTTATCAGCCCATCCCATGATTCTTCCGAACTCACCTGCAATCTGAGCTTCCTGAGTTGGGATAGCACCGTCATAAACATTTCCTGTTGTGCCGTCGAATGAGATAACATCTCCCTCGTGGAATGTCTTTCCGCCAAGCTCGAACTTCTTGTTCTCCTCATCCATAATAATCTCTGAAAGACCTGATACACAGCAAGTACCCATACCACGAGCAACAACGGCTGCATGTGATGTCATACCGCCACGAACTGTAAGGATACCCTGAGCTGCCTTCATACCCTCGATATCCTCAGGTGATGTCTCAAGTCTTACAAGAACAACCTTCTTACCTGCATCAGCCCATGTCTTGGCATCCTCTGCTGTAAATACGATCTGTCCGCTTGCAGCACCCGGTGAAGCGGCAAGACCCTTACCGATAGGTGTAGCCTTCTTAACAGCCTCTGTATCAAATGTAGGGTGAAGAAGTGTATCAAGGTTTCTAGGCTCGATCATTGATACAGCCTTAGCCTCGTCAATCATACCCTCATCTACAAGGTCACATGCGATCTTAAGTGCAGCAAATGCTGTTCTCTTACCGTTTCTTGTCTGCAACATGTAAAGTTTTCTATCCTCGATAGTAAACTCCATATCCTGCATATCTCTGTAATGATCCTCAAGCTTATGGCAGATCTCAACGAACTCGTTATAAACGTCAGGCATTACTTCCTTCAACTGATCGATATGCTGTGGTGTACGAACACCTGCAACAACGTCCTCACCCTGAGCGTTCATAAGGAACTCACCCATGAGCTTCTTCTCACCTGTAGCAGGGTCTCTTGTAAATGCAACACCTGTACCTGATGTATCACCCATGTTACCGAATGCCATCATCTGTACGTTAACTGCTGTACCCCATGAATATGGAATATCATTGTCACGACGATATACATTTGCACGTGGGTTATCCCATGAACGGAATACGGCCTTAACGGCAGCCATAAGCTGTTCCTTAGGATCTGAAGGGAAATCTGAACCGATTTTTGACTTATACTCAGCCTTGAACTGATTTGCAAGTTCCTTCAAATCTTCAGCTGTAAGGTCAACGTCCTGTGTAACTCCCTTTTTCTCTTTCATCTGGTCGATAAGAACCTCAAAATACTTCTTACCAACTTCCATAACTACGTCTGAGAACATCTGGATAAATCTTCTGTAGCAGTCATAAGCCCATCTTGGGTTACCTGACTTTGCAGACTAAAAACCTCTACAACCTCTTCGTTAAGACCGAGGTTAAGAATTGTATCCATCATACCCGGCATAGATGCTCTTGCACCTGAACGAACTGAAACTAAGAGTGGATTTTCCTTATCACCGAATTTCTTTCCTGTGATCTCTTCCATCTTAGTAATATTCTCCATGATTTGACCCATGATCTCATCATTTATCTTCTCACCATCCTCATAGTACTGAGTACATGCCTCTGTTGTGATTGTGAATCCCTGAGGTACAGGTAAAGACCGAGATTTGTCATCTCTGCAAGGTTTGCACCCTTACCACCCTAAAAGATTTCTCATTGTTGCGTTACCTTCTGTAAAAAGGTATACCCACTTATTTGCCATACGTAAAAACCTCCATATGTATTTTTCCTGTATTTTTCCGCTCACCATTATACCATATTCATATAATATAGCAAAGCATAAAAAAAGAAAAATTATTTACCTTTTACATTGATTTTTTGATATTTTTCTTACTAAAAAGATGATAATGGTGATTTTTAACAAAATCCTGTATACAATATTCAGCTCATTTTCAGTCAAAATTTGTTTTTAACTAGATTTCATTAAATCCACAAAACTTACCAGCAAAATAAAACTTTATAAAATTGTATCTATAAAAAAATCTTGCAAATATAAAACTTTTGCATTATACTATTAGTTGTGAAAACAGTAAGAATAAGTTATTTAATTAATATAGTAGCTTTCAGTGCTTTATATATGCAATTGTAATGGAGGAATTATGCATCAGGAACAATGTATTAAGGACAATTTATATTATGTGGGTGGAAGTGACAGAAGGCAGAGACTTTTTGAGAAATGCCTATCCTATTCCGAACGGAATGTCTTACAACTCATATGTTATATTGGATGAAAAAAACTATACTCTTTGACTCTGTTGACAGATCTGTAGAGGGAGTATTCTTTGAGAACTTAAAAGGCAACACTTGGTGACAGACCCCTTGACTACGTAGTAATAACTCATATGGAGCCTGACCATGCTGCTACTTTAGGGCGATCTTTTAAATATGCATCCCTGAAATGATGATAGTAGGTAATGCAAAGATTAAGACAATGATCGGTCAGTTCTTTGACTTCTCTTTGGATCACAGATTCTTGGAAGTAAAAGAAGGTGACACATTGAGCACAGGTGAGCATACATTTAAATTTCTATTTTGCTCCGATGGTTCACTGGCCTGAGGTAATGATGGTATATGATGAGAAATCAAAAGCGCTTTTTCTCTTCAGATGCTTTCGGTTGCTTTCGGTGCACTCTCAGGAAATATATTCGCAGATGAATTGAATTATGATTGTGAGTGGTATCCGGAATCCAGAAGATATTATGCAAATATTGTAGGGAAAGTTCGGATTACAGGTATTAAATATCTTAAAGAAGCTTGCAGATTTGGATATAGAGCTTATCTGTTCACTCCACGGGACCTATATACAGAACAAAAGAGGATATTATTGCATGTTTCAAGAAGTATCAGACATGGGGTTCATATTCTCCTGAGGATGATGAGGTGGTTATATTCTCCGGTTCCGTTTACGGACATACAGAAGAATTTTCAACATTGCTTGCTACTTTGGTAGCTCAAAGAGGTATCAGAAATACAAAGGTGCTTGATATTTCATCAATTGATGTGTCTTACCTCCTCTCAGAGGCTTTCAGAGCAAAGGTACTTGTATTTGCTTCTTCATCTTACAATGGCGGACTTTTCACTCCTATGGAAAACTTCCTTATGGACCTTGTTGCACATAATTTCCAAAACAGAGATGTTTTCGTGGTTGAAAACGGTTCATGGGCTCTTACAGCAGGCAAGAGTATGCGTGAGATTATAGGTCAGTTAAAGAAGGTAAATATTGCCGAAGAAACAATCAGCATCAAATCTCTTCTTACAGAAAGATCAGTATGCCGATGCGGTTGCAATGGCTGATAAGATCGTTGAATGCTTAAAGAAATAAAATGTTTTTTTATATGTATACCTGTATTTATGCGGGTATACATTTTTTTATTGATTTTTTTATAACTCGGTAGTAAACTTGTATCTTGATTTAATTTACAAGGAGTTTTTTTATGGTTTCTAAAAAAAGATAAAAATCTGCTTTCTTTTGCGGCATTTCCAAATACCATCCCTATTTTTGCCGGATTTTTTTATTTCTTTAGGCATTGCTTATGGCATCTATATGAATCAATCCGGTTTTTAAATTTCTACTATCCCGATGTTTATGAGTTTTATCATATTTGCAGGCTCTGTAGAATTTGCTACCGTTTCATGGTTGCTTGGGAAGCTTTGATCCTGTAAATATCTTCTTTCTTACACTTATGATAAATGCAAGACATTTATTCTATGGACTTTCAATGCTTGAAAAAATACAATATTCCGGGATGGAAGAAACTTTATTTGATTTACGGAATGTGTGATGAATCATTTTCTATAAATGCCACGGTAGATGTACCTAAAGATATTGACAAGGGTTGGTTTATGTTCTTTGTAACCATGTTAAACCAGATATATTGGGTAGCAGGTGCTACTATAGGCGGAATATTTCGGAAGCTTTTATCCCCTTTGATACTAAGGGAATAGAATTTGTTATGACTGCACTCTTTGTAGTTATATTCCTTGAAAATTGGCTTAAAGAAAAAGGATCACAGCGCATCTGTTATCGGACTTTTTATTTCATTTATATGTCTGACTGATTTTTCAAAAGGTACTAAACTTTATCATTCCTTCAATGATAATAATACTTAGTGTACTTACATTACTTAGAGGGAAGTTAGCAAAAAAACATGAGTAAAAATACAGCAGTTTGATTATAATATTAATAGTGGCATTTGCCACAATGATAACCAGATTTTTTTACCCTTTATAGTTTTTTTCCGGCAAACAAAGAAACTCCTCCATATATAAAGTATCTGGGCAATGTTTTTACCTGCATCCGTACTCGGGGCTTTTTAGTGGTATATTCACTTAAAGATGTATCAATATTTAATGAGTTTGCACGCTTTACCTGAAGCCATAAGCATTGCAGTTATTGTAATATTACATTTTTGGAAAAGACAGATGATACTTTCTATTTCAGCAGGTACAATACTTTATATGTTTCTTGTACAATTTATTTTCAAATAAATTGCTTGCAATTGTTTATGAATTACTATATCTTTATTATAGATTAAACATTTAAGGAGATTTATGAAAGAGATTGCAAAAAAAGTAAAAAGCGGACAGTTTTTATTCTGATGGCAAGCAGCAATGATATGAGAAATAACTGTCTTCAAAATATTATAAAAAATTTTAAATAAAAACAGAGAACATATACTCTCAGAAAATCAAAAGGATATTGAAAACGCAAAGGCTGAAAATATATCCTCTTCAATCCTTTCAAGGCTTTTGTTTGACGAGCATAAGATGGATACAGTTATAGCAGGTATCAATGATCTTATAAAGATGGAAGATCCTATAGGAAAGATAACATTAAAAGAGAGCTTGATGCCGGACTTACACTTACCAGAACCACAACACCTATAGGTGTTATAGGAGTTATCTTTGAAGCAAGACCTGATGCTCTTGTTCAGATTGCTTCTCTATGTATAAAAAGCGGAAATGCAGCCATACTTAAAGGCGGAAGTGAAGCCAAGCTTACAAACAGGGCACTTTTTGAAAGTATAAAAGAGGCGATTTTAGAATCGGGTCTTCCTGAGAATATACTTATACAGCTTGAAGCCAGAAGTGATGTAGGTGAACTGCTTGGATGTAGTGAATATGTGGACCTGCTTATACCAAGAGGTTCAAATTCATTTGTAAAGTATATTATGGACAATACAAGTATTCCTGTTATGGGGCATGCCGACGGTGTATGTCATACATATGTGGATGAGGACTTTGACCTTGAAAAATCTGTAAGAATATTGATAGACGCAAAGACTCAGTACCCTTCCGCATGTAATACCACAGAGACATTATTGGTTCATGAAAAGTCGGTTTCAAAGCTTTTGCCGAAACTGAATAAAGCATTTATAGCAGCAGGCATTAAGGTATATGCCGACAATGATGTTTTGTCATATTTTTGATAATGCAAATGTTGCAAATGATGAGTCTTTCCATACGGAATATCTTGAAAAGACTATCAATGTAAAAATCTGTAAAGAGTATTGATGAAGCAATTAATCATATAAATACATACGGTTCACATCATACAGATGCTATACTTACAAATATAGACTCCAATGCCGACTATTTTATGAGCAGGGTTGATTCCGCAAATGTATATAAGAACTGTTCCACAAGATTTGCCGACGGATTCAGATACGGTTTCGGAGCCGAGGTGGGTATCAGTACCGGAAAACTTCATGCCAGAGGTCCTGTAGGGCTTGAAGGTCTTTGTACTTACAAATACAAGCTCTATGGAAACGGAGATATCGTTGCAGACTATGCAAACGGAAATAAAGAATTTCATTTTAGAGAATTATAAAAGGAAGGGTAATCCCCTTCCTCTTTTTATACTTATCTTACCCATGCACCGTTTGCACCGAGCCTGAATGAATCAACTGTTGTATTTGTAGCCATATATCCTGAGCCGGGATAGAAATAGTACCAGTTTCCGCTGATCTGTGTCCATCCCTCACACATAGCACCGTTGCTGTCAAGGTAGTAATACTTTCCGTCGCTGCTGTGAAGCCATGTATTGCTTAGCATCTTACCTCTTGGAACCTCAGCATTCATGTAATACCACTTACCGTTTGACTGCTGCCAACCGGTTGTCATATATCCGTAGGAATTCATATAGTAATACTCTCCTTCGACCTTCTGCCAACCTGTAAGCATTCTTCCTGCATCATCAAAGAGATACCATTTATCGGCAATATATTCCCATCCGTTTGTCTTAAGACTTCCGTCAGGGAATCTGAAATACCATGTATCTCCGGATTTATTCCAACCTATGCCGCTTCCAACCTGAGTTGTTACATTGTTATTTCCTGTTGAAACATTTGAAGCATCCAGATAGAACTCATCTGAAGTAATCCACTCCGAATGTCTTCCATAGTCCTTATCTCCATGTGAAACCGTTCTGATTCTGAACTTATATGTACCCTTTTTGAGTCATATCATTTCTAAAGTTATAATTGGTGCCCTTGTAGTTTTCAACTCTTGTAACCTGTGTACTTCCACGCAACAGTATAAGTTCATAATATCCTGAAGTCTCAGATGGTTCATCCCATTTGGCAATACCTATACCGCTGTCCTTTCCACTCTACATCCTCAGGGGCTTCATAAGTTCCCTTTTAATGGATTTAACTTTGATATTTACTACCAGATCTCCGTTTTTTTCTTGGATGAAGAAAGAAATTTTCCACCGTTCACAGATATATTTGAAGATGAATATGTTCCTTAAATGAATAGTCGCTGTTTGCTTCCAAAGTGATTTTCATCTTTACTTCATCACCTATGTTCAGGCTGCTTCTTCCGCTTGTAATCTCGGCATCCGCTATATTGAAATCTGTCGGATGTGGTATATACATTTATATCTCCGCCTGAGCTACTTCCGTAGTTTATGCTTAGATTATCTGTACTGATCTCCTATGCTCAAATCTGAATTTACTTTTTATCGTGACTGAGCTAATAGTTTTATTTGCGAGCATAAGCAGGCTTTTGATAAAAGTGAACATAATAAAATAGTTCCCTAAAAACAGCTATTTTTTTAGCTAATCTCATATATTCCTCCTTATATTTTTTTGTATCATATCATCCGATACAAATATATTTATAATATAAGTATATGTAATTTGAGTGTATATGTACAGTTAAAATTTTTCTTACTTATTCATATCTTTTTGACTCAAATTTTATTCAGAATATATTCAATTAGATGTTGTTTAAAAATAAACTTCCAGTACAATATCTGATAAAAAAAGTAAATAACTCAACGTTTTTCAGCTTTTTTTTGTCAAAGGCATTTCACTTTATTCTTTGCATACTCAAAGTCTTTTTTTCAAATCATCTACAATCTCGCTTTTTTTGTCATCCTCTATGTCAACCAGAATATCATACAGCTCTGACAAAGACTCATCTCCCTTTATCAAAGCTGTTGTATATACTCAAATCACAGAGCCTTTTAATATCCCGCAAAGGAAAGTACATTCTTGTAAAAATATATAAGTATAAGAAGCATCACATGATTCTTGGTATATTTTTTCTTATCGGAAGGCGGCAAAAGCTTATTCTTAGTATAATTATTGATCATGGTTTTTGTAAGAAGCTTATCATCCTCCTCTCGTTTGAAACTCTCAAGCTTCTCATCAATAAAACTTGTCATCTGATCCATATACAAAGAAATATCAGGAATATCTTCAGATTTTACAATATCCAAGCCCTCAAAATGCTTTATCATATCATTGATAATCTCTTTATTAGTTTTCATAACATCAGTATATAGTATTAAAAACCATATATCAAGTAAAATCAAAGGCTCTGTAAGTAAATAAAAATTCGTAAGTAAGTGTGGTTTTATTCAAAAATTATCATCATTATAAAAAGCAGAATATCCTGACAAAAACATATTATATTTCTTTTAAAAAGCAAAATGCTTTTTTTGTCAATGCAACTAATGATACAATGAAACTTACAATACTTAAACAAAATAATACCGGCTCACCTACAATAGAAACATTTGTTATATAATTCATATTACTCATTGTTAAAATTGTTAATGATCGCAAAAGGAAATTCGCACTTAACAATATAACTGCACCCAAGAAAAAAATATTGCAAATATTACAATTTCAAGCACTATCTTAAACTTATTTCTCTCCATACATACGCTCCATCTGTCGCCATAAATGACCTATCCCCAAGCCTCATATATACCGTTTCAGGACTTGTTGAATATACCGACTTACTCTCAACAACTATAGCCATTTTATTAATTATTTAAAAGAGCTTTTTTTCAACTCTTATTCTATTTATGTCTATACAATATCACTTTTTTTCTTATAAATGTAAATTATCTATTTATAATAGTCTTTATTGTATATTATGCATAATTTTTACTATTCTATATCTAATGCAATGATATTCTATATATGAAAATACAAGTTTTTTTAGTATACAAAAAGAAGCAATATGATGGTGTTTTTTTATACCACCATAAATTGCTTCTTTTGTAAAAATCATTAGAAATCCAGTACTACAAAATAATTAATTATTACTTGATTACTTTAATTACTTAAATTTAAAAATATTGCTTTTATACCTATCTTATAATTTATTATTGATAAACTTCTCTAAAAGTGTATATCCTTCTTCTATAAATATTCCGGATTCTTTTGCATTCTTTTCTGTATAGTTTATTGCAACATTCGCCTCATTATTTGATCTGTATATCTTAAAAGGAACAGGGTTTGAAGAATGAGTCTTGGTCTCAATAGGGGTAGGATGATCCGGCATTATAAGCATTGCAAAAGTCTTCATTTGCTTCTCTAAGTGTCTCACAAAGAGGTCCTACAATTCTCTCATCAATTCTTTCCACCGCTAAAATCTTACCTTCAGTATCTCCATGATGTCCGCACTCATCCGGTCCTTCAAGATGAATATATAGGAAATCATTTCCGTCCTCAAGCAAGGTCTTTTTAGCAGCTGCAAGTTTTCCCCTCATAATTGGTATCCACAGTACCTGTTGCACCTTCTACATCAATGCTCTCCATTCCTGCGCTGATGCCGATACCCTTTATAAGATCCACAGCTGAGATAACGGCACCCTTAAGACCGTTTTTATTTTCAAAGTTTTCTACATTAGGTTTTGTACCCTCTCCCCAAAGCCATATGGAGTTTGCAGGATTCTTACCCTCCGACTTTCTCTTTAAGTTCACAGGATGATCCTTTAAAATACTATAGCTTCTTTTCCATAAGAGATAAAATCTTATCATTTTTTTGGTAAAGTATTCACCTATTACTCTGTCGGATATATCATGTGGAGGTGTAAGATCAAGTCCGGTCTTTCCGTTTGTCCCATATCAAACAATGTCTGTATGATATTCCGGGATAAAAACTTTGAATTCATCATCTCCAAGCTCTCTTTTCAACCGCTTCAATAAGCTCTCTTGCTTCCTCACTGGATATCTCACCTGCAGAATAGTCAAGCATTGTTCTTTTCTTTGGATTCTCCTCATCTGATAGAGTAACCAGATTACATCTTATTGCAACATCTGTTGCTTTCATGTTTATACCGATGCTTACAGCTTCAAGTGGTGATCTACCTGTGTAACACTTAAGCGGATCATATCCCATTACTGCAAGGTTTGCCACATCACTTCCCGGCTTTAGCTCCTTCGGCACCGTTCTTGCCATGCCGAGCACACCCTTAAGTCCGTCAATATGTGGCTTTTTAGCTACATCAAGTATTGTCTTATTGCCAAGTTCAGGAATATCTTTATCCGCCATTCCGTCTCCAAGTATAACTATGTATTTCATATTTTCCACCTTTTTGTTTATTTGCTTAATGCACCTATAAAATTCTTCATTCTTTCATTGCTTGATGCAAAGACTTCCTCAGGAGTTCCAGACTCAACTATTACTCCGTCAGACATAAATATTACCTTGTCGGATATTTCTTTTGGCAAACGCCATCTCATGTGTAACAATGACCATGGCAATTTTTTTAAATCGGACAAAGATTTTATTACTCTGAGAACTTCTCCTGTAAGTTCCGGATCAAGTGCGGATGTCGGCTCGTCAAAGAAAAGTATCTTCGGATTTAGCGCCAATGCTCTGGCGATAGCAACTCTTTGAGACTGACCGCCTGAAAGCTGATAAGGATATGCTTCCGCTCTGTCCTCAAGCCCCATCTTCTTTAGCAGACGAAAAAGGCTTCTTCTTTTACACTCTCCTTATCCCTTTTTTTGTACTCTTATCGGTGCATCACAGATATTTTGCAATACATTCATATGTGGGAAGAGATTAAAGTTTTGGAAAACAAGACCGAAGTATTCAGAAATTTCTCTCAATTTACTCTGACTCTCATAAACCGCCTTACCGTCTACACTTTTACAAACCGTATTCTCGTTATAGCTAAGCTCTCCGTCATCCATATCTTCCAATAATGTAGCACAGCGCAAAAGTGTGGATTTGCCTGAACCTGACGGACCTATAATACTTAAAATTTCACCTTCTTTTTACTTCCAGTGATATATCCTTTAAAATTTCCACACCGCCGAAGGATTTCTTTACTGATTTCATACTTAATAATGACATAATCACCTACTTGTAATATTCTAATTTCTTCTCTATTGCTTCCATTGCAAATGCTACTATTAAATTAAATATATAATAGAACAATGCGGCGCATACAAAGGGTAACATACTTGTTGTACTGCTTGCGAGTGCCTTTGCCATTGTAAACATCTCCGCCACACTTATTGTAAAGGCCAAAGATGTATCCTTTACCAAGGTTATTACCTCATTTGTTATAGACGGTAAAATTCTCTTTATTACCTGTGGCAGTATTATAACAAAGAAAGTCTGAGATTTACTGTATCCCAATATCTTTGCGGCTTCGTACTGTCCGCTTGGCATGGACTGAATTCCGCTTCTGTATATCTCTGCAAAATATGCCGCATAATTTACCACAAAACCGATTATGGTAGCAACTATTCTGTAATTTCCCGATGTGGACACTCCGAAAATATAATATGGTCCGAAGTATACAACCATCAGCTGTAACATAAGCGGTGTACCGCGCATTATTGAAATATATACCTTGCACAGATATGAAATAAACTTTATTTTACTCAATCTGCCGAAGGCAACCAACAATCCCAGCGGAAGTGAAAGTAACAGTGTGATAAAAAATATCTGTATACTTACCAACATTCCGGGTACAAGCTTTAATGCAATATCAAGAATATTCATAAAATCTCCAATCAGTGTAAATATCTTACTATTATATCCTTTATTTTACAATCCTACCATAAGTTATTTCTTAAAAAGCTTTGCAGAATTGCAAAAATAAAAAGTCTTATATCTGTAAGAAAAAGAAAAACGCCGGCATATATATGTCGGCGTCTTATTTTTACTCTAAAGTTGTAACATCCTTACCAAACCATTTTTTTCTGAAATAGTTTTTCATTGTTCCGTCCGCTTTCATATCTTCAAGTGCTTTTTGTACTTCATTTTTTTAAAGTTTCATTTCCAAGCTTAAACCCGATACCGTATTCCTCACTTGAAAGAGGTGTATCAAGTACTGTAAATCCGTTTCCGCCTCTCTTTGTAATCTGATAGTTTGCTACTACACTGTCCATTGCAATGGCATCCACACCACCCATCTCAAGATCCATAAAACCTGTATTATAATCCGCTACAGTCTGTAATTTAGAGAAAGTATTTGCAAGTTCGGTGTTTTCCTTCAATGCCGCCTCTGCTGATGAATCTGTCTGAACCTCTACAGTCTTTCCTGCAAGATCCTCTATTGAATCAATACTTGAATCTGATTTTACAACAAATACCTGATCGTTTTTCATATATGGCTTTGACCATGTGTATTTATCTTCTCTACCCTGAATACTGAAACCGTTCCAGATACAGTCAATATTTCCCGATGTAAGCTCCATATCCTTTGCATCCCATGATATAGGCTGATATTTGATTTCCTTGCCCATTCTCTTTGCAACTCCAGCGGCAAGCTCAAGGTCAAATCCTGTGAACTCTCCGTCATCTCCTACAAAGCCCATAGGCGGGAAGTCCTGGTCAAATCCAACTGTAAAAAGTAGTCTTATTCTCTGCTGCCGCTGTGGTGCTCTCATCCGCCTTGCTCTCCACTGCGCTTGTATCGGCTGATGCTGAAGTGCTCTCTGCAGTCTTTGCTGATGAACAACCTGCCAACATAATTGTTGCTAAGATTCCAAGTAAATAAATTTTTTTCATAAATACACCTCATAACTTTCTTTGACTTTCTTTTTCTCTTTATAGTTTCATTATGGTAGCATACTAAAGTATATCTGTCAACACTTTATTTTACTACCATGATAAAGTGCTATGTATTAATTTTTCCGGTCCGGATAAATTATTGTTCACTACACATGCTATCACTCTAATGTAGTAACATCCTTACCGAACCATTTCTCAGAAATACTCTTTAATGTACCGTCTGCCTTCATCTCTTCAAGCGCCTTTTGCACCTCATCTCTTAATATTGTATTTCCAAGTTTAAATCCTACTGCATATTCTTCACTTGAAAGCGGCTTATCCAAAACTTTGAAACCTTCTGTGTCTCTTTTTGTTATCTGATAATTTGCCACTACGCTATTCATAGCCAAAGCATCCACACCACCCATTTCAAGATCCATAAAACCTGTGTTAAAATCCGCCACAGTCTGTAATTTAGTGAATGTACCTGACAGCTCTGTGTTTTCCTTTAATACCGCTTCGGCTGATGAGTCTATCTGAACTTCCACTGTTTTTTTCCTGCCAAATCTTCAAATGAATTTATACCGGAATCAGATCTTACTACAAATACCTGATCATTTTTTTCATATATGGCTTTGTCCATGTATATTTATCTTCTCTGTTTTTAGTACTGAAGCCGTTCCAAATACAGTCAATATTTCCTGATGAAAGTTCCATATCTTTTTGCATCCCAGGCTATAGGCTGATACTTTATTACTTTGCCCAATCGCTTTGCCACCTCTGCCGCCAGGTCTAAATCAAATCCTGTAAATTCCCCGTCGTCTCCGACAAACCCCATAGGTGGAAAATCCTGATCAAATCCTACAGTAAAAGTTATATCGGCATCTGTGCCTGCAATAGAAGTCTCATCTGTCAACTTGCTCTCTCTGCACTTGTGTCTGCTGATGAACTTTCGGTAGTCTTTGCTGGTGAACAGCCTGCCAACATAATTGTTGCTAAAACTCCAAGTAAATAAATTTTTTTCATAAATACACCTCATAACTTTCTTTACTGCTTTGCCTTTATACTTTCTTATGGTAGCATGCTAAAGTATTCTTGTCAACGCTTTATTTCTCTACCATGATAAAGTATATGAACATTGTATACTTATATAAAAAAAGCTGCTATACTAATCATATTCTATAATATATGTTGATCATCTACTCAACTCATACTATAGATTTTTGTATAACAGCTCTTATAAAAAAATTTATTTACATATTCTTTTTCTGCAAGCCTTAAACTATCTTCTTGTTCATACTACGGCTTGTTAGAATTGTCCTTTAAAATGTACTTCCAATTGATTGTAAGGAATCTCTATACCGTTTTTTTGTCAAATTTAACCTTAATTTCTTCTATAAGGCCCCATCTGGCGGTCCAATAATCATCAGTCTTACACCATGCTCTTCCGCCGAGAATCACAGACGATGATGCCAGGTCGCTTACATAGGCCAAAATCTCATTATTCTTTAATACCAGCCCGTTTTCAACAAAGGAATCTTTTATCAGCTTCTTTTGCTTTTCTGATATCTGAATTATATGACACACCTACTTGTATATCTATTCTTCTGGTATCATTTGCAGTAACATTTGTTATAACATCATTTGCAAGCGCACCGTTGGGTATGGATATTCTCTTATTATCGGCCGTCAAAAGTATTGTATATATTACTCCTATTGTATCTACAATACCCTCGGCCTTCGGTGTAATTATATAATCACCTCTGACAAAAGGCCTGCTGAAAAAGTATTATCATTCCACCTGCAAAGTTGCTTAAAGCTTCCCTGCCAAGCAAGTCCTATCGCAACACCTGCAGAACCAAGTATCGCTACCACACTGCCCTGATTTACTCCCAGTCTCCCAGCCAGTCCAAGTATTACCATGGCGTACAGTAATACTTTCAGCGTTGACAGAAGAAACTTTCTTACAGTCAAATCAACATTTATCTTTTTTTCAGAAAACTTTTCAAAGCATTCGTGATAAAAAATTTTTATCACCTGACCGGCAATAATAAATGTAATTATTACTATCACAATATTATAGGCTATTGCCAATAATACCGGAGAAAGCTCTTTTAAAGTCTGCATCATAACACTCGGTTTAAGTTTTTTTCTATATCCTGTGCTACAGACTCAGCAACTTCACTTTCAGAAATACTCGGTAAACTTGAACTTATTTCACCGGTCATATAAATTCCGGTAAAGCTTTTTAATATATTATAAAAAAATCCACTATTTCGCCCACTTAAATACTATTGTAGCCATCGGTGGAACCTTTATCTTAAGTGAATTTTCTCTGCCGTCCACTTTTTTCTTAACAGATTTCTTCGCCCTCTTATTTCCGACTCCGCTTCCGCCGTACTTCTTATCATCTGAATTGAAAAATTTCTGTATATGTTCCCTTAAACGGAACACCGATTTCTCTTTCATAAACAACCGGTGTGAAATTGCATACCACAACCAATGTGTCTTCCTCATTCTCGGTCTTTCTAAGGAATACAACCGTACTCTCATCCTTTGATGTACAGTTTATCCACTCGAATCCGTCAGGATTGTAATCAGCTTATACAGTGCAGGATAATCCAGATACAGTTTATTCAAAGCCTTTGAATACTTTTGCATCTTACTGTGAATATCATAATCCAGCAGATTCCACTCAAGTGATACATTTTCATTCCACTCATTCATCTGGCCGAATTCCTGTCCCATAAAGAGAAGTTTCTTTCCCGGATGAGTCATCATATATCCGTATGCCGCTCTTAGATTTGCAAACTTTTCTTCCTGAGTTGCTCCCGGCATCTTTCCTGCAAGAGTCGCCTTACCGTGAACCACCTCATCATGACTTAAAACAAGAATGAAGTTCTCACTGTAGTGATAAAAGAGCGAGAATGTCAAAGCATTATAATCTCCGCTTCTAAAATAAGGGTCAAGCTTCATAAACTCAAGGAAGTCATTCATCCAACCCATATTCCACTTATAGTCAAATCCAAGTCCGCCGTCGTTTAAATTACCGCTTACCTTAGGCCATGCTGTAGACTCCTCAGCAATCAAAAGGCTTGAAGGATTTTTCTTTTTGTAAATTGAATTCAGATGCTTTAAGAACTCTATCGCATCCAGATTTTCATTGCCGCCATATATATTTGCAACCCACTCTCCCGAGTTCTTACCGTAGTCAAGATAGAGCATTGAAGCTACCGCATCCATTCTTATACCGTCAACATGGTATTTATCAGCCCAGAAAAGTGCATTTGAGATAAGGAAGTTACTTACCTGAGGCCTTGCATAATTATATATCAATGTACCCCAATGCGGATGTGCTCCCTGTCTCGGATCTGCATGCTCATACAAATGACTTCCGTCAAAACATCCAAGGCCGTGCAAATCTCTTGGGAAATGAGCAGGTACCCAATCAAGTATTACACCTATTCCCTTCTTATGTAAATAGTTTATAAAGTACATGAAATCATCCGGTGTACCGTATCTGCTTGTAGGACTGTAATATCCTGTCACCTGATAACCCCAACTTGCATCAAGAGGATGCTCCATTACAGGCATAATCTCCACATGTGTATAATTCATCTTCTTTACATAAACAGAAAGCTTATGTGCTATCTCACGATAATTATAGAATACAGAGCCGTTTACTTCCTCACCGTTCTCATCATACTGCATTTCTTTTCTTATCCATGAGCCAAGATGTAATTCATAGATATTCATTGCTGCAGATTCATTTATCTTTGTAGACTGGATATTTTCTCTGTCTTTCATCCAATCCTCATCACTCCATTCAAAGCCTGAAATATCCGCAACTATACTTGCAGTATTCGGTCTAAGCTCGGAATAAAATGCATAAGGATCAGACTTTAGCATAGGCTCTCCCTTTTTTGTCTTTATTTCAAATTTATAAAGACTGCCTACACTTACTCCCGGTATAAATATTTCAAAAACTCCGAAATCACCAAGTCGCTCCATCTGATGTCTTCTGCCGTCCCAAAGGTTGAAATCACCTACAACAGATACTCTCATAGCTTCAGGTGCCCATACCGAGAAGTTTACACCTTCCACTCCTGAGATTGTCATAGGTTTTGCACCCATTTTTTCATATATTTCATAGTTGATACCGGCATCAAATTTTGATAATTCTTCCTCAGAGTATATACTGTCAAAAGAATACGGATCTGATATAGTCTGTTCTACTTCATTATCATATTTAACTATAAATTTATATTTAAACTCCTGCTTTCTTCCCACAAAGCATGCAAAAAAATCCGGCTTCATCCATACATTGCATTGCAACAGGGTTTTTGTTTCCGTCAATCAACAACGCCATCTCTTTTTGCATTTGGTATAAAAAGCCTGAACCAAAAAGCCACCATCCACTCTATGTGAACCGAGAATCTTCTTTTGGTCTGTCACATTCTGAATAAGTGATCTCCTCTATTGCTGCCCAATCCATCAAATCATATAAATTCTTATCCATAGCCTAACCCTTCCTTCTAACATTATGAGTAACAGTTCAGATAATATACTGCCCGCTTATCCGCTCCATAACATTTATATAGATTATACTATTCTTTTGCAAAACATGAAAGTAAATGTTATAAACTACACTGTTTAAATATGACTATTATTACTTATAATTTTTTTATACTTCATTATACTTTTTTTATATCTATCTTATATCCCTCAAAGTTCCGATTCCAAGACTTCAATTCTTTTAATATTTCGATCTGCTTTTTCTCAAAATGTAAAAACGCACTTTTTTTCCATTTTTTTAAAATTTAATATCATCTCATAAATACGATATCCTTTTTCTTCTGTTACAGCCTATAGCAATGGATTTTATGTCTTCCAACGCTATTTTTCTCTTACCGAGATAAAAAAACATTGTAAATATAAAAAGTAGCCGTTTGATATATGATAAGGTGCAAAGAAATCTCCACCGCTCACAGCCACTATATAGGCTCTTTCTAAAAAAACATAGAAAAAAAGTGAAAAATGCAATCCAAAAAAAGATAGAAATGTTTATATATATCGGATTCAAATATTATTGTAAAGCCCTTGCTTAAATAACCTATAAATTCAACCATTACTCACTCCTCCTATTTCATTATAGGCTTATATTCAGGTTTAAACTGCTTTTACCGGCTCAGTATATTTATAAAAAAATCTTCAAAGCTCTCTACTTTATGAAAAAGTCCGTCTACAGAACTCTCCGCATCCACTATTACACCGTCAAAAGATAAATCCTGACCGTCATTTACAAACAGTCTTACTATCTCCGCATAAGTCAAATCATCAGACAGCATAAAGTCTATTTCCGCTTTTTTTATTTGTTTTATTAAGCTTTTCTATATTTTTCTTTTATTTTCGGAAACATCTCATACAGCCTTTTTATTATTTTTGTGGCAATTTTATATGCATCTGCGGTTAAAACTACTTGACCTTCGTATCTGGTACTGACTATCTTTAATCCTGTATCTAATGTATTCTGATTTAAAAAAACATCTTGTGATATATCATCCTTTCTGATTTCAATGACCTTATCTTCTTCTTCTTCTGCAAACATCTTATAAAAAGCTTGATTCATCCGCTAGATTTATATATAGTTTCCCCAAATCATCACTGTTATAAAGACTGTTTATCAAAAACGGTGGTATATGGTGCTCCGTCAATTATTGCTGTTCCGAGAACTGCAAATTGACTTGCCTGTATCTCAGTATACTTTTTAAGTATCTTTTTGGCATCTATTGTTTTTCATCTTTTTTTATTTGTTTTTTTATATCATATACATCAATAAGATACTTTTTTTATATCACATTTCATATAGTAAATATTTTTTTACCCAATTCTTTTCTATGACGGTAATAATAACTTTCTTGTATATCTTCACAAAGTAAATATTTGTATGGTACTACAGCCATTGGATAGGTTGTTCTTTCATCATCATCCGGCAATTGTATTGTATAACACCCGGTATTATCCTGATTCATTTCACTTGCAAAAATAATTTGCCTTTTTTTCCCATTTATTCTCCTTACCATACTCATTGTTTTTTTGAGCAACTACATAAAAACAAATGACATAAGTATAACCGTATAGGCAATTTTTCTTCATATCCATACCTCAATTTGAAAATCTTTTAAATTATTTCTTATATTCAACTTATCTGAAACATCAATCCGCCACTTCAACTATCGTTGAAGCATACTTACCAGTATTCTCTGCAGGCTTACAGTACTCTCTCCACTCGTCAAAACTATGAATATCATGTTCTTGACCGTCTATTGAGTTCTTTTCACTTATTTTTGATCCCTTCAAAAGAGAGTTCTTTACCTTCAGGTAATATAAGTTCCATTATTTCCTCTTCACTTGGACTTCCTGTCAGAACTATATCAACAGAAACATTTAGATCTTCTTTTGATTCTTTTTATCTCATTATACGCTTTTCTAAGTTCAGGGAACATGGCAAATAACTTTTCATTATTCTCTGAAATGTTTTCTATATTCGCAAAATGTATCTGCCTACACCCATCCCAAAAACTTAAAGGTTCGTACCGAATTTGTGTCAAAATTCAAATATTTCCTCTTTATCCATATTCTGTTTTTAAAGAAACTTACCATGCTGTGATGTAAATATTAAGTTAATTCTATTCTCGTCTTCCAGATTACTACTGATATCCTCATACTCTTTTTCAAATATCTCACCTGTCTCTACGTCAACATATATCATTCTCTTTGTATTATTGTTCTTGTCTTTATTTGAAGGCACTATATCTTCTGCAGCAAATACAAGACATGGCCTATTCTCATACATTCTTGTGGCAAACATGGTGTAATCGGTAGGCATTATATTCATATTTTTTTCTTGCAGTATTTTTTTAACAGATTAATTGAGTTTTCCAATTGTTTGCTTTTTAAACCATATACATTAATATCAAAGCTTTGCATACTTCTTTCCAAATGTACTATGCCTGTACTTGTATTTTTTTCCCTTCTTGAGTCCATAATCATGTTTACTTCTACAGCATACTTCATGGGTATAGTCAACATATAGCTTAGTATCGGATTCTTATCCAAGTCCTCATTTATACCCTCTTGTACTGTACAATATGATTTTCCGTCTTCACTAACAAAAGAATACATCAACTTATTTTTTACACCCCATAACAAGCTATAAGAATCCTTTGTTTCTTCTACTACCTTCGTTTCAACTTCCTTAACACTGTTTCTGCATCCGACAATCAGCAATAATATAGCTATAATTAGCATAATATGTTTTTTCATCTTACTTTACCTGTCCCTTATATTTTTATATATGTCATATTATATCGACTTTATCTTTTCAAAATTATGAATAGTATTTCTTCCATATCAAGTTCAAATTTTTATGCATATATTATACCACGAAAATACCAAACATATAATATTTAAAGATTTAAAGTCTTAAAAAAATACGTTTATTATTATTTTCATAATTATTTTATCATTTGGTTGTATTATAAATTCAATTATCGTAAAAATAGTATGAGTTCAAATAAAGAAAAAATTATGAGAGAATACTAGATTGGAGAAGATGATGAATAACAATTCAGATTTTGACGTTGTAAAAGAAATTTTCAGTTGGATTTCTATAATAGTGGTAGCTGCTGTGATAGCACTTGTTTTAAACCTTTTTATTATAGCAAATTCGAGAGTGCCGTCTGCATCTATGGAAAATACTATAATGACAGGGGACAGAGTTGTCGGATTCAGACTCACTTATCTTTTCCAGGAACCGAAGCGTGGGGATATCATAATATTTAAATTTCCTGATGATGAGAGTCTATACTATGTAAAGAGAATTATCGGTGAGCCGGGAGATATTGTAGATATCAAGGAGGGCAAAGTGTATTTGAACAATTCCGAAACTCCGCTTGAAGAAGATTATATAAGGGAGCCTATGATACCTGAGGCCGATATGCATTTTGAAGTACCTGACGGAGCTTACTTTTGTTTAGGTGATAACCGAAACAATTCTGCAGACTCCAGAAGATGGGTACACCCATATGTATATAAAGAAAAAATAATTGCGAAAGGTAATCTTCCGCTACTTCCCGGGATTTAAGATGTTGAAGTAATATGAATTGAATTTGAAAAACAGGCATATCAATAATCATATGCCTGTTTTTTGATATAAAATTTAGTTTTTAAAACTATGTATAGGTGCAGGTATTCTGCCGCCTCTGTTTACAAATTTCTCACATGAGAAGCTGTTTACAGGCATTATAGGCGCATAACCTAAAAGTCCTCCAAACTCTACCACTTCTCCCTCTCCTTTACCGATAACAGGTATAAGTCTTACTGCGGTAGTCTTTTGATTTATCATACCGATAGCCGCCTCATCAGCTATAATACCTGCTATTGTCTCTTCCGAAGTATCTCCGGGTATGGCAATCATATCAAGACCTACAGAGCATACGCAGGTCATTGCTTCAAGCTTTTCCAAAGTCAAAGCTCCGGCATTCACCGCATCTATCATACCCTGATCCTCCGATACAGGAATAAATGCGCCTGAAAGTCCTCCTACATATGAAGAGGCCATAACACCGCCCTTTTTCACCTGATCGTTTAAGAGCGCAAGTGCCGCTGTAGTTCCCGGTGCACCTACTCTTTCAAGTCCGATTTCTTCAAGTATTTCAGCTACGGAATCTCCTACGGAAGGTGTCGGTGCCAATGAAAGATCTATTATTCCGAAAGGAATACCAAGCCTTTTTGACGCTTCTCTTGCCACAAGCTGTCCGACTCTTGTAATCTTAAATGCCGTCTTTTTTATAGTCTCACAAAGCACCTCAAAGTTTTCGCCTTCGGCTCTCTTTAAAGCCGCACGCACAACTCCCGGTCCGCTGACACCTACATTTATAATGGCATCGGCCTCTGTAACACCATGGAATGCACCTGCCATAAATGGATTGTCATCAGGAGCATTGCAAAATACTACAAGCTTTGCACAACCGATAGAATCTCTGTCCGCTGTCATAATTGCAGTATCTTTTACTATTTTCCCCATAAGCCTTACCGCATCCATATTAAGTCCGGTCTTTGTGGAGCCTAAGTTTACAGAACTGCAAATAAAGTCCGTCTCATTCATTGCCTGTGGTATTGACTCAATAAGAAGTCTGTCCGCCTCAGTTATTCCCTTTGAAACTATGGCTGAATATCCGCCCAAAAAGTTTACACCGAGGTCCTTTGCAGCCTTATCAAGTGTCTTTGCTATATGTACAAAATCTTCTTTTGTCTTGCAGGCGCTTCCACCCACCAAGGCGATAGGTGTGACCGATATTCTCTTGTTTACAATGGGTACACCGAAGTCCTTTGATATTTCGTCACCTACTTTTACAAGGTCCTTTGCGGTATTTGTTATCTTATCATATATATTTTTACAAAGCTTATTTAGGTCTTTGTCTATACAGTCAAGTAAGCTTATTCCAATAGTAATAGTTCTGACATCCAACAGATCCTTGTCGATCATGTCGTTAGTCTCTATTACTTCAAACATATTCAGCATAATTCCTCCTAGAGTCTGTGCATGGATTCAAAAATTTCTTCTTTTTGAGCTTTTATCTTTACTCCGATCTCATCCCCGAGTACATCCAGATCCTCAACAACTTTTGTGAATTTTACAGTGGCATTTTCCATATCTGTAATCATCATCATATTGAAATATCCGCTTACTATTGTCTGTGATATGTCCAATATATTTATTTTATTTTCTGCAAGATATGTACATACTCTTGCTATAATACCTACTGTATCCTTGCCTACCACAGTTATTATAACCTTGTTCATAAAATTCTCCATTTCTAACACTACACATAGCAAATTTCAGATAAAGCATCTCTTTTTGCCACTTCTATATCAAAATCTTTCGGATTGTAAGGTCTCTCATCCGCAAAAATTTCATATCTTACACTTTCAAGAGCCAGCTCCGGAAGATTGTTCTTATCTGAAAGATGTCCCAAAAAGATTTTCTTTATATTTTCATTTAAGATCTCACATATAAGCTTTCCCGAATTTTCATTGGAAAGATGTCCTCTTTCACTTAATATTCTTCTCTTAAGCTCATATGGATATGGACCTGTTTCAAGCATTCTGATATCATGATTTGCTTCAATAAGTAATGCATCCAGATTTAAAAGATTATCGACAATATCCTTTGTATATCTTCCAAGGTCTGTAGCTACCGCAATTTTTTTATTTTTCGCATTCCACCCTGTACCCGAAGGGCTCATTTTGCATCATGGTCTATATCAAATGCCAAAACTTCCAAATCTCCCAAACTTGTATATTTTTTTTGATTGTATTATATGAAAAATAATCTTTAATTTTTAGAGTATTTATCTCTTTCTTTTAAATATCTGAGCGTACCTTCTGATGCATATACAGGAATTTCATTTTTTCTTACAAAGACTTCCAGACCTGATATATGATCGCTATGTTCATGTGTCAAAAATATTCCTGAAATATCTTTTCCGCAAAGCCCCAATTCGTTCAGTCTTGTCTCTATTTTTTTATTTGAAATACCGGCATCCACCAGAATATGAGTATTCTCACTGCCAATGTAAGTGGAATTTCCGTCACTTCCGCTTGCCAAGCTAACCAGTCTCAAAGTATCACCTCAAAGCCTCTCTTATGTTTTTCTCCAATTCAGATCTATCGCCGTTATTTTGTATAATTTTATCCGCAATAGACTCAAACTCCGACTCTTTTGGCTGCTTTGCGATTATCTGCTCAATTCTCTCTTTCTCAAGCCCTCTTGATAATATAAGTCTGTCTGTTCTGATTTCAATATCTGTATGCAGATACCAAATCTCATCATAGATATCTTTATTATCAGGCATAAGTGCCTGCTCCACCACATTCAATCTGTTCTCTACAAGTCGGTTTTTGATTTCTTCATATACCAAAGGATGTATTATACTGTTTACCAGCTTTAATTTTCTCTTTATCATAGTAAAGTATATCACCTAATTTTTTTCTATCAATGTTTTTTTATCATCCAGTATAATATCCCCAAAAAAACCGACCTAAGGGCAGTGTAACCTGCCCTGTCTTTTTCATATAAAAAAATGTGCCACTTTATCGGCTTCTATTATATTTGCAAAAATGCTCTTCTCTAAGTATTTTTCAAGGCTTCGCTTTTTTTCCGGAGCCTATACCTCCCAAAAAGCAAAAATATTCATTATTTTTGCCTCCAACCAGGTTTTTTTCCTATATGAGCATCCACTTCAAGCGGAACTTTGAGGCTTACCGCCTCTTTCATCGCCTTTTTCTACAAGTTCTGATACTTTTTCAGCCTCTTCTTCTTTTTACTTCCACCAAAAAGCTCATCGTGGATTTGCAATACAATTCTTGCGTCAAATCCGCTCTTTTCAAGCGCCTCGTCCACTTTCAGCATGGATATTTTCATAATATCCGCGGCGCTTCCCTGTATAGGCGAATTCATTGCAACTCTGTCACCGAATGATCTGGTCATAAAGTTTGAACTCTTTATCTCAGGTATCGGTCTGATTCTGCCAAACATTGTCTTTTACATAGCCTTTTTTTCCTTGGCATCCGCCACCTGTTTATCAAGGAATGTCTTTACACCGCCATATATCTTAAAAATAATTGTTTATATAATCCAGTGCTTCTTTTTCTTGATATACTTAAGTCTTCCGAAAGTCCGAATGCGGAGATACCGTATACCACTCCGAAGTTTACAGCCTTGGCATTTCTTCTAAGCTCCGGTGTCACCTCTTCAAGCGGCACATGAAAAACCTGTGATGCCGTAGCCGCATGAATATCCGTCGCAGAGTGATAGCTCTCTATAAGTTTTTCATCACCTGAAAGTGAAGCCAAAACTCTAAGCTCTATCTGAGAGTAGTCGGCATCCACAAATACATATCCTTCCTTAGGTACAAAGATATCTCTTATCTTACTTCCCATCTCGGTTCTTACAGGAATATTTTGCAGGTTCGGATCTGTAGATGAAATACGTCCTGTTGCAGTAATTGTCTGATTGAAGGTACCATGTATTCTGCCGTCTTCTCTTATATATCCTGCAAGTCCTGTGGCATAGGTAGAATTAAGCTTTGTAAGCTGACGGTATTCAAGTATATCTCTTATTATCTCATGCTCAGGTGCAAGCTTTTCGAGTACATCCGCCGCAGTAGAGTAACCTGTCTTTGTCTTTTTTCCTCCTGAAAGCTTGAGCTTTTCAAAAAGTATCTCTCCAAGCTGTTTTGGAGAATTTATATTAAAGCTTTCTCCGGCTTTTTTTGTTATGCTTTCTTCAAGCTTTGCTATTTTTTCAAGCAATGTGTCTGCATATTTTTTCAGTCTTTCTTCATCCACTCTTACTCCGGTGTTTTCCATCTTCGCAAGTGAATATATCAGAGGCATTTCCACATTTTCATAAAAGCTCTGTAAGTTCCAAATCTTTAAGCTTTGCCAGGATATTTTCTTTGGCATGAAGTGCCACATAGCTTTCTGTAGCAAAATAATTTATTGCCTTCTCATCGTTAAATCTCAAGACTTCATTGAGCTTAGCCTTGCCTATCATCTCACTCTTTGAAGAGCAGGCACTTTCCATATAATCTCTTGCAATATCCTCTACAAAAATAGCTGTCTTTTTAAAGGATTAATAAGATATGCCGCCACTGAAATATCATAGAAGTTCTTTGCCGCCTTCATATCTTTTAAAAGCTTTATAAGAGTCTTTAATGAAAGTATATACTTTCTGGCATCAAGTCGGATGATCTCCTCAAGTATGTCCGAAATATTTTCCATATCCTTTATGATATAGGATTTATTTTCCAAGGTAATAGATATGGCATAAAGCGAATTTTACATGATAGCTCTTTATAGCCGTCTCTTCCGGGCATATGGAAATGCCGAATTCTTTTGACGCTTTCAGCTCAGTGTAAAGGCTCTCCCATGCTTCCTTTTTATCAATTACACTTGTATCAAGTTCGATACTTGCTTCTATCTCAACATTTTCATATCTTTTTCAGGAAGGATTTAAACTCAAGTTTGTTTATCCATTCAAGACTCTCTTTGGTATAGAGATTTCCCACTTCCATATCTGAAATATCAGCTTCTATAGGAGCATCGGTTACTATAGTAACAAGCATCTTTGAAAATTTTGCATCCTCTACATGCTCACTTAGTGCTTTTGAAGCTCTTGGCGGCTTTAATTCATCCACATGCTCAATTGCATTTTCTATAGAATGATATTCCTGTATGATTTTGGTAGCCGTTTTTTCTCCTATGGAAGGAACTCCCGGCACATTATCGGAGGTATCTCCCATCAGAGCCTTTACATCTATAAACTCCTTCGGTGTAACACCATATTCATTCATCACATCCTCAGGAAGGTAATCATGAACTGTTGTAACACCCTTTGAAGTCTTTGGGATCCTTATCTTTATATGTTTATCGGACAGCTGCAAAAGATCTCTGTCACCTGATATTACACTTACAAAAACTTCATCGCTTTGATATCTCTTTGCAATGGTTCCTATAATATCATCGGCCTCATACCCTTCTTTTGTAAGTATAGGTATATTCATGGATGAGAGCACATCCTTTATAAGCGGAACCTGCTCTCTGAGTTCATCAGGCATTGACTTTCTTGTGCCTTTGTATTCCGCATATGCCTTATGTCTAAATGTCGGGGCAGACAAGTCAAAAGCGACTGCTATATAATCAGCCGCCTCCTCGTCCAAAATCTTGAACATGATATTCAAAAAACCGTAAACCGCATTGGTATGTAAGCCCTGTGAGTTTGAAAGCTCAGGAACTCCGTAAAATGCTCTGTTTAAAATACTATGTCCGTCTATCAGAACTAATTTCTTCATATATCTCCTACTAAAAGAACCAAATTCGTAACTGCATCATGGCAATAATAAACACTCCGAAAAAAACATCAGTGTATTTATGGAATACTTAAGCACCCTACCGATAAATAATATAAAAAAATCTTTCTGGTAGGCCTCTCTTATATGGCTGTTTAGAGCTGCAGTCAGATTGTAGTCAATATCTTCACCATCCGACTTATCAAGACCCACTTCAACAATATAATAGATTTCCAGCTCATCCATACATGCTTTGCAACTCCTTACATGTTGCAAAAAGTCTCTTGTTTCCTCCATTGAAAGCTCATCATGTATAAATGGTATGATGAGCTTTCTGGCTTCTCTGCAAGTCATTTTATGACATTTCCTTAACCCTTTGTGAAATGTTCTCTTTGAAATTTATAACATCATGGTCGTATTCGGTATCCATAAGTGATGATGTTATTATAAAGTCTGCACTGGATTTGTTTATAGCCATAGGTACATCATATACCTGAACTATACGAAGCAGTGCCTTCACATCAGGGTCATGAGGTGCCGCAGTAAGCGGATCGGTAAAGAATATAACAAAGTCAATCTTTCCTTCCACTATTCTTGCACCTATCTGCTGGTCTCCTCCAAGAGGACCTGAATTGTATCCCTTTACGGTAAGACCTGTTTTTTCGGTTATAAGTCTGGCTGTAGTACCTGTTCCGTACAATTTATGTTTTGCCAAAATATCCTTATGTTCTTCACACCAGTTTATAATATCAGGCTTTTTGCCGTCATGTGCAATCAATGCAATATTTTTCTCTTTTGGTATCGTAAGTGTTACTTTATCTATATTATTCATATTTTCTCCATTCTTTAAAACGGTTTTCCACACTCCGGACAGAATTTTGGCGGATTGCTCGGATCGTTTGGAGTATATCCGCAAGATGAGCAATGAATGGAAGCTGCTACAGGCTTCGGCTCTCCGCATTCGGAGCAAAACTTTCCGGTATTGTTTCCATGTCCGTGACTGCAGGTCCATGTGGTTGCCGCCTGCTGAGTACTGCCCTGCTGAGATACTCCGTTTTGCTGCATGGTATTTGCCTGCCCGGCCTGATTCATCTGCTGCCTTGGCCCTGCTCATCTGCTGCCATCTGATAGAGCTGATTTGCATTTATTCCACTCATCTGGGCTGCCATATTCATGCCTGCAAATCCCATCATTGCACCACCCGAATTTTTTGCCGCATCTCTCATAGCATCAGCCTGAGCCAAAGTAAGATTTGCGGCTGCCATAGATGCATTCTGTAAAACAGCTGCTCTTTGCATCTGCTTTATATCTTTTTCATCTTCCGGTGGAATGGATATTCCGCTTATTGCAAATGAAACGATTTCAATTCCCAGTCTGTCTCCCCATTTGCTTGACATTATACTGTTAAGTTCATCTGCAAGTTCCATAGCATGGTTTGGAATATCACTGTATCTTGATCCTATTCCTGAAAGTCTTCCAAATGCCGGCTGAAGTGAATTCAAAAGATCCGCATTCATCTGGTCTAACATAGGTCCTTCAAGTCTATAATCACCGTCTACATTTCCTGATACATTTTGATAAAAAAGCAGAGGGTCTACAACTTTAAAAGAGTAACTGCCATGACATCTGATTTTTTTGTCTCATAATCAAATCCGATATTTGAATCAACTATTCTATATGGTATCGGTGTTGAAGTTCCGAATTTAAATCCCGGGTATCTCTTTTGTATTGATGTAATAGACTCTGCTGTCTCCTGTAGCACCACCGCCAAATACAAGTCTGTTCTTAAACTGTTCCCAGGTTCTTTTAACTGTCTCTTTCAGATTACCTGCAAAAAAATCGTAGGCTCTTCAGTGTTACTGTAAACATATTTTTCCGGTTTCCGCACAGACATCCTTTACTCTTCCGTTTTCAACGACTATCATACACTGTCCGTCTGCCACTGCAATAATAGAACCGTCAGTAATAACATTATTTGTGGATTTATTATTTCGAACCTCTTTGGTCCACTCTTTTTTTACCCTTTTGTTACAATTATATCCCCTTCCAGCGAATCTTCATAGAAATAGTCTCTCCATGAATCTGCCAGTACGCCTCCTGCAGCACCGCTTATAGCTGAAAATAAGTCCCATAGATTCTAACCTCCTGTTACGCTTAATCTTTGAAGCAATAATAATGTAATTATATCAATTTTTTTACAATCAATACCAGTAAATCAATTCTTAAATATTTATAATCAAATAAAAATTCACATACAACATTAAAAAAGAGGGTGTACAAATCTAAAAAAATTAGTATAAAAATATAAGAAAAAAAGAAAAAAAGGAGATTCACATGAAAGTAATCGATACAAAAAAATGCACCGGGTGCAATAGGACCATATTCACAGGGATTTATCACAAACGGACTTGTTTTCACATCAGGACAGATTCCTGTAAATCCTGCTAACGGTGAGGTTCCTGAGGGAATCACAGCACAGACAGAGCAGAGCTGCAAGAATGTAGCCGCTATCTTGGAGGCTGCAGGTTCAGGAATGGACAAAGTTGTAAAGACAACATGTTTCCTTGCAGATATCGCTGATTTCGCTGCATTCAATGAAGTATATGCAAAGTATTTCACATCAAAGCCTGCAAGAAGTCGCTTCGCTGTAAGAGACCTTCCAAAGGGAGTTCTTTGCGAAATCGAGTGCATCGCTGAGGCATAAAATAAAATATTTTAATTATAAATCGGCTCTTTCTTGTGAAGAGTCGATTTTTTTATAAATTTTACCTCCTTTTTTGCGAATAATTCTCACTAAATATTGTCTTTTATACAGCTTATATTGTATAATAAAAGCTAGGTTTCTGTGAGCTTTGTATTTGAACTTTTATTCACAGATATATAATCGATTTTATAGGAGGTTTACCTGATGGCAAACTCAACCAACAATACTGCATGGCAGCAGATTCAAAACGGAGTTTATGATACCCAAAAGCTTTTGGCGGCTCAAGAGTATAACTTGTCAATGATTAAGGCAAAACAGACTTTGGAAATCATAATAAAGCAGCTCAGCGGTCGTGATGATGACGATGAGCAGAGTATTACCGATATTATAGATTCTTTATATACAAGTAATGTTATTTCATATGACTCATTTGAACATTATCATAAAAATTCGTTCCATAGGAAATAAAGCGATACTTGAAAAATAATAATGAGGAATTTAATGCAACTTTTGCTTGTCAATTACTCTCGGAGGAAGTACAGACATTTATAAATGAGTACTCTCCAAGAAAAAAACCCGTGTATCACCCTGTGGTTACACCTATTAGAAATGACAGTTCTCAAAAAAGAGCAAGCAGTACAGGTACTGAGGGTACTCAAAGAAGAAGAGTTGTAAAAAAATCTTCAAAGAACAAGAAAAAAAGCCTACAGTTAACACTGCAGACTTGACCAAGGTAATCATAGGATTTGTAATACTTATTGTTTTGATTCTTTTTATTTAGATCACTTGTTCCTTCAAAGAAGAAAACCAATACAACAAATACTACAACTACTACAGCCGTTTCATCAGACAGTACCGATACTTCGGAAACAAGTGCGGAGACTGCACCTGAGACTGCTCGCAAGTGTTAAGTATGTTACAACAGCAAGGTTACATGTTCGTTCTTCACCAAGTCTTGACGGAGACATACTTGCAACTTTAAATGTAGGTGTAAGTGTAGATTATGCAGGAGAACATGATTCAACATGGTCCATTATCAATTATAACGGCGGACAGGCTTATGTAGCTACAGCTTATATTAAGCCGGTACAATAAAAACATTTATACTTAAATATAATATTTTTAAAAAATGAGGGTGCGACTTAAAAGCTAAGTTACACCCTCACTCTTTATTAAAAATAAAAGTCTCCGCTTTTTCCTCCGGTTTTCTCTAAAAGATGAATATCGCTTATAAGCATTCTCTTATCAATGGCTTTTACACATATCATATACGGTAAGCAGTGCAATATTTACTCCCCATCAATGCTTCCATCTCCACACCTGTTTGACCTGTAGTCTTTGATTTTGAGAAGACTATTATATCATTTCCCTCAATTTCAAAGGTTATCTTTGAACTTGTAAGATTTATATTATGGCACATGGGAATAAGCTCTGAAGTTCTTTTTGTCCCCATAATACCTGCAACCTGAGCTACTGTAAGTACATCACCCTTTTTTTATCTTTTTACCCGTCACCGCTTGCATGGCTTCATCACAAAGAGTAATTCTTCCTGTTGCAATAGCAACTCTGTTTGTAATATCCTTATCTGAAACATCTACCATTACCGCATTTTTTTGTTATCATCAAAATGTGTAAATTCCATATATTCTCCATTCTATTTCAACAATAATATATTTTCTTCATCTATCTGCAGGAATTTGGGCAATCCCCTGCTGTCAATCTTTTTCTTTTATATCCTTTTGCACGAGCCAGGTAATATCTGAACTTTCCGTTTTGTATACAGATAATAATTATCCTCAAATGGCAGCTTTTGCCCTACTCTTTAATTTAAACTCTATCAGATTGGTACCGGTTTCTTCCCATACAGGGATAAACTCATGAGCTCTGATGCCTATGGCATTTATATCCTTTGGCGCTCTTTTTGAAAAAAACTTAAACTTTTATTCCCCAATCTATAGCCTCTATAGTATTATCTGAAATATATCTTATATCGGAAATATTTTTTTACACCCTGTAAGTATTGCAGTTATTTTTTTGTCTCAGGGTATTTAAATATTTTCTTTGTATTTCCAAGATTTGAAATCTTTACCCGCATCAATTACCATGGTACTGTCACAAAGCCTGTATACCTCATCTCTTGAGTGTGAAACGAATATTGCACTGCCTTCAAAGTCTTTTAGAATCTGTGCTATTTCTTCCTGTATATGATCTCTAAGATAAATATCAAGTGCAGAAAATGCCTCATCAAACAGTAATGCTTTAGGCTTTCTGATAAGTATCCTTGCCATTGCAACTCTTGCCGCCTGACCACCGCTTATCTTATTCGGTTTTGAATCCTTTATCTTTTGTGAGTTCAAACTTCTCAAGAAACTTGTCTGCATCAGCTCTCTCAGGCTTACTAAGACCTATAACTATATTTTCATACACTGTAAGATTTGGAAAAAGTGCATAGTTTTGAAAGCAATATCCTATATTTCTGTCCTTAGGTTTTATATCTATTTTTTTCTCAGAATCAAAAAAGCAACTGATCATCAAGTTTTATATAGCCTTTATCAGGGCTTTTTCAATACCGGCAAGCATTTTTTTAAAATCATACTTTTTCCCGGCTCCTGAACCACCAAGTATTCCTATTCTGTTGCTGTCGAGCTCACATTTCTATATCCAAAGTAAAAATTATTAAGTTTCTTTTTTTATATTTAATTCAAGCATACTACCTCTGTATATACTCCATCAAAAAGCATTATTAAAAAATGCGATAAACAGCACAATACCTACCCATATTCCCGGCTTCAAGATAGCTCTGATTTTGTACAAGATAAGCTATCTGCTGTGATATTGTGGAGGTTTTTTTCCCGATATATTACCGGCAAGCATGGATGTCGCACCATACTCTCCTATCGCTCTTGCAAAGCTTAAAAATTGCACCTGAAAAAAAGTGATGGTGATGTTATAGGGACATACCACTTTAAAGAAGATCTGAAACTCCGACAGCCCCAAAGTTCTGCCTGCATATATAAGATTCTTATCCAGCTGTAAAAAAAGCCGACTTGGCATTTCTTTATACATTAGCGGAAAAAGCTATAATGAAATGCCGCCAGTACGCAACCTATAAAGCTTTTGTACTATCTTTTATATGAAAATTACTGTATAAAAAAATACCTACCGGTCTTCTTCTGCTAAATATAAGAAGCAGAAAAAATCCCACTACTGTAGGCGGAAGTACCATGGGCAATGTAAGTATGCTGTCAAATACCGCCATTATCCTTTTGTTCATATATAGACTGACATAGGCAAGTCCCACACCCAGAAAAAAACATATTATTGTAGAAAGAAGCCCTATTTTTAGGGTTATAAAAAAAGGGCTCCAGTCTAAATGTGCTAAAAACATTACTCATATAAATATTTTTTTCAAATACCTTTCTTTGCATCATCTGACTTCAAGTAATCATAGAACTTGTCGGCTTCCGCACTTATCTTCTCATCAGCTTCGTCATTGTTTACTCTTGCTATAGGATATGTGATTTTTCCGCTGAGACTCTCGTCTACTTTTTCAATAATCTGGACATCATCTTTTCCATAGGTATCTGTAACATATACAAATCCTACTTCACCAAATCCCTCTACAACAGATAAAAAGTGTCTTTTGTAACGTTTGAGTTTTCAATCACTTCAAGTCCAAGCTTTGTCCTGAAGCTCGGCACCTGTGCTTTCCTTGCTTATGCCAAAGGTCCGGATATGCCTTTGAAAGTGCCTCTCTTGCATATGCACCTGCAGGAACGCTTGACTCACCGATTGATATTGACTTGGCATCCTTTATATTGGCAATGCCTGTAACCTTTGTCTCTGAGTTCTTAGGTGCTACTATACAAAGCTTATTGTGAAGCAGATCAACATCTGTACCTTCTTTGATAAATCCGCCTTCTTTTAACTTCTCCATCTGCTTCTTTCCCGCACTGAAGAAGATATCACATGCAAATCCTTCTTCAATCTGAGTCTGAAGTTTACCTGATGAATCTGTATTTAAAAGCAATCTTTACATCAGGATTAGCCTTATTGTATTCAGCAGATGATTTCTTCCATTGCACCCTTAAGTGATGCTGCCATGAATACATTTATTGCTGATGCATCTTTTGTATTCTCTGCCTTTGTTTCTTCAGCACTTGTTGTTTCCTCTGTTTGTTGTCTCTCTGGGGCTGTTGTAGTCTCAGCTAGCTGTTGTTTCTGTGGCCTGCTTAGCTCCGCCACATCCTACTAATGTCAATGCGGCTACCACGCCCAAAACTTTACAAATGTCTTTTAATCTCATATTTTCTCCCTTTTATCTTTAATTTGTCTCTCTACCGCTTAATATTCCAAGTCCGTGCTTTAGCGGTGTCATTATATAATCAATGTTCTCTTTGCAGGCTTTCGGACTTCCCGGTAAATTTATTATCAGAGTATTTCCTCTTATACCTGCAGTTTGACGACTTAGCATAGCCTTTGGTGTAATAGTAAGAGAATAGGCTCTAAGCGCCTCTCCTATACCCGGAACTTCTCTTTCCACAACCTGCTTGGTTGCTTCAGGAGTAACATCTCTTTTTGAAAAATCCTGTTCCGCCTGTAGTAAATACCAAATCCACCTGTCTTTGATCACTGAAATACAACAGCTTTTTTTGCTATTTGGCTCTTTTCGTCCGGAACTATTACATAATCTACTGACTTCCATTCCGGCGAGCTTCCACCAGCTCCTTTATCATAGGACCTGATTTATCCTCATATTCGCCTTTTGAAGCCCTGTCAGACACTGTAACTATGCCGACTCTGTACGGACCTTCTTCTTTTTCAATAACTTTTATATTTCTCTCCTTTTTCTACAACTCCCCCTTTTAATACTTCTGCAAATATGCCTTCTCTTGGCATAATGCAGTCCCCCATTTTTTTATATATATTGCAGTGGCTGTGACATTCCTTGCCTATCTGTGTAACTTTTAGCTTTGCCTCTCCTATTTCAAGGACAGTTCCCACAGGCAGACTTCTAAGGTCTACTCCACCCACAATTATATTCTCACCAAATGCTCCGAAATCTACTTCGGCTCCTTTTTTTCTGAAGGCATCTATTTTTTCAAATGCCAATAAACTTACCTGTCTATGCCATTTGCCCGCATGTGCATCTCCCTCGATGCCCCAGTCTTCTTTTAATACAATTTTTTCTACTTCTGTTTTCTCAGTGCCTTTTTTCTCACTGATACATACTGCTAAAACTTCTATATTATTCATTACCCACCTATTTCTACCATATCTTTCATTTCGCTGATCTTTGACAAGTCTTCAAAAGCATGTGCTTCGGGCTTACCTGCTATACATTCTCTGATTTTTTCTTTTAATATATTGTGCTTTTTTCAGAATCCGATTTCAGTATTTTTTAAAATATCCTTTACATCAATATTTGATTCATAACAAAGACATGGTTTTAGTTTTTCCTGTAGATGTAAATCTGATTCTGTTACAATTGTCACAAAATTTTCCATGAATTGCACTGATAAAGCCTATAGAACCGTTAAATCCTTCAAGCTTTATATACTTTGCAGGACCGTTGCCGTGCTTTTTATTATCCTCTGCGACATTGTATTTTTCTTTTATTCTTTCAAGGATCTCTACATTGCTTACTCCCTGTTGATTCCTTGCCATGCCCTATTGGGCATCATCTCTATAAATCTGATATTTAATTTGTCATTCCTTGCAAGCTCTATAATATCAAAGAGCTCATCATCATTTACACCCTTTTGTATTACTGTATTTATCTTTCGTACTTATTCCTGCATTTTGTAGCTTCTTTTTATACCTGACATTACATCATTTTAATGCATCAACACCGGCAATTTTGTTTTAAATTTCTCTCTCTTAAGAGTGTCCAGACTTATATTTACACTTGAAAGTCCCGCTTTCTTTAAATCTTTAGCGAGCTTTTTCAAGGTAAAAACCCGTTTGTTGTCATTGTAATGTCTTTTATATTATCCAAGGTATGAAGCTTTTTTTATAAAATCAACTATACCGTCTCTTATAAGAGGCTCACCACCTGTGATCTTATACTTTGTAATACCGCATTCGCTTGCCGCAAATGCCACTTCATATATTTCATCCAGGCTTAGAGTCTCTTCCACTTTTTTTGTTTCAGGCATACAGTATGTGCATCTGAAATTGCATCTGTTGGTAACGGAGATTCTCATATAGTCAATTTTTCTATTGTAACAATCTCTCATATTTAATCTTAAACAAGTTCAAGAAGTACTTCTATTCTTCCGCCGCAAACCATACCTTCAATGCTCGCTTCATCATCTGTAAGATCAACATTTAATAAATATGGTTGCATATCATCTTCTTTCTTAAGTATATCTTCTACCTTGACCATAATGTCATGTTCGGCCTTTCCTCCGCCGATAGTTCCGACAAAGTCTGCCGTCTTTTTAAAAAAACAATGCCTTTAGCTCCGACACCTCTTGGCGCAGAACCTTTTTTTCCTACTATAGTAGCCATGACCATTCTTTCGGCACTGCTCTCTATCTTCTCAAGCATTCCGTCTATATAGCCGACATTTTTATTTTTTGCATTTTTTACAGATATTATCTCGGCAAAAATTGAAATAGCTATTTCTACAGGAGTCTCTGAATTTATATCAAGTCCTATCGGACTATAGATTTCATCAATCTTCTTTTCATCATAACCCTCACTTCTGATGGCATCAAGTACAAAGCCGACTCTTCTCTTTGCACCCATAAGTCCTACATAGGCATATGGTTTCTTAAGGATTTCTCTGATACATTCTTTATCCCACTGATGTCCTCTTGTAACTACTACAAAATATGTATCATAGTCGGATTCAAATTTTGAAAGTGCCGATGAAAAATCCTCACAACAAACTCTGTCTGCACCTGCATTCTTTGCTTTGGCTGCAAATTCTTCTCTATCCTCTACAACTACCATCTCAAAGCCAAGCATCTGACCTATCTTAATCATAGCAATACTTGTATGACCGGCACCGCAAATTACAATCTTGCTTGTATTACATATATGCTCTACATATACTCTGTTACCGGCTATCTCTACCATACCGGATTTATTTATTTCCTTTATCTGTTCAAGATTTTTCCTTGAAAAAAAGCTTGTATCCTTACTTATCCATACAAGCTCTCCTCTCTTATTACAGCCTTACTGCCATAATCTTTATCACCCAATGATGTAAATACAAATGTTCTTAATCCATTTTTTTCTTTGACTCAGCTATAACTTTTGTATAATTCCTTGTCCATATCCTCGCTCCTTTAAAAAAATTATGACATACCAAATGAACAATTCGGGGAATATGCATACAGGACAATGCATGCAATATCCGCCTACTCCCAAACAGTCAATATCAGACTTTTTCCACCTTTTCCCCTGCCATAATTCTTGGCAATACAATATCAAATATTGTTTTCTTCTCATACATTACGCAACCCTGGGGAAGTCCCATAAAGGTTACATTTTCATTTTCACCGCCGTAAGCAAGCATAAACATGGCACCCGGAAGTACAGGTGCACCGTAGGTAATAACCCTGCTTGCATTCTGTCCTATAGCATAAGGTGTCTTATCATCAGGATCCACACTCATTCCGCCTGTGCAAAGTACAATATCCACTCCTGCAGCCATGACCTTTTTTATGCACTCTATCTCCATTTCCACATCATCACTGCTTATCTCATGTGCTATAACTTCGGCACCGTATTCTTTCATTTTGTTTATGACAACAGGTGTAAATGTATCCTTTATTCTTCCGTAGTAAACTTCATTACCTGTAGTCACTATTCCGACTTTCATTTGTTTGTATGGTAAAAGTTCAAAGAGTGGCTTATCTCCCACAATTTCCTTTGCCTTTTCCATTTTTTCTTTTTCTATAATAAGCGGTATGACTCTCATACCTGCAAGATGCTGACCGGCCTTTACAGGGAAGTTATCATGTATACTCGCAATCATCATTTCACCAAGTGAATTGAGCTTGTTGATTCTTTCCTTATCTATCTTTAAGAGTCCGTCACATTCTGCAATCAACTCGACCTTACCCTCTTTTATATCCGGATCTCTTGTAAGATGTTCATTCTTACACATATCATAAAGCATAAGTGCCGCATCATTTTCATGCAGCATATTTTCATTTACTTCCCAGATATAGATATGATCCTTACCAACTGAAAGCAGTACCTCCACATCTTCTTCTCTTATTATATGTCCCTTTCTGAACACAGGACCTTTTTTCTCACCTTTTATGATCTGCGTTATATCATGACAGAGCATATGCCCTACGGCATCTTTTGTATCAATAAGTTGCATATTTCCCCTTCTATATTCCGTAACGGTTTGAGCCAATCCGCTACACCAATTTTTTTCTATATTAGAGCATTATACTATAAAATCAATAAAAGCGCCATGATTTATTTAAATACAGAATAAATCATGGCGTCTAAAAACCGGATTATTATAAAAATTTCTGATACGGCTTTCTTGCTAAGAACTTACCTTCAGGAGTATCTTTGATTTTGGTATTGTCAACTATTTCGCTACCTCTTAAGAATACTGTGTCGATATGTCCGCTCAGAACCTTACCCTCAAGCGGTGCATAGTCACATTTTGAAACCTGAGTAGCGGCAGTAATCTTAGTCTGCGCATTAGGATCTAATATGACGATATCGGCATCAAAGCCTTCTTCTATGAATCCCTTTCTGTCATAAAGTCCGTAGAGTTTTGCAGGGTTCTCACAAAGCACTTCACACATCTTTTCTACACTGATTCTGCCCGCAGCAACACCTTCGGAATACATTACAATACCTCTTGTCTCTACACCCGGCATTCCTCCCGGAATCTTTCTGAAATCTTCCATTCCAAGTTTCTTTTGCTCATATGTGAAAGAACAGTGATCTGTTGCTACAGTTTGAATTTCTCCGTCCGCAATAGCCTTCCAAAGCTCATCGATATCGGACTGTTCTCTAAGTGGTGGCGCTATAACATACTTAGCTCCTTCAAATCCGGGTAACTCATACAGACTGTTGGTCATAGTAAGATACTGTGGACAGGTCTCCGCATATACCTTCTGTCCTCTTTCTCTTGCAGCCCTTATCTCATCAAGTCCTTCCTTACAGGTCAAATGGACATCAATTATATCGCTCCCCGCAACTTCTGCAAGATGAAGTATTCTGTTAATAGCCTCCGCCTCTGCAGCGGCCGGTCTGGTCTTATAATGAGATGAAACCTTGTTCTGTAATCCCGCTTCCACAAATTCCTGCTGAAGTGCAAATATAAGTCCGGCATTCTCACAATGTACTCCTGTAATGGCTCCTACTTCCTTAAGTCTTTGTAGTACTTCAAAAGCCTCATTGTCATGCAGAAGAATGTCATATGTCAGGTAAATTTTAAAAGTGGTAACGCCTCTGTCCATCATATCCTGACACTGGCGTTTAGCCTCTTCATTCCAATCACTGATTGACATATGTATTCCATAGTCACAGAATACTCCGTCTTTAGCCTTATTAAGCCAATTGTCCATGCCTTCGTTAAGAGTTTCTCCCTTATATTGGGTGCCGAAATCTATAATAGTTGTAGTTCCGCCGCTTATCGCCGCTCTTGTTCCTGAATAAAAATCATCACACGTCACTGTGCCTGCCACATGCAATTCAAAATGTGTATGTGCATCAATAAATCCCGGGAAAATAAGCTTACCGGAAGCATCTACTACCTTTGTATCTTCATCAAGCTTAGCTACCTCACCGTTTTTAAATACTTTGCTTATTTTCTCATCTTCAATGAGTATATCGGCAACAAAGCTTTCTTTGGAATTTACTATTTTTCCACCCTTAATAAAAACTCTCTTCATATTATCTCCTTACATAGCAAAATATGCCACTTTTTAGGGTGGCATATCTTAACTATATCATATTTTATCTCAGTCTATATTATAGGAGCAAATACTCATATTCATTATAGATAGTGTCGATAAGTTCAGCATATCTATAATTGAGCTTGTCATTGCTCTCGCCTATTCTATATACAAGATTTTTGTCCGTCAATTCTTACCTTAACATCCTTGCTTCCCTTAACAATTACAAAACCGTCATTCTCTGAATCAAGCATGTCTTCTTCACTTGCGAATAATGTAAGCTTATCCTTGTATGGTGCAGAAGCGTATGGACAGAATGTCTCACAGTTACCGCACTCATTGCACATATAATCCACATGAACTATCTGATGGCTACCCTTTACATTAACATATACATTAGCTCTGTTTGGACAAACCTCTGTACAATTCTCACAAATATAGTCACAAGCTAAACATCTGTTGTCAGCCTTCTTCTCCTCTACCTCTTCAAGGATTCCTCTGTATGAGTATACCTTCTCATCAGTAGTATCAGAAATCTTAAGCTCACCGATTGCATGATTTACGATAGCCTCGCAAACCTTCTTACTGTCAGCAATAGCCTTTACGATAACAGATGCGCCCTTAGCGCCGTCACCTGCAGCATATACTCCCTTAACATTTGTCTCAAGAGTAACAGGATCGAGTACCGGAAGATTCTTCTTGTCGATCTCAATGCCGTTGCTTGTGTAGAAGTCACCTCTTACACTCTCACCGATAGATGCGATAAGTGTATCACATGGTAATTCAACAAGTTCGTCTGTCTCCTTAACACCTCTTCTACCGCTTGCATCAGGCTCACCAAGTACATTCTTAGCACATACAAGCTTTCCGCCCTTGAATGATTTTGGAGAAACAAGTGTAACGAACTCTACGCCGTCCTCAATTGCCTCGTTAAGTTCTTCCTCATCAGCAGGCATATATCTTGCATTTCTTCTGTATGCAAGGTATACATTCTTAACACCCGGAACTCTCTTAGCCGCTCTTGCAACGTCCATAGCTGTGTTTCCACCACCTACAACGATAACATTCTCGCCAAGATCCATCTTTCCTTCAGTCTTTTTTTGAAGTCCTCTAAGAAGTGAAGTGCATTTATTGCCTTTCCTTCTTCAAGCTCAAGTGGAAGCTCCTTATGTGCACCGATTGCAAGAATAACCTTATCAAAGCCTTCAGCCTTAAGTGCATTTATATCATCAATTCTCTTGTTTGTAACAAACTTTGCTCCGTAAGCCTTTGCAAGCTCTACGTCTCTTTGGATATCATCAGCAGGAATTCTGAATCCCGGAATGATGTTTGCAACAACACCACCCATAGTATCTCTCTCATCAAATACAGTAACATCCACACCTTCTCTTGCAAGGAAGAATGCTGCTGCGATACCTGCAGGACCACCACCTACTACAGCAACCTTTAAGTTCTTCTTATCAGCGCTCTTTAAAGTAGGTACAACCTTTTCAAATGCGTTCTGTGCCGCAATAAGCTTATTTCTTCTGATCTGCACATCTTCTTCATAGTGATTTCTTGTACAAGCACTCTGACATGTATGTGTACAGATATGACCTGTCATGAATGGAAGCGGGTTCTTCTCTAAGATGACATTAAGAGCATCCTCATACTTTCCTTCATTAACAAGGATTCCGTAAGTTGTAATATCCTGATTGATAGGACATCTGTTTACACAAGGTGCCATGTAGCAATCAAGGTAAGGAACCTTCTTATCAGCCTTTCTGTTTGGAAGCGGCTTAACAGGCTTAACGTGATGCTTATCACTTCTAACCTCTGAAACAAGCTTCTCAAGAGCCTCTACATCAATTCCTGACCAAGCCTTAATCTCAGGCTTTTCAAGCTTTTTTTCTGACATCTCGATAAATCTCTGATATCCGCCCGGTTTCAAGATAGTAGTAGCAACTGTTACAGGCCAAATTCCACTGCCGACAACCTTATCTATATTGAAGTAATCACAACCACCTGAATATGCAATTCTAAGCTTGCCGTTAAAGCTTCTTGAAAGATTTCTCGCAACAAGAAGTGAAAGTGGATAAAGTGACTTTCCTGACATATACATTTCCTGTGACGGAAGTTCATTGTTCTTTACATCAACCGGGAATGTATTTGTAATCTTAACACCGAACTCAAGGTTCTTTGAAGAAGCGAGTGCCATAAGTCTCTCTAACATAGGAACTGCATCCGAGTACTGTAAATCCTCTTTAAAGTGAAGATCTGTAAACGCAATGTAGTCATATCCCATGCTGTCAAGCATCTCTCTTGCAACTTCATATCCGAGAAGAGTAGGGTTACATTTTACAAATGTATTTAATCCCTTTTCTGTAATAAGGTATGATGCAATAGCCTCGATCTCCTGTGGAGGACATCCATGCAATGTAGATACTGTTACGGAATTTACAATATCAGGAGTGATAGCGTCAAGATCAGCCTTTGTAAACTTCTTGAACTTGCTTAAATTCTTCTCAAGATATTCCTTACACTCTTTGTATATAGGTGTTTCTGAAGCATCCATCATTCCGTTGATGAAATTATCGACCTTAGGAAGCTTAATACCTGCAAGATCGTAACCTACTGAAATGTTGAACTGGAAGCCGTCGCTACCGCCAAGATCCCATTCCTTTGAGATAACCTTAAGTGCAAACCAACCCTTGATATACTCATCAAAAGCCTCCTGAACTGTAAGCTCTGTAGACCACTCACAGTTGTAGCACTCATCCTCAGCTGTAATACATGGCTTGGCAACGCAAGCTGCAAGCTCTCTACCGTCCATCTTCTGAACTGTCTTAAGCTCGAAGAATCTTGCACCTGCATAATATCCTGCGATAATATTCTGTGCGAGCTGTGTATGAGGACCTGCTGCAGGACCTATCTGTGTCTCCAATTTTCTTCCGAAAATAGTGTAAAATTTATTCTTATCAGCCTTATAAGCTTTCTTTACTCCGTAACAAGAGCCTTCTTTTTCCATCTCATCAAGGAGTCTTCCCATGATCCTATCAAAAGGAATCGGTGTCATTATATCGCCCATTATGCATTTCCCCTTCCATTGATCTTATTTGCAAGTCTCATAGCGCCTTCTCTTACCTTAGCAAGTACTTCTTTTTCATCAATGTGAAGAAGCTCTCTATCTTTCATCAAGATATTTCCGTTTGCAATTGTAGTTCTAACATCCTTTCCGCATACTCCGAACAATAGATGGCTATTGATATTTGAAGCGTTCATAGGTGTATTCGGTGTATAATCAACAACAATAACATCAGCTGCTGCGCCCGGCTTTAATACTCCAAGCGGCTTCTTAAAGTATCTGTTTGCAATATTTGCATTGTACTCAAAGAGCATCTTTGGAACTTCGCCCCAAGCTGCATTAGGATCGCATAAATGGTGCTTATGAAGCACATTTGCAACCTTCCATGACTCCAAAACGTCATGTGTATAACCGTCACTTCCGAGTCCGCATACGATTCCTCTGTGAACGAGCTCCATTGTCGGAGGGCATCCGCATGCATTACCCATGTTTGACTCAGGGTTATGTACTACACAAGTGTTTGTATCTCTGATGAGATCCATCTCGTGTGGATTAATATAAATACAGTGTGCAAGCAATGACTTATCGCCAAGAACCTTCCAGTCATATAATCTGTCAACAATTCTCTGGTTGTGTACTTTCAAGCATGAATGCAAATCTTCAATACCTTCAGCTACGTGGATATGGCATCCGATATCTTCCGGCTTTCTTGACATAGCATATTCCATTGACTTGTCAGAAATTGTGAAGCTTGCATGCATTCCCATCATACCTGCAATCATGTCTGAATCGTCTTTTTTTGCATGATTTGCAAAATCAACGTTTTCCTTAACAGCCGCTTTCATCTTGTCTTCGCCATCACGATCGGATATCTCATAGCAAAGACAGCTTCTAACACCTGTCTGCCTTGCAGCCTTTTCAATAGCAAAAAGGCTTCCCTCGATCTCACCGAAGCTTGCATGATGATCAAAAATAGTTGTAACACCATTCTTAATGCAATCAATATAAGTAGTCATAGCAGAAAGATATGTGAGCTCGTTGTCTAAATTTCTGTCTATGGTCCACCATAAGCCGTCCAGGATCTCCAAGAATCCATGCGGGTTGTAACCGTTGATGCTAAGGCCTCTTGCCATTGCAGAATAAATATGCTCGTGTGTGTTGATGAATGCCGGCATTATGAGCCCGCCCTTTGCATCCACGAAAGTTGCATCCGCATATTTTTCCTTCAAATCACGGTAGTTTCCAACCTCTAAAACTGTGTTGCCATCCAGTACTACAGACCCATCCTCAATCAATGGCTGTTCCTGATTTCCAGTAACTACCCTTCCATTACCAATTAGTAGCATTGTAAATCTCCTCTCTGAATTATGCAGTTTTAATTACAAAAAAACCTAATAATGTAGCTTGTATTTTAACATTTTTTTCTATATGCTTTTCAATACTTATCTAATTATATTTTATTATTTCTAAAAATATTTTTAAGACAAACAGGAATGTATTAAAAAAATATACACAAAATTCATATTTATTCTATTTTTTTCCCACTTGACATTCATCTCTCGTTTTTGATATCATGACAAAGTAATTTTTTTGCAGGTGTGGTTCAATGGTAGAACATCAGCCTTCCAAGCTGAATACGTGGGTTCGATTCCCATCACCTGCTTTTTTTTGTGCTCTTCTTTAGGCACTTACTCTCTTTTACATAATTGTAAAAACATAAGTACAATATATTTGTACAATTCCTATAGAAAGGGGTGATACCTTGAGAATTGAAAGGATTAGTACCAACCAGATAAGATGTACACTGTCAAATGTGGATTTGGAAAACAGAAATTTAAATGTAGTTGAATTGGCCTACGGCAGCGACAATGCCAAGGCATTGTTTCAGGAAATGCTAAGCAAAGCCTCTTATGAGGTAGGATTTGATGCGGATGACTCTCCTCTGATGATAGAGGCGGTTCCTCTCTCAAATGAAAGCATTATTATATATGTAACAAAAAGTTGACGATCCGGATGAGCTGGATACACGTTTTGCAAAGTTCTCTCCTACAATGGCTGATGATGTATTTGCTTCTTTTGATATGAAGTTTAATAATCTTCTTGAGGGTGCGCTCGATCTTGATGACGATAAAGCCGACGAATCTCAAAAAGAGCCGTATTTAAGAGCATACTCATTTTGAAACTTTAGATGAACTTATAGAGGCTGCAAAGCTGTTAAAAACTCTATTCAGGTGAAAAACACTTTATATAAGGATGAGGTAAATAAAACGATTTATTCTGGTTCTAAAAAAAGAATGAGAATAAAAAGGATTTTCGCCTCGGCGCAAATATTCTTTCAGAATACGGTGTGAAGCTTTCCGCTACCGCATTCAGTGAAGACTACTATAAAGAACATTTTAAAGTAATGGTCAAGGAAAATGCCATTTCACAGATATCAAAAAAATATAATATTTTGATTATTTTAAAGCACTGATTAGTTCGGTGCTTTTTTTATTTCGTATTTTTTTAACAAAGTTCAAAAATATTATTGCTTTTTCCAAATTGTTATGTATATTTTAATAAGGTTATTGTACTTCAAAGAGTACATAACTTTATATTTTTGTATCAAGGGGAAAAATACCTTTTTCACCCGGGTTTCATGATAACAAAAATAAATGAATTATAGAAAAGAGGATTATTATGGCAAATATTGATTTAACTCAGTATGGCATCACAGGCACTACAGAGATAGTACACAATCCATCTTATGATGAATTATTTGCAGCTGAGACAGATTCTGCATTATCAGGCTATGAAAAAGGGACAGGTTAGTGAGCTTGGTGCCGTTAACGTATTAACAGGTATCTACACAGGTCGTTCCCCTAAAGATAAATTTATAGTTATGGATGAGAATTCAAAAGATACAGTTTGGTGGACATCTGCAGACTATGCAAATGACAACCATCCGCTTTCAGAGGATTCATGGAAGGTTTTAAAGGACCTTGCAAAAAATGAGCTTTCAAACAAGAAGCTTTATGTCGTAGACGCTTTCTGTGGTGCAAACAAGGACACAAGAATGTCTGTTCGTTTCATCGTTGAGGTTGCTTGGCAGGCACATTTCGTTACAAATATGTTTATTCAGCCGACTGCTGAGGAACTTGAGAACTTCAAGCCTGACTTCGTAGTTTACAATGCTTCAAAAGCAAAGGTAGCTAACTACAAGGAGCTTGGTCTTAATTCAGAAACAGCTGTTGCTTTCAATATCACAAGCCGCGAGCAGGTTATCCTTAACACATGGTACGGCGGTGAGATGAAGAAGGGTATGTTCTCAATGATGAACTACTATCTTCCACTTAAGGGAATTGCTTCAATGCACTGTTCAGCAAATACAGATATGAACGGTGAGAATACAGCTATCTTCTTCGGTCTTTCAGGAACAGGTAAGACAACTCTTTCAACAGATCCTAAGAGACTTCTTATCGGTGATGATGAGCACGGTTGGGATGACAACGGTGTATTCAACTATGAGGGCGGATGCTATGCTAAGGTTATCAACCTTGACAAGGAGTCTGAGCCTGATATCTACAATGCTATCAGAAGAGATGCTCTTTTAGAGAACGTTACTCTTGATGAGAACGGTAAGATTGACTTTAATGACGGAAGCAAGACAGAGAACACAAGAGTTTCATATCCTATCGACCATATCGAGAATATAGTTAAGCCTATATCACACGGTCCTGCTGCAGAGAATGTAATCTTCCTTTCAGCAGATGCGTTCGGAGTACTTCCTCCTGTATCAATCCTTACACCTGAGCAGACACAGTACTACTTCCTCAGCGGATTTACAGCTAAGCTTGCAGGTACAGAGCGTGGTATTACAGAGCCTACACCTACATTCTCAGCTTGCTTCGGACAGGCATTCCTTGAGCTTCATCCGACAAAGTATGCCGAAGAGCTTGTAAAGAGAATGGAAAAGAACGGTTCAAAGGCTTATCTTGTAAATACAGGATGGAACGGAACAGGAAAGAGAATCTCTATCAAAGATACTCGTGGTATCATCGACGGAATCCTTAGCGGTGCTATCAAGAATGCTCCTACAAAGAAGATTCCTTACTTTGATTTTGAGGTTCCAACAGAGCTTGAGGGTGTTGATACAAAGATCCTCGACCCAAGAGATACATATGCAAATGTTGCCGATTGGGAAATCAAGGCAAAGGATCTTGCTTCAAGATTTGCAAAGAACTTCAAGAAGTATGAAACAAATGAGGCAGGTAAGGCTTTAGTAGCTGCCGGCCCTAAGGTAGACTAATACTTTAAAAGATTTATAAATTTCAAGAGGCTGTAGCAAATGCTACAGCCCCTTTTCTTAACTGAAAAGATTTTTCATAAATGCAAGATCTTCCTTTGCATATTCATCTCTCTCTTCTTCTCTTATTACGCTGATATCAGGTTTTTTTCTTTTTTTTAAGCCAGTCTTTAATGATATCATATCTCATAATACCTTCACCCGAGCTTACATGGCACATGTCTGCCTTTATCAGGAAAAACTACCGTCTTTTAAATGAATAATTTTTGTTTCCTTTTCCGAATGCATCTATACATTCTTTCCAAAGAGCTTCCTGTGAATCCACTCTTTCCTTTGTAAGTACATTTAGCGGATCAAATATTATCTTTAATCTCTCACTCTTCAATGTATTCAGCATTTTAGCCGTACATTCCGCGTTATACAGCGTATGTGATGCCACAGGCTCCATTGCCACATAGACATCATATTTATCGGCTTCATTTAAAATATCATCAAGTCTTTTTTTAGAAGTTTCGGAAAAAAAGCCTTACCTTATTTTTCCATATCCACTTCTCCATAAGAACTTTCACTTCCTACATATAAATGCTCCAAGAGGTTTACTTATTTTAAGTCCGCTATAAACTCATCTCTATGCTTTTTCCCATATATCTTCATCATCCGTAGTAAAATCAATATAACTTCCCAAACACACTGATTTCCATTCCCACAAAAAGCATCTTTTATATATTCAATATCTTCCTGCTTTTACATCAATATTTCCGTTCATTCCCGGCAAAGACTTTTTTACAGCCAAATGAACAGCTTCAAACCCGTTTTCTCTAATCTTATCTGCAAGAATTTTTTTGCATCATATTTCCCGAAGTCGTGAGCTCTTACACCAAATTTCAAATTTCCATCCTCCAAATAAAAAAAATTAAATAATTTCAACCATCATCCTTACTGCCGCTTTTGCCCTGCAATATGCTTTATCTCTCACTTGCAGAGCTTACAAGTATAGAATCGTCAAAATCATCGATATCCTTTACCACAAATTCATCTCCTAAAAGCAATCTTTTTTTTCTTCCAGATATTCAATCAAATCCCTGTCATCTTCAACTTTATGAAGTCGACAGGAAATACCTTTTGATACCTCCGAAAGCTTTTTTAATTTATCGGTCTCCGGATGATTTTCGTATATTTCATTTCCGTGTGGGCAGTGCATAGGGTTTATTTAGAAATTCATTCAGTCTGTCCTTTAGTCCGTTTGAAGTGACATACTCCAAAGCTTTTTGCATCCTCATGGACATCCTGCCATGAATAACCCAGATATTCCACCAGAAACAATTCCCACAATCTATGCTTTGTCAGCAATGCTCTGGCCCTCATTTTACCTGTTTCCGTCAAAAGAATCGACTTTATTCTCAGTATATACTTCTCCCTCTTCTGTCAGTTTTTTTAACATCTCACTTACAGATGCAGCCTTTACTCCCAAAATCTCCGAGATCTTTTTATTTGTTGCAATTTCCTTTTTTTCAATAAGCTCATAAATTGCTGAAATATAATCATCTCTACCGGTGTCTATCTTAGCCATATCATTTTTCCCTTACTCTGAGTCCGTAATGTTTTCTTATATCATCACTTAATTTTTTACCCGTTTCAGTCAGGGAATATACACCTCTTTCTTTTGCACGATAAACATATCCCTTTTTTATCAGCTTGTCCAAAACATATTTGAGCTTACTATCAGACCAGGCAATATGCTCTCTGATTGTACTGTATCCCAATTCACCAAGAGCATTTTTCTTTCCTGTATGATTATCTATGTGTAAAATCAAAAGTTCTCTACTGAAACGATTTTTTTGTTTTTAATGTATCTTATCATCTTAGTAATGATTCCACCCGGGATATACTGCAATGGTTATCATAAATGTTAAGCCTGAAACCAAAGCACACATTCCCGACATGGATACATTAAATTTTACAGCAAGAAAATAACCAATGCAAGAATTAACTACTGCATATACAGCCGCCAATAATATTGTTATTTTAAGGTCCTTTGAAATCAGATATGCACTTGCAGCCGGTGAAATAAAAAAGGATATTGTAAGTATCGCACCTACCGACTCAAACGCAGAAACTGCAGTAAATGAAACCAAAGCCATAAAAACATAATAAAGACCTGCCCCTGCAATACCGGCCACTCCGGCATATACAGGATCAAATGAACTTATTTTCAGTTTTCTAAAAAAAACCGCTATAAATACTGTATTTATCAAAAGTACAAAAACCATCTGTACCAAAGCCTTTGGAAGGCTTAATCCAAGGAAATTTATTCTATGAAGCGGAGCCAGTATAATTTCTCCAATCAAAACCATCTCAGTATCCAGATGTACATTTCTTGCATATCTTGTAATAAGTATAACGGCTATCGAAAAAAACAGCGGAAAAATTATACCTACAGAAGCATCTTCCGTCACTCTTTTACTTTTTATCAGTAACTCTATACAAACAGTCGTTAAAAACACCGAAAAAGACTTGCTCCTATTATTAATAAAACACTCCCTATATCTTTAGTAACAAAATATCCTATAACTATTCCAAGAAGTACGGAATGTGAGATTGCATCAGAAACCATTGAAAGTCTTCTTAACACTAAAAACACTCCCAAAACAGCACAGGCAAGTGAGGTTATTATAAGAATATACAAAGATTCAATCATTTCCCTACCCTCATCTTCCTAATATTTAAAAGCATTCTCACAATACCTCTCGGTGCAAACAATACAGAAAAGAGAGCAATGACAGACATAATAAGTATAATGCTTGGTCCTGTGGAAAATCCCTTCACCGCACTGCTTATAAAAGTACCCAAAAAGGCAGATACGGCTCCTGTTACCGCCGCAACCATCAATACTTTCTCATAACTTTTGCTCCATTGCAAACCTGTAACCGCCGGAGTTATAAGCATACTGCTTATAAGAATGGCACCCACCGCCTTTAGACCTGCCGCAATCAAAATCATGGTTATTATCATTATAAGAAGAGAGGTAAGCCTTGAATTTATCCCTATTGTATACGCATAAACCATATCAAAGACATATACCTTTATCTCTTTGTAAAAGACTATAAATAGGGCAAGAGATATGACAGATACAGCGAGTATTATATAAACATCCTCCCTTAGTATATATGCCGCCTGTCCGAATATATAGCTCGCAAGTCCCGACTGTGAAGCTCCCTGATATTTCGGATTACCCTGTATATAACTTTTTAATACCATACCCATACCGAACATTGCAGATAAAATGACAGCCATTGCGGTGTCCGCTTCTATCTTTGAGCCTTCCGAAATAATCTGTATCAGTAAAAAAAGCGACTATGCCTGCCACTATTGCACCAAGCATTAAAATAAGAGAACTTTTTCTTCCGGATATCATAAATGCTAAAATTATTCCGGGAAGTGATGCATGACCTACAGCATCACCTATCAGACTTTGCCCCTTTAAAATACTTATCGTTCCGACTATACCTGTTGCCATGGCAAGCAGCATTGTTCCTATCGCAACCACAATAAACGAATACTGTGTAATAATACTTATATTCATAGCCTACTCCCCATATGTCGCATCTATATTCTCTTTTACAAAGGTTTCCTCGGTCCTTCCGCTTGCTATAAGTTGCTTATTAACCATAATTACATGATCGAAATATTCGCATAGGGTATTTAAATCATGGTGTACCGCTATAATGGTCTTTCCCTCTTTTTAAAACTCCCTCATTGTTTCTATAATTATATTCTCTGTTTTCTTATCAACTCCTGCAAGCGGTTCATCCATAAAGTAAATAAGGGCATTCTGAGCAATTGCCCTTGCTATGAATACCCTTTGTTTTTGTCCCCCTGAAAGTTCTGAAATCTGTCTGGATGCAAAATCTTCCATTTTCATTTTTTTCAATGCTTCCAAAGCTTTTTCTTTTTCAGAAGCATTTACTCTTTTAAATAAGCCAAGTCCCGCATATCTTCCCATTGTCACCACATCAATCACCGTGGTGGGAAAATTCCAGTTTACCGTGGTGGTTTGAGGTATATAAGCAATCTGCTTATATACCTCCTTGTAAGACTTACCCATAATACTTACTTTACCTGAAATAGGCTTCATAAGCCCAAGTATTCCCTTCATCAAGGTGGATTTACCGGCGCCGTTTGGCCCTATTATTGCAGTAATACTACCCTCATAAATATCGAGATCCATATCCCATATTACAGGAATATCTGTATATGCCATTGTAAAGTCTTCCAAATGTATCAATACTTTTTCCATATCTAACCTCAAAGGTACTATTTTAAATTATCGGTAATAAGTTTTACATTATGCTTATACATATCAATATATGTATCTCCGTCTTCACCCTTTGGTGCCAAAGAATCTGAGAACAACTCATTTCCTTCACCGCTTACGATTTTTACATCCGCTCCCTTTGCAGCTGCACCTTCTCTTAACTTTTCCATACGTGCAGGGTCTGTTGTAGATTCTGCAAATATAGCTTTTATTTTATGTTCCACTATAAAATCTATAGTTTCTTGTATATCCTGATTTGCCACCTCCGATTCGGTGCTTACACCTTGAGGTGCTTTTACTTCTATATCATATGCTCTTGAGAAATAATTAAATGCATCATGAGGTGTAATCAAATATCTGCTCTCCTTAGGTATTGAAGAAATATTCTCCTTTACATACTCATCAAGCTTTGTAAGTTCCTCCAAATACTTTGTCTTATTCTCTTCATACTTATCCTTATATTCAGGGATTCAAATTTTCAAGTGATTCACCTGCAGCTTCTACAGCCATCTTATAAAGTCCTATATCAAACCAGAAATGCGGATCTGTAATAACTTGTCCGTCTTCATCCATTGTTCCTATACGATCTTTCGGAAAATTTCTGCTCACAGCCTCGCCTTTAGCTTCAAGTGCCTCCACCATTTTACCTTCAAAATGAAGTCCATGATAAAGTGTAAGATCTGAAGAACTAAGTTTTGTATAGTCCTCAGGCTTTGCAACATATAAATGCGGATCCTCTCCGGCAGGTATTATAAGTTCTACATTAACAGTATCACCTGCAAGTTGTTCTACCATATCCTGTAAAAATGAAGTGGTAACAACCACATTCTTCTTATTCATGGTATCACTACTTGCTTTTGATGTTTCCTCCATTGACTTTGACTCTGTATTTTGTGCAGTAGTCTGAGTATCTGAAGTTTTCCCTCCTGCACATGCACAAAGTGATAAAGCCATTCCTGCGGCTGCAATAAGTATACTCAAATTTCTTTTTAAACATATTATCCCCTCCTAATGAATTAGGTTATTTTTATTTTTTTATAATTAGGCTTTACCTAACTATATTTTTTTATTTATACCTTATTTTCATTCAAGAAATCAAGTACAATGCAGAGTATTTTTATAAAATTAAATTCTTTCACGTGAATACAGATAATTACAATAAAAATACCTTTTCGTAAATAATATTCCGTTATTCTTTAAAAATTTATTCTGTTATTTTCGCTGAAATTCAAAAATTAGTTACAATATAGTAAGATAAACTTAAGTCTAAAGGACTATATTTTTCTACTAAAAAAATACTTTTAGAATATAGTCATAACATTAAAAGATTTATTTCGCAGGATAACCTGCAGAATGGAGGAAAATATGATAAGAAACCATATTAAAAAAAGTGGCTTCAGTTGTTTTAACGGCTTCCATGATTCTTGGAATGACCGGTGTGGCTTTTGCCAGAAAACACAAAGACAGTTGTACAGAATGTAAGGATCAATATCAAATTACGATCTTGCACCGGGTATGAATGCCGGAAACATTGATGTAGACAGTGACAGTGCAGGAGTTGACGATGTAAAAGTCTCTTCTATTACAAACACCGACTTCGGTAAGAAACCTAAGGTTACTATCAAGGTAAAGCCTGATGAGGACTATACATTTAAGGGAACTCCTTCAGGTAATATTACACTTAATGATGCTACAGGTAAGGGCGCTACAATCTCTAAAGTTTCTACAACAAGCGGAAATATGTCAATCACAGTAACTCTTCCAAAGACAAGCGCAGGTGATAGCGGTGCATTGGAAGTAAACGATATTTCATGGGGTGATGATGACAGTCCTGTAGTTACATGGGAAAGTGCAAATTACGCAAAGCAGTATGAAGTAAAGCTTTATCGTAACAATTCAATCAAGGACAATATCACAACATCAGGAACAAGCTATGACTTCCGCAGCAAGATCCGTGAGTACGGTAAGGGAAGCTATACTGTAAAGATTCGTGCAGCTGCAAGCAACGGTACTAAGGGTAACTGGACAGAGTCAGATGAGTTTGATGTAGATGAAGATGTTTTAGCAAGCCTTGGCGGACAGTCAAGTTCAAATAACGGAAGTTCTACAGGACCTAACGGTTCAAGTGCAGGTAATACAGGCGCTTGGTTAAAGGACAATGTAGGCTGGTGGTATATCAATGCCGACAGAACATATACAACAAACAACTGGCAGCAGATAGGCGGCAACTGGTACTATTTTGATAACAGAGGTTATATGGTGACCGGTTGGCTTAAGAGCCCATATTCAGGTAAGTGGTATTGGCTCAGCACAGAGGGTGGAAGCAATCTCGGTAAGATGCTTACAAATCAGTGGGTTGATAACAATCGCTACTATGTAGACGGAAGCGGTGTTTGGACACAGAGCAGATAAAATTTTGGGGCTGTCGGGAAATACTGAATTTTAATCCCTACAGAACAAAATAGAAATATCCTGACAAATACAAGGCATTTTGGCTTTGTGACTTTGTCAGGATATTTTACTTTTCTATAATACTGTCTGTTTTTGGGCATAAAACCCCCTTGGCTGAAATTTTGCTTTTGCATTTTTTACTATGCTGTTTTCTCCTGTAGTTTTCCTTCAAATTTCTTTTTAGTTTGGCATAGAGAAAACGATGATATTTATTTATATTTCTTCCTATTGCAAAAAAGCATAAATTCTTTATAAACCTTATCTGAAGTACGATAGTTAAAGCGTCGGAAATCTTCATTCTCTTTAATATCTCCAAAATGACCTTCTGTTTGAATAGAGCGTATCTGTCGTTTCAGAATACCTTTTTCACTCTGTATGTTAGCATGTGACTTCTCTCGAAGCTCTTCCCATACTTCATTGATCTTCATTACTTTATTCTTATCAATATCTTTATCAGGATTATACTTGTATAAACATTTAGACTTATGTTCACATCCACTACAGTCTGAACATCCATATACTTCATATGTTTGTGTATAACCATTCTGTTCTTTCTTTTCTGTGTTGATATGTCTCAGTTCACGGCCGTCATGACAGATATAGACTTGCTCATCCTCAAATACTGTTGTCTTCATGTTGTAGTATTTACCTATATCTTTACTGTATGCTCTTGTTTTTTTCGTTTTTTTCGTGATCCTGTAGTTTTTATATAACTGTCTATTTGATTTTTCTTTCAGATATAAGAGGTTTTTCTCACTACAATAGCCGCTATCTGCCGTAACTTCTTCAAGCACTTCTCCAAATGCTTTCTTATGCTTTTCAAGGACAGGAATCAGTGTGTTATAGTCTGTACGATCATTACTTACATAACCATGCACAATAAAAATAATTCTCTACTGCTATCTGTACATTGTATGCCGGCTTTAGCTGCCCGTTCAGCATATGATCTTCCTTCATTCGCATAAAGGTTGCTTCCAAATCAGTTTTTGAGTAGCTGTTTCTATCTTTTCCCATAATCTCAAAGCATTCTTTATAGTGCATTAATCGCTGTCCACAATGTTCAAGCTCTTCATAGAGTTGTTGGAGTTTTTGGCTTTCTCTTGCCATTTCCGTTAACAAATACAATACCTTCTCCGTCAGCAATAACCATAAGATTTTTCTGAAGCTTAAGTATTTCAATAGGCGAACAGTTATCAATCTCTATAATACGGTTATTAGATAGCTTTTTATGTTTTGTAATCTTTCTTTTTCTGTTCTTTTCAATAATATCTCTGACTTTATCAATTCCGTCAATCACAAACATCTGTGCATTTCCAAGCTCGTACTTCTCACCAAATCCATTATCTTGTAAAAAGAGTTATAGTCTGAATAAAGCTTATCTATAGAATCCAGAAGACCTGCAAGATGATAATTAATGCTTCCACGCCATACAAAAAGTATAACGATTGGCATTAGCTTCTATTTTTGTTCCATCGATAAATAATTCTTTTTAATGTTACAAAAACCTTCTTTTTTTAATCGTCTCATAAACTGATAGTTTAAGTCATCTAGAATATCTGAAGTAAGTTTCTTACCTTTAAAATCATAAAATGCATCTCTTTTTAGGCTTCCTCCCTTGAGTAAGCCAGATAAAAAGCAATATCTCTTTCACATAAATCTACAATACGATCAATAGAACGAATTCCTCGCATATTTGCATAAGTAATAACTGCATACATCATGATTGGATTGTACCCTGTTCTTCCCTTATCCGAACAATTGGCTAACAGTCCGGAAAAATCTAAATCCTCCATAACTTTTTTTAGGGTATAGACCGGATCGTCATCGGGTAAACTCAATTCATAGAAACTAAAGTTGATTTTCTGTTGACCTATTTCAAAAAAGTCGTTATAATAATTAACTGTGAGCATAGTTACATTATAACATGTAACGGAGAAAGATGGTTATCGTTAGCCATCTTTTTTTATGTAAAAACTTAAGGAGGAGTGACTCATTTTAAGTCACTCCTCCCTCTTTTATGACTGCCATTTCCCGACAGCCCCTTTTTATAGTTATTTAATCAGGTGAACATTAGTTATCTAATATATCTTTTCAAATACACCCCAATATTTAATCCAACACCAATAACATGGATATAAGTTCCTGCCATCCGGTATAACGAGAACAAAATCCTCTCGGATTACAACCAATTTCCTTGAATCCAAATTTTTTATAAAGTGCAATCGCATTTTTATTTTCAGCAACCACTTCAAGTTCCAATTGTCTATAGCCGGCAGTTTTTGCGCATTCAATACATGCCTTTGTTAATGCAGTGCCTATGCCTTTTCCATGATATGCTTTTTCAATACTTATCCCGAACTCTGCACGATGCTTTACCTTGTCTTTTGAGCCAACCGAAGAAATTCCTGCTAAACCTACAATTCTATCATCAACAAGCGCACAAATTTGTATCTCACAAGGGCTGTTTTCTTTATCTTCAAGGAATTTCTCTTTTTCCTCAACACTAAAATTTATTTCATCCGGATAAGAAAGGAGGAAGTCTGTTTCCTCACGGATAATCTTTGTATTCTCAAGCACTCTCTTAGCATCGGTAATTGTTGCATTCCTTATAATACAAAAGCGTATTGTTTGCAAGTCTTATTTTTTTATAATATTTCAACTCATCATCTCCTCTAAAACAACTATACTGTTATATGTATACCTATTAACGACATTATTAATTGTTGTAATAATCGCATTATATAACAACTTTAATGTTTTATATAGCATTTTGCGTTTTTATTATATCTGTTTTTAACCTTGTAATAAAAAAGTTTACATTATAAATCTTGTCTCTTATTCTTGAAAAAAACAAGTATTATCATTATCTGGGCAGGTATTTTCTCATTATTCTTTAGATTATAGCTTGTGTAATGAGGTCTTATATGACAAAAACAATAAACCACATGATTAGCCGGTGGTTTACTAATTTTTTTCTTAAATGTTTCGTCCATTTAGCCTTGTATCCATAAATCCATTCTATGTTCCATATATTCTCTTAACTCTTTTTGTCCAGAATCTTTGTAAATATTTTTTTCCAAATCACCTTCAACATCAACTTCTATAAACCATTCCTCATGATCAGTCCCAAATACGGTTGGATTTTCAGAGTTTACATCTTGGCTTACAACATAAATACAGTCAGGATATCCATATCCATAAAAATAGCTGAACAAAATCCGGATCCTTATTATCAGTTACATCAAAGATTTCTTTTAAATGAGTGCAAATAATCATTGAAGAAATCATTCCATTCTTCAAAAATCCGTACTGCCTTCCTTAAAAAGGAGTAAACATTTCACCACTCCAGAAATACTGTCCGTAAGCTTCTTCTGTTAAAAATAAAATATTTTTTTCATATAATCTGTTGAAAAAACATCTTTATCTTTTTTTGTATAATTCTATATTTTCATCAACAAAATCTCCTAATCCTTCAATAGGTTCCTCATCATCTGCATTGGACCAAGGTGTATCAACATTCTTTCTATATAAAACTGTATCAAATGTAATACTGCATAAATCCTCGGCTAATGACTTTCCTGCTACCGATGATATATTTCCACCTAATTCTTCTATTCTCTCTAAAAATCTCTCTTCATATTTTTCCCTATCTTAAAAACGAAAAAAATAAGAAGAACAGCTTTCACTTAAATAAAGATCAAAAATGTTCTTCTTAATTCTATAATACATTTATTTATTATCTTGCAGGATATTTTGCTCTGAAGCTTTCAAACCACTCAAGGTATTTAGCCACATTTGCTTTATTCTCAGGATCTTCATCAAACTCTTTAGTTTCTGCATCGACTCTCTCTTTGTCCTCAGCCGATAAAGCTCTCTCGGCAAATGTATATACTACTTCATCCTCTTTTCCTATATGTCTGTTAAGAAGTGTAGCATATCCGGCAAAGATTTGTAATTATATCGAGCTTATTTAACGTGGACGGATCTTTTTCATATCTGTCGACAGCTTCTAAAAGCTCGTTCATATGAAGTCTTCCAAGGTCATGCTCTACAAGCATACCGTTTCTGATAAGTTTATCTGCTACAGGACCCAGCTTTTCAAGCATTATTTTGAAAAGGATCTTCTCTTCCTTTCCGTGATGAAGGTGGTCCGCATATGTCTTACCGAAAGCCACGCATTCTTTTACGAGCTTCGCATCTACTTCATTTCCCTCTATGATTGAGCAGCACATAGACTTCATGCTCTTGCAAAACTCTACTATATTCTTGTGTTCATCTACTAAAAATTTCTATTCCGTACATATTACTCCCTTACCAACTTATATGAGCCATTTCCCAAAGCATAATATGTCAGACCGCTACCGTCAAACACGCCTTCAATCATGGCATTTCTTATTTCATAAAAACAGTGCTACATTTGCACCTACTTCATCCCAGTACTGCTTGTGAATATCTACAGTTTCCTGCCACATAAGCTCATCACTGTCCCTCATTCACAACCATATTTACACCGTCGCATGGCATTCCGCTTACAAATGTATTCTCATAATACTCAAAAACCGTCAACAGGTGAAGCTCCGCTTTCAATAGCATTTTTCCTTGCCGAAAGCTCTTGCACACTCACAGATAATACTGATTGCATCAGCATTGCCATCTGTAAGATTCTTTGCAACATATGCAAGTCTTCTCTCTACTATGGCTATCTTATCCTGTAACCAACCATGTATATTTGTCGGATCAATTATATTTCCAAGATCGCCCTCAGGAAGTGAACCGAACTTCTCATCTATATCGGCAAGAGCCGATACATTCAAGCCCTTATCCTTTGCTGTTGCTATTAAAGCATTTGTTAAATCGTTTTGTATCTTTATCTTTCTAAAAAAAGCCAATGATGTATTGGACCCAGTATTGCACTCATATCTTTATTCCTTTACTTAATTTATTTTATCTTTCTAACGGAAAAAAACTACAGTAAGTCGCATCTTAAAGCTCTCAATTGCATGAACTGAATGCGGCTTTCTTGCCGGCATCACTACGCTCTCTCCCGCATTTAATATATATTCTTTTCCGTCTACAATAAACTTTCCTGTTCCCTCAAGCACTGTAACCAAAGCATCTCCGTCAGACTCATGAGTTGAAATCTCCTCACCCTTTGAGAATGCGAAAACTGTAATGCTGACATACTTGTTCTGTGCCAGAGTCTTTGAAACCACCTGTCCGTCTGTTGCCTGAGCCAAATCAGCCAACTTTAAAACTTCTTCATGATTTATATTCTTTAAAAAAACTTATCCATATTCTTCTCCTTTATGGTAAAAAAAGCTTTTTAACCTTCATTACTCTTTCAGTATAGTATTTTTATATATTTTTTTCTGTAACAATTGTTAATTTTACAAATTTATTTTTACACAATTTTTTTGGATTAAAAAAACCTGCCTCGTTTTTCTCGAAACAGGTTTTTATTAAACTTATTAAAACTCTTTACCGCCGTTTACATTTTATATCCGCATCTAAATTTTTTTATCAATCGCGACTATTGCGGCTTCAAGTCCTCTCTTTATGTCCTCGAGTGCCATATAAGGAGCCACAGGTGTTCTTCTTGCTACCTGTGCAGGTATAAAAGGAACATGTGTAAATCCACCCTTTATATGAGGATATTTCTTTTGCCAATGTATAGAGTACACCATACATCAAATGATTACATACAAAGGTTCCTGCCGTATTAGATACTGCGACCGGAAGATTTGCCTCTCTGATTGCTTCTACCATCGCCTTTATAGGAAGTGTGGTAAAATAAGCATTCTCTCCGTCTTCAAAAATCTTTTGTATCTATAGGCTGATTGCCCTCATTGTCCTTTATTCTGGCATCATCCACATTTATAGCAACTCTCTCAGGTGTTATCTCAAATCTTCCACCTGCCTGTCCTATACAAAGAACTACATCAGGTTTTTTTCTTCCTCAATAGCCTTTGCCACTGTATCTATTGACTTTTCTGAATACGGTAGGTACTTCCAGCTTTACGATATCAAATCTTCCGATTTTATCAGCTACAAGCTTCACTGCCTCAAGCGCAGGATTTACAGCATCACCACCGAACGGATCAAAAGCCGTCAATAATAATTTCATATTTTATCCTTTCAAATGCTTATCTAAAAGCACATATATACATCAATACGATGTGAGTAACTAACATAACAATTGCAAAAGGCAATTGCATCTTTATTATTCCATACTTGTTCTTAGTCTCAAGAAGCGCGACCGGCATAATATTGAAGTTTGCAGCCATAGGTGTCATCAAAGTACCGCAATATCCTGCTGTGAGTCCCATAGCACCTACTACTAAAGGATTTGCACCCTGGTTGATAAGGAATGGAATACCGATACCCACTGTAATAACAGAGAATGCCGCAAAACCGTTTCCCATAATTGCTGTAAAAAGTGCCATTGCAAGACAATATACAATAACAGCAATAATTCTGTTGTTATCAGGAATAATTGTCTCAATACCCTTTGCTATAACCTCACCGACCCCTGCTGCAGTAAATACTGCACCGAGAGCCGCCAAAACCTGTGGCAAAAGTCCTACAGGACCTACATTGTCCATAAGTCTTGTACCGTCTTTTACAGCATACTCTTTCTTGGCACCTGTTACAAAGAATACAACTATCAAAGCTATAAGAGCAGACAAACCTACAGCATTATTTGCCTGCTCTTCTTTCTTTAACACTAAAAGCCACATTTGTGCCTTTCTTTGTTTTAACCACCACTCTGTCAGCTTTTGTGATTTTTTCAGCTAAGGGTTGTCCCATTCTTTTGGCCACCTTCGGGCTCATTCTGATAAACTCTCTCTCAAATATAGAGCTGTTATCATTTGTATGCATCGGAAATGAAAGAAATCTTGAACCTTTTTTTCAAGGCATAGTCCACCGCCTCTGTGGTAATAAAGGAATAATGTGTGGCGCCTATTATCACATCCGAATAATACATTGTGCCCTTTCATCTTTTTCTATTACTTCACCCTGACTGTACACCGTCCGATGAAAGTATGGTTATCTTCGGGAATAACACCGCACTCAAAAGCCGCCAGCTCAAAAAAATATCGGCTTCCCTTTAATATGATTTTTCATCGGTTATAAAAATGTAATACCTCATTTTTCCTTTGCTTCTATCCAGTTTTTGTATAATACATCTTGCACCTCCCAAGAGCCTTTTTACTTCATCTTTCAATATTGACAGCCCACCAAAAATACCCCCTATGATATTTTTTTCGTAAAATCATTAAAACAGTGCTTTACCTCTGTCCGTGATAAAAAAACTGTCCGTTGCAAATATTTTCATGCTCGAAAATGCCACTTCCTCAGGGCGTACACTTTATTCATCTCTGTAAAGCCATCTCTACATATAGATTCTTTTCTCTATATCACATTTACAAAATAATACAGCACCCACTTGCTCTCCACGGTCTTGCCAGATATCCCGGAAGACTTTTTATAATTTTTATCTTTATTCTTTTCGATATCTGCATTTATAGAAATGTAAATATCCCCTTCGAGCACATATTATTCCCGGGTTCTGCCTCTTCACCTGTATATCCAAGCCATATAAGATTGCATTTTATAAAATCCGCTCTAGCATCTTCTTCACCGAAAATATAGTCGACATTTCCATAGATATTGCAGTTAATAAATCTTTGTCTCCCATGACCTGCATATAATGTGTCCTGGCTTGATTTAAAAGTTGCAGTTTACAAACAGAGAATTATCAGCTTCACAGACCAATGCATGCTCTTTCTTTATTATGATACTCTCCCTACTTTAATTTCAAGAGATAATCTTTCTTCATTCGTTTCACATTTACTCTGACCATACTCTTTTTGCACTGCTTATCTTTTTCAATTTCCGTCTGAGTATTTCTCTCATCAGTCATATACAGATTAAAATGTAGTTTTCAAAAGTTTATATTCTCAGCTCTGAAAATTATATGCTGATTTTTTTCAACTATAACAGTTGCGCTCTCCATCTTTTTAGCAAAAGTGCTTTTTCTTCGTCGTCTTCTTCAAAAATAGCCCGACTCTCCTATACTTTTTATATTTATAGCCGATTCCATAGTAAAAAGCTTATTGTAGGGACTTATCCCCTCTTTTCGCCTCTCAATGTAAGATATCAGGGCTTTTGTGATAATCACCTGCTCAAAAGTATTTTTTTCATCTGTAAGTATTATCTCTATCTTTCTTATTTATCCGTATCTATGAAAATTAAGAGAGTGCATGCACTCTCTTAGTCGCTGTAGTCACAGTCTTCTTTTCCGACTGTGACTATTATTTTACTATCTTCTGTTTTCAATTAAATTTCACCCCTATACATTCACAATCCTCAATATTTTCCATAAAAAGGATTGCTGTCTTTACTACCTGTAATCTCTATATTCTTTAATATCAGCTTTTTTTATATTCTTTGCAAATATTCCCCTCTTATACATAGTTGTGAAAATTGTCCATCATTATCGGAACGACCGGCTCGATATTTTCATCCTTTATCGAAAAAGTTTCATACTTATATCCTCAATCTCAATTTCCTCAATTGGCATTTCAGGAAGTCCGTACAGGCATGCAAATATTTTTTTAACATTATCACATTTTGATATCTCTTACCCTTTATCTTTTCCTGACTCTTTCGGGTGTCTTTTTCATTGACCTCCAGTCTTATCTTTGATTTTTGTACATAATCAGAATGTCCGTCCGGATCACAGAAATAAAAACATATTTGACTGTAAAAGGCATACATACCTCTTTCATAACAATATTTTTCAAAAATAAATATTATCAAGTACAGATTTTTCTCCTCTGCCTCTTCTGGTCTTTTATTCTAAGTCCCTCTGTCCGTACCTTCAAATATACATTTTTTTCCACGCTTACATCATATACTCCTGTCGCAACTTCCGAACCTATAGTCACGCTTCCATGTCCCTTTTCCTGAAATATAGAGTTTCTGATAACTATATTCTTTGCCGGTTTATAATGCTTTCAGTGCCATATAATATTTTACCGCTCTTTATTGCAATACAATCATCTCCCGACAGAGATGTCTGCTCCCAAGTATAAGAATATTCTCACAGCTTTCAGGGTCAAGCCCGTCAGTATTTCGGGTGAATTGTCAGGGTTTATAATTGTATTGTTTAAAAAAACATAAAGATCTGTCACTGTAATATGGGATGTAGATGTCCATGAAGGTGAATTCATTATAAAAGTCCCTTGCATTGCATATGTCTTTTACACTTATATAAAAAAATACCGTATTCGGGTCGCCATGCTATATTCTTTCTTCTTTTGCATCCTTCCACCAGTCATAGAACTTGCATTTCCGTCCAGTATACCCTCACCAAATATAAGTACATTATCAACGCTTATACCTGTAATAAGTGCCGCAAAGCAATCCAAAGGATTTCCTTCCCATGATCCTATATTATACTCATCTTCTCATCACTTGATTCTGTCATACCGGGTAAAATCGGATACTTTTTTTCCTATCCTTTTCACCGATAAGTACTGCATCCTTATCTATCCACAAATCTATATTGCTCTTTAAAAAAATATAGGTGTACATAAATATTTTCCCTATCGGAATATACACAGTACTATCCTTCGGACAGGCATTTATTGCAGCCTGTATACATACGTTGAGTCTATATTCGCTCCGTCTCCGACAGCACCAAAATCCTTTTACATTAAGTAATACAAATTCATATTCCGTGTGAAAGCTTTTTATATCGGAAATCTTATTCTCACAAGTGATATATATATTATAATCACTGTCCGGAAGAAGATTGAAAAATTGATATAACATTTTTATTTGTTGATATTTTCCTTTTTCACCGTTTATAAAAAAATATCATATTTTTTTCACTTTTCATAAGGAGTATCACAGTGAACTTCAATTGTTACACTCCGCTTAAACACCTTTACAATTTCAAAGTCAATCATATGTCATACCCAACCTTATTATTTCCGTATATGCCATAAAAAGCGGTGCCACACCCTTGGCTTCATTTTTTACTACCGGCTCCGAGTAATAATACTCTGTACTTCCGTCCCTGTTTTCCTTGCCTCCAAGTCCGGCCACAAGGCAAATTCCTCCAAGTGAAAGTTCTTCTCCTTCAACACATAAATACCTATTAAGTATACCGTCAAAAATCCTCTTTCCGATATCTTCAAATCTTTTCGGTAAAAGCTTATTTCTTGCAGCTTTCAAAAATGCATATGAAATAAGTGCACTTCCTGATGTCTCAAGGTAATTATCTTTATCACCTTTCCTGTCTACCAGCTGATAAAACATTCCGCTCTCATCCTGAAACTTAAGTAAATCGTTTGCAAGGTTATAAAGCATCTCCTTTAATCTTCTGAATTCATAGTATAATGACTCATCTATGACGAGTGCCGTGTCCACAAGACTTAAGATAAACCATCCTATTGACCTCAACCAGAAATTTTTACTTAATCCCGTTTTCTTATCACACCAAAGCGACTGCCTTGATTCATCATAACCGTGATAATACAGACCTGTATTTGTATCTCTCATTATTCTTTCCACATTTTCAAACTGCAAAAAGCTGTCAATACAAAATCTCATCCTGTTATATTTGGTTTCATACTCCATATAAAAAGGCTGTGCCATATAAAGTCCGTCAAGCCAAACCTGATAGGGATAGATTTTCTTATGCCAGAAATTACCTTCCAATGTCCTTGGCATTGATTTTAGCTGAGAATATACGGTATCCATTGCTTTTCTGTACTTTTCCTTACCTGTAAGTTCATATAGTTTAAAAAGATTCTTTGCCCGGGTCTGATATTGTCTATATTATACTCTTCTATATCATAGGTATTTATACTTCCATCCTCTTTTACAAATGCTGAAACGAAATCATCACAAAAATGCAGATACTTTTTATCTTTCTTTATTTCATAAAGTTCAAGATATGCACTTATCATACAGGCGTCAATATAATTCCATTTGTTTTTACTTCCGCTTCTGATACGCTCTATATTCCACATCGGTGAAGAGGCATCTGAGTTTTTCCAATAAAAAAATCAATATATTTATCAAGTAATATATTTTTTTCTTTTTTTAGCATATTAACCCTTTACTCCACCTGCAGATATTCCCTCTACAAACTGATTCTGTGCTATAAAGAATATAATTATTGAAGGTAAAATTGAAATAAGTGATGTTGAAAGTATCCTGTTCCATGCAAATCCGGCATCAGAGTCCATTGCAAGCTTTACAAATATAGTTGCAGGATATTTTGCAGGATTGTTTACATACAAAAGCGGTCCAAGGAAGTCATTACTTGCCCACATAAATTTAAAAAGTGCACATGAAACAAGTGCAGGCTTTAACATAGGTACTATTACCTTAATCAAAGTCTGTATTTCATTACATCCGTCAATCTTTGCCGCTTCTTCAAGCTCCTTAGGTATATTTCTTAAAAACTGAATAAGCATGAAATACAAAATATGTCTCTGTAGCAAACATCGAAGGAACAATAAGCGGTAGATAAAGCTTTGAGCCTACCCATCCGAAAATATTGTACATAATATACTGCGGTACATTCAAAACTACCTGCGGCAGGAAAAGTGTTGACATCAATATTGCAAATAAAACACTTCTTCCGAAGAATTTAAATCTTCCGAAACCGTATGCCGTTAAAGTGGATGAAACTATTGTAAATATTACGGCAGGTATAACATATGAATAGGTATTTAACATTGCCTTCCATATATTTATATCACCGCCATAGTTTTTCATTGCATTTAAATATCCCTCAAATGTAGCCTTTTTCGGAAGAATATTAAGCCCTGAGAATATCTCATTATTCGGCTTAAATGTAGCTCCGATCATCCATAAAAGCGGATATATCATAAATATTCCTACCGCAGTCAAAACGGTATACCTTATCACAATTTGTATAGTTCTTTTTGTCTTCAGGCTCATTTTTTTCTCCCCTCATCCGCATAGTAAACCCAACGTTTTTGTGAATAGAATGCTATCACTGTCAAAACAAGTAAAATAACAAACAGTACCCATGCCTGCGCACTTGCCTTACCCATCTGATAGTTTTTGAATGCATTGTTGTATATCAAAAGTGACATCAATGTAGTTGAACCTCTCGGACCACCCTGTGTAATAATGTACGGTCCGTTAAACTCCTGGAATGCCTGTACAAGCTGAGTTATAAGATTATAAAATATTACAGGCGTAATAAGCGGTACGGTAACAGAGAAAAACTGTTTCCACTTTCCGGCACCGTCAATTGATGCAGCCTCATAAAGTTCTGCCGGAACTCCCTTAAGTGCCGCAAGAAATATCACCATTGCCGAACCGAACTGCCACATTCTAAGCAGTGATATCGAAAACAATGCCCAGTTCGGATCTGAGAAAAAGCTTGGTGCATGAAGTCCTATCATAGCAAAAGCTGTCTGAATAAGCCCCTCATCTTTAAACAATGCCTTCCAAAGTACCGAAACAGCTACAGATCCTCCAAGTATGGAAGGAATATAGTATGCAGTTCTGAAAAAATTTACACCCTTTATCTTAAAGTTTAGTATATATGCAATGAACAGTGCGGCTATAAGCTTTTAGCGGTACCGTTATAAATGCATATTTAAAAAGTTACAATCAGAGCCTTAAGCTCATTTTTATTTGTAAATACATCAACATAATTTTCTACAGTATACTTTGATATTCCCTTAAACAGGTGAAAAATCTGTAAAAGCTGAAATAAAGTGATGATGCAAAAGGATACAGCTTAAAAACACAGAATCCTATAAGCCATGGTAATATAAAAAGAAAAACCTATATTATTTTTCAAAACTTTTTTTAAATGTCTTATTTTTTTCAAAAACAATTCTCCTTATAAAAAGGGGGCTGTAAAAATACGGCCCCCTCTGTCAGATTAAAATATTTATTTTGTAAACTTAATTGCTTACATTGCTGAATCCGTCAAAGAGCATCTTTGCGCCGTCCTCGGCACTGTAATCTCCATAGCTTACTCCACCGAATACTTCTGTATAAAGTCCGGTTGAGCCCTTAAGTGATGAATCGTCAAATTTAGGACTCATGCTGAACTGGGCAGCTTCAAGCACCTTCTTATGTGCATCACCTGTCATAGGATTTATCTTATCTGCCTTTGTAAGCTGTTCAAGCGCCACCTTTGAAGCCGGTATTCCTCTTTCTGTGCCGATTATCTCTATACCTTCAGGATCGTTTACAAGGAAGTTAAGTAACATTGCAGCTTCCTTCGGATGCTGTGATTTTGCAGATATTGCATAAAGCATTGATATCTTTGTAAACACGCCTGTGCCGCTTCCGTCGGCAAGATCTTTAAATTCTTCACCTACAACAAGCTCTCTTGCATCTCCCAAAGCCTTCTTAAACTTGCTTGCCGAGCTGTCCCACTCTAAAATACCTGCATATTTTCCGCTGATAAACTTCTCGTTTACATCAAAGCTTGCCGCACCGTCACCGTCTACAGTCTTTATTGAAGGAATAACATGGTCCGCCTCAAGTGACTGAATAAACTCTATACCGTCCTTTATCTGATCTTCCGTGAAGTTGAACTTTCCTTCGTCACTAAAGATTGCTTCCTTATATTTTGCCTGAAGATAGTATGTCATAAAAATTGCTCTATCGTACTGTCCCATTGCCAGAGGATAATAATCATCTCCAAGTTTCTCTTTGAAAGTAGCTCCTGCCGCTCTAAGCTCTGCAAGAGACTTAGGTATATCAATACCTGCCTCATCAAATGTGGTCTTATCCCAATAGAAAATTCTTCCGGTCTCAGCTATAGGTACACCTGCAAGACCTCCTTTTGAATCTTTTGATCTGTCAAGAAGTGCGCTGTCATACTGAGTAAGATCAATTACATCAGACATAGTGTTTAAATCAAGGAATGTATCACCGTTTGCATCATAGTTGCTGATCCAGTCCATATTTATCTGTGAAAGATCTGCCGCCGTACCTGACTGGAACTCAAGTGCCCTTGCGGGCTCCCAGTCTGTCCATGCACCGAAGTTTACTTCAACCTTAATATCAGGATACTTTCGCCATGAAAAGCATCTACAGCCTTTTTGGTTGCCTCATGTCTGGAATCTCCACCCCACCAGTTAAATGTGATTGTAACAGGACCTGAAGATCCGCCTTCACTCTTTGCCGTTGTACTCTCTCCGGTTTGTGCTTCCTTTGAAACATCCTTACCTGCATTTCCTGTACATGCTGTTAATGAACCTGCCAATAAAAACAGCCATTGCCAAACTTAACTTTTTCATCATAATTCTCCTCTTTTTTTATTATAAATATTTATTTTTTTATAATTTCTTATAACAAAAGCAAATCACTGTCACAGACATAACTGTTATAGAAATATTGCTTACCATCATTACTATACCTATACTTGCATCTTTTTAAATTTGTAAAATTTTTGAAGAAACGTACAGTACCGGTATTCTGAATACAAAGACTCTTGACACATTTAAAAATCATCGTTATCTTTGTCTTTCCCAAACCGTAAAGTAATGACATCACTGCCGCATTGACGCTCAGGAATAACGAGCCTATAGCCTCGTATCTGTAAACTTCCCTGATCATTTTTGCAAAATTAATATTTCCTCCCTGCAAAAAAATATCACTTAAGAAATCCAGCCCCAGCAAAGTTGCCGTGCATATTATAAATCCCATTACGGTATTTACAAATGCAGTGTTATAAAATGCGCTTAATACTCTCCTATATTTGCCTGCACCGAAGTTCTGGCTTATTATTGCACTGCTGCCGTCTTGAAATCCGTTCTGTGGTGATGTTGTAATTCCTCCAAGGGTATTTGATACTCCCAAAGCTCCAACCATCAAAGCTCCGTATACGGTACTCATACTGTTTATAAGGGTCTTTCCCAAAGAAAAAAATATCTTCTCCGCCACAACCGGAATTGAAAGCAGATACATATCATTTACAACATTTTTTCTAAAGCTGATAAACTTTAAATCAAATGAGAAAATACTTTCTTTTTCAAGACTGTTATATATTGCAAATATAAGCAATATACTTTGAGATAACAAGGTGGCAATTGCAATCATATGCAATCCGCCATTGAATATGTATACAAATATTGCTGTAAGTATAAGTTTTGACAGCAACACCAGCATATTCAGCCACAATATTCTTGATGTATTCCCCCTTGACCTCTCCACTGCAATATAAATATTATTTATAAAACTGACAGCCATGGTCAAAATTTCAATACTGAAATATGATGCACCAGCCTTAATAAGTATATCAGGTGTTGCAGCCAGTTTTAAAAACGGTTTTCGTTAGCGGAATGAATACAGCCAACATCAAAACAGCAAATACGGCGACTGTCAAATAAACAGTACTTACTCTTTTTTTGACCATATCATAGTCGCCCTCTCCAAATGCACTTGAAATTTTTATTCCTGCACTTACTGAAAGACCTCCCGATATGGCAGACAATAAAGCTATAAGCTGTGACAAATATGCTATCGCAGACACCGATTCGGCATTTATATGGGCGACCATTATTGTGTCAAATATTTTGAACAACTGACTGAGTCCCTGATATATTGCCAGTGGCATACCTGTATAAATAACCAATGCAAGCATATCACCATTTAAACTTCTCTCTCTAAATGCTTCATCCCTGCTACATTTGATACTTTCACTCATACTTTTGCCTTTCATTTAACTAATTTATACAACAGCTTAAGCCAAAAAAACCAACTAAAAAATAGTGCAAAAACAAAGTAAACTACTGTTTTTGTTATTTTTAAGTTTAAGTACTGTGTTATAATGTTTTTTTGAATACTAATTTGAGGAGGCTATATGAGAGTATCTAATTCCGATATTGACAGAATTTATGTGAACATCGCTACCAGAAATAACAGCTATAAATTTAACATGCCTGATAATCACTTTCATATGTATTATGAACTGTATTATTGCAAAACTTCACAATGCACATTCTTTATAGAAAATCAAATGCTTGAGATGAATGCCGGAGATTTTTTGCTTATTCCACCAAGAGAAATGCATTATACCAAATATACTTCAGATACACCATGTGTGAGAATAAATATTTACTTTAAATACAGCGACCTTGTCGACAATATTTATATGAACAATGACACTTTTAAAAACTATTTTTCAAGTAAAGAAGTATTCCATGTTCCTACAGCCTATCAAGCTAAAATAAATGAACATCTTCAAAGTATGCTCTCTGAAGATAAACTTGATGATGAACACAGCTCAAAAACTCTTAGACTTCTTTTGAAAGAATTATTTCTTTACTGTATCAGACTTTGCTCTTTTAATCGTTACACACCTGCTATTATAAATACCACTGACGAGCATATGCTGACCTTGGCAAAGTATATCACGGACAATTATGATAAACCTTTAACTCTGAATGATATGGCAGGTCTAAGTTATACCTACTTCAGTAAAAAATTTAAAAATACCACCGGAATGAGATTTAAAGAATATCTAAACTATATACGATTAAAACAGGTCGCCACCAAGCTTGCCACCACAAAACTTACCGTGACCGATATAGCAATCAGTTGTGGATTCAATGACAGCAACTACTTTTAAGGACGCCTTTAAAAAAACCTACGGTTTTTCTCCCAGACATTACAGAAAAATCAAGCGAAGCACAGATAAATGAATAAACTATGTCTAAAATTTTTAATAAATACTTACACTCTTCTACATTTATTATATTGTATTTAATGTTACTATTACTATAAGCGTTATACTTGATTGTTTTTATTAGGAGGATGAGTATATGAAAAAAATAGATCAAGTTTTTTTATAAGGTAAGTGCAGGTATGTTGATATTTGCCCTCAGCACTCCTGCCTTACTTGTCGGATGTTCAGGCCCACAGCCTAAAACGGAAGGTGCGGTTTATGACACCGGAAAGGTGGCTGAATATGCCACTCCTTATGTAAGTTATGATGCAAATTATAACACTGAGGAATACAATGCTATTGACGAAAGTAACTTCAAAGCTGTTGCTACTTCACCACTTTCCACATTTGCGGCAGATGTGGATACCGCATCATATGCAAATATAAGGCGTTTCATAAATTCCGGAGAGTTGCCTCCGGCTGATGCGGTAAGAATTGAGGAAATGCTGAATTATTTCCACTATGACTATCCACAGCCAAATGAGGGTGAGCCCTTCTCTGTAACTACTGAAATTTCCGCCTGCCCGTGGAATCCCGATACCAAGCTGATGATGGTGGGTATGCAGGCAAAACAGGTGGATGAACTTGAAAAGAAGCCTTCAAATCTTGTATTTCTTATAGATGTATCCGGCTCTATGGATGCACCTGACAAGCTTCCGCTTGTTAAAAACGCATTCCTGCTTCTGTGTGAGCAGTTAAAAGAAGATGATACAATCTCCATAGTTACATATGCAGGAAGCGACCATGTTGTACTTGAAGGAGCAAAGGGTTCCGACTCAAAAGAAATAATGGCTGCTATAGAAGATTTGGAAGCAGGCGGAAGTACCGCAGGATCTGATGGTATCAAGACTGCATATGAAATTGCAAGAAAATACTTTAAAGCAGACGGAAATAACAGAGTTATACTTGCTACCGACGGTGATTTAAATGTCGGAATCACAAGTGAAGGTGAACTTACAAGGCTTATAAAGAAGGAAAAAGAAAGCGGTGTATTCCTTTCCGTTCTGGGATTCGGTACAGAAAATATAAAGGACAATAAGATGGAAGCACTGGCTGACAACGGAAATGGAAATTATTCATATATTGATTCAAGATTTGAGGCAAAGAAGGTACTCTCAGAAGAGCTTGGTGCAAACTTCTTTACTGCGACAAAGGATGTAAAGTTCAATTGGAATTCAATCCTAAGTTTATAAAGGGCTACAGACTTATAGGCTATGAAAATCGTATCATGGATGATGAGGACTTTAAAGATGATACCAAAGACGGCGGTGAAATAGGTTCAGGCCACAGAGTAACCGTATTGTATGAGATAGTAGATAAAGACTCTCCAATGGATATCGGCTCAGATTTAAAATACCAAAGCAGTGCTGTTACAGAGTCTAATGACCTTTTAAATATTGCAGTAAGATATAAGGAGCCTGATTCCGAAACAAGTAAAGAATTAAACTACCCTGTTACTACCGAAGCCATAAAAGCAGAAATGTCCGATAATATGAAGTTCGCCGCTGCAGTGGCGGAGACCGGAATGTTACTTCGTGATTCGGAGTTTAAGGGTAAGTCAAGCTATGACAGTGTTGTGTCAATGCTTGATTCAATTCCTGATATCAAAAAAATGATACAAGTAAGTTGGAATTTTTTTATTACTTGTAAAAAGATTGCCTCAATGGCAAAAAGAACAATAAAATATAAACCTTAAAAATATCGGCTTTATTCTAAAATAAAGCCGGTATTTTTATATATACAGCCACTACAGTTCTCATAACAGTAGACTGTCAGCTCTTATAAAAAGTTTATCCATATTAGAGTAAAACACCGGTAGCTCAAGATGCTTTAACTTCCCGGTCTCATAAACACATTTGCACCCATATAGCATATCCCCTACATCACTATGTAAAGTCATGATTCTTCGAGTGAGTTCATTCGTTTTTGAACATTCGTTTCATAAAAATTCCGGCAAAAGTAGACGGAATTCTATACGGGAGAAGTTCATTTTTATAGAAGCTTAAGTCTACTCCTCTCGTCTTGACCACCTGAATCGTTTCTCTAATTGCCTTTACTGTAATAGACAAAGCATGGGTATCCTTCATCAAATTAAGAGCAAGCTGCATCGGATGATCAATCTTCCCTTCCCGGGCCTCAGAAGAGGTGACCCCGGCATTGATAGCCATATGAAGCCATATCCATTCCACCATGTCGTGAGGGATCTCCGTTTTCAAATCTGCGGAAGAGAGAAGTGCTGTTAAAGCTTTGTAATTGGAAATCCCTGCTTTTTCCTCACCTTCCAGCATAATATGGTCAAAGAGAACGCAGTCCAAGTTATTCTGCAAAAGTCTTCCGCCGGCGGTAGGAAAACCTATAGTATAAGGATAAGCACCTACTATTTCGTTCATCTCTTCCCGACTGTTCCAAAAGTTACAAAATAAAATCAGACTTCCTCTAATATGGTTCTGTGAAAGTGTCGCTATCGCATCCTTTACTTTCCCGCTTGCCACACTCAAAATAATAAAATCATACTCTGTATTCGACTTGGTAAGATTCACCTTGTATTGATCTGCTTTTTCTTCTCCTTTTTTTGTTATAGCGTCCATCTAATAAACTGATATTTAGACTTTCCGGTGCCTTCGATTTTTTTCTCTTCTCTCAGCAAATGTTCGACTTGATGCCCTGCTTTTTGGAACACATAGCCGTAAGTTGTGCCTATGACGCCAAGGCCCACTATGCATATTCTCATAAATTCTGCCTCCTTTCTTCTATTTTTCCATCCGATTATCCAGGCAATAACCAGAAGATAATTTTTCCACAGCGCCAATCAAATTTACCATTTGATACATCTTAAGATAATGGACAAAATGGTTACTTCCGATACCGATTCCGCCGAGAATGAGAGCCAGCAAAATAGACTTTAGATAGGGTCCAATTGTAGTGCCTATACGCCGTAATCAATATAACTAAAACGGCAATATTCCAAAAGCCGATTTCTATCTGCCATCCTGTAGAAATACCATATGCAGAGTTTTTTTCCCATATATTCCGGTGCGAAAATCTGTAGTATTGCCGCCCTGATATCGCTATGATAAGAATGATAAACAGCACGCGCAATAAAAGATTCATTTTTCTGATGCATTGACTAGGGCCTCCTTAAACTCACTGATTCCGTTTGCCATCTGTAAATCACACATTACAATTCCCCTATTACGTTTTCTTTTTCCAGTTCTCTGATAGACGGAAAACAAAGAAATGTGACTGCCACAAGAGAAAGAAAGACACCCGAAATACCAATTATCATTGCTTTGCTCCCCGTCCGACACCCAATCTGCTCAGACTCCCAAGACCATCCGCGGCTAAGCTGGAAACTGCATAGGCAATAACATAGCCCTAGTTTGCGAGAAAAACCTATAAATCCCCAAGCTCTGCCCTGCAAAGCATCCGGTATATTTGTCCTGCAAAGATAATCCATGCAGTTGTTGCAAAGAGGCAAAGTAGCAAAGAAAAAAAGAAACCGAATATGCTGATGCTGACCAGATTTTCAAATATTGACATGCCAATCATAAAGATTCCCGCCATAAAAAAGGAGATTTGAAGAACTTTTCCATATTCTTTCTTAATGCCGAAACCTCCGAGAAGTATTCCCGATACAAGCATTCCACTTGCACATAGGGGTTTCTACAATGCCCAGCACCTTGGAGTCTGAAAAAGAAAGAATCATCAGCTCAACAAGAATTTGCAAAGTCCCAAGAAACAGGGTAATCAGAGAAGAACACAGGACAAAGCACAAAAAACGCCTTTCTCTATGTGGATTGCTCTCAGCCTTCTTTCATGCTTTCCAAAAAATGACTGCTTCTCTGTAGGCTGTTTTGCTTTTTATCCCTTGCCTTACAATAAAGGTCGTTGTGATCGTAACAAAGAAGGTAGATACATCAATGAGCGACAACAGGGAAATGTCATGATATGCCAGCAATAGGCCTGCTATAACGGGCGAGAACAGATATCTGGCACTTCCTGCCAAAGACACTAATCCTGAGGCTTTGGAAAAACTCCTCCTTGGATAATAAATCCGTGATCGTTGCTCTGTAAGAAGGATCTAAAAGGGAGGAAAAATATGGCACTGACGAACACACCTATACATATCTGAACGAGGTTTGCTTCTCCATGTAGCATGCAGAGGAAAAATGTAAAGGATGCCAAGTCCTGAACAACCGTCTCCAATCATCATCAGAACTCTTCTATCGTAACGGTCAGCCAACACTCCTGCCGGAACAGTGAAAAAGAAGGGTAGGCAGAAATCCAAAGTAAAGTCACCAAGGCCATTCCTGCCGCACTGCCTGTTTTTTGAAAGACATAAACCCCAAGTCCAAAAGAAGTGAGTCCGCCACCTATAGACGATATGAGCTCCCCAATCCAAAGAAGGAGAAACTTTTTCATTCCGGAACTCATCTTAATTTCCCTCCCCAAATCGTGTTTTCAAGAGTCTTCCAACATGCTCCGTTCCAAAAAACATTTTTTTATTCAGCAGTACAATAATCGCCGTTACGATAAAAATAACAATGGTTTCCACACACTTTGTCTCCGCTGTCATCGCAATTTTTTCCTGCATAAAGTTTACAAACAAATGGAACACCATGCAGGCCAGAATGGAGCGGTCGCTGACCAGATACACCCATGTGATGATATATCCCATAAGTATGGCACCCACGAAGAAATTAATGACAAACAAGGGATTAACCATAAGCCCTGACTGATATGTCCCCTTGATAAAAAGCAGTGGAAAATGCCAAAGTGACCATAATATTCCAAAAATCAGGGATTCAATAAACCAGTCCATATATTGCCCTATGGAGTCTTCACAATATCCCTTCCAGCCTACTTCTTCAATAATCGAAGCCAGTGTAATGGTCACAAAAGCAGATCCTATTCCCACTCCGGTAAAGGAAAAATCTTCCGTAAAGGAAAACTGCTTTAAGGATTGTCCAAATAAAAAGGATAAAAGTATAGAAAACACAATAATCAGTGCATAAAGAACCACTGCCCAAAAACACATTCATCCACTTCACTTTATAAAAGCCTATAATCTTTTCCTTAAGATCTCTCTTCAACTCTTCACAGCCGGATACAAGAACAAATACGGTTGAGACCACTGCCGGCGCAAGGAGACCCAGCAACATCAATATCGCACCCTTATCTTCGGAAACAAAGATTGCCGGTATCCAGAAGATCCATGTAAAAAAATAAGCGCAGATAAAGAATAACCACGGTCTATATCGATATTCATCTTTATCCAGCATGAACTGTTTTTTGTTCTGCGCTTTATTCTGCGCTTTGCTCATTCCTTTGCTCATTCCTTTGCCCCCTCTACTAAGACCTTACTGATAAAATGCATGGTTCCCGTTTTTGCCCCAAGAGACTTCTCCAGCATATCGATATACACCTCTACATCTTTTTCACCAAAATTTCCATAATCGAACATATGCTGACTCGTAACAAGGAGCATCTTCACTCGCTCTTCAATATACGTACACGAAAAGATTCCCTGTGCTATTCCTTCTTGAACAATCTCTGCCAAAATCGGTACCGCCACTTCTACAATTTTCTTGCAGATTTTATCATGCATAATAATATTTTCTTTTCTTTCCAGAACATCTGTGATCACCGCTTCCTCTTTTTCCGGACGAAAGGCATTTACAACCGAAACCAACTTTTCAGGTATCGAAAGCTGTGCCGCAAGAAGCTCTTTGGCTACGGCGCTCTCCTTCTCTATCATCATTTCTATGACCGCCTCCAGCGTTGCTTCTTTGCTCACAAAATAATAATAGTAAGTTCCTTTTGCTATACCGGCCTTAGCCACAATCTCATCAATACTTGTATTCTCATAGCCTTTTTCTATGAACATACGATAGGCAAGATTTAGAAGTTCCTGTTTTCTTTTTTCACCTTTTTTCATTTCAGTCTCCTTTTTGACTAATAGTCGATTTTTATTATAGGACTTCAGTTACTCACTGTCAACACTTTTTTTCGACTATCAGTCAATAATTGCTTTGAGAAAAAAAGGCACCTGCATCTTAGCAAGTGCCATAATATTTACTACAACAGATAGATCATATACATATTTTTATTTTTAATATTGATTATATAAAAGCTATACTTCCTCCCCGCATTCAAAAACATATCTATCTTTTCATCTGTTGTTGCAAGAGGGAGGTTACATCCCGGAGTGAGTATAAATCCTTTTTTACATTTCTTTCCGGCAAGGATACATCTCTTTACTTCATCTTCTATATTTTCCTGTGTTCCATTGCAGATTGTGTGAACCGGTGCTACATTCCCTGCAATCATCTTTGAATCTGCAAAAAACTCACAAGTTTCATCTATATCCATCTCATTGTCCACACTAAAGAGGCCTATATCCAGATTTTTTACATGTTCCCACACCTTTTTTGTATTCCCGCAAACGTGATAGCTTGGCGCTCTGCCTGATTTTTCCTTGATATAAGAACTGATTTCCAAAGTATATGGATATGCAAAATCCCTATACATTTTTGGGCTTATCATAGTACATGAGGCTATAGGATCTGCCATTGAAAAACCTATATCAAGTACATTGAAAATATCTACGACCTTTTTTACATTATCTGTTATATATCTCAAAAATTCATGTACCTTATCAGGTGATTTTATCATAGCTTTTAAAAGTTTATCTGTTCCCAGTACAAATCCTGCTAATGTTATAGGTCCTGATACAGAAGCACCTACCCCACAAAATCCGTCCGCAACTTCTCTAAGCCTTGCAGTCGCATTATAATACATCTTTAAGTTTCCGCTATCAATTGTAATATCCTTTAGCATATTGACCTCATCAATACTGTTTATGGGATGACTCTCAACATATATAAGCCCCTGCTCGGAGTAATGCGGCACTACTCCCATTGCCTCTGCAATGCCGTAGGCATTTGGACCCACGCCCATTCCGTCCAGACCGAATCGGTTCATAGACACTATATCTCCCATTACAAGGCTGTCTTCATTTCTCCAGTACTCTCTCGTATTTTTTCCTATAAGCCTTGCCTTTATCTCGCCCAAAAAAGGATCCATCATTATTCTGTCATAATCTCTTTTTTCGGCTATTGCTTTTGCCCTTTCCACAGGTGTCATCTTATCATTAGGATGAATCTTAAGTTCCATATATTTTCTCCTATTATCAGTCAAATCTCAAAGCCTTTGCAAATATTTTTTCATACTCTTCAAGCTTTGAAAGCTCAAAATACTCAGTCTCCACAGAGATTTCAGTCATATACTCTATCGCATTTTTATCAAGAAGAGCCATATACGCTCCGGTCAAAGAGGTATTTCCAAGGTATTCCACCTTTCCTTCAAATTCACTTGGCATAAGGCCCACCCCAAAGAAAGAGTCCATACTTATATACTTACCAAACTGCCCGGCTATACATACCCTTGTTATATCACCGGTTTTAATGCCGGCTTTTTTTATAAGCGCTCTTATACCTGAGAGTATAGCTCCCTTGGCAAGCTGTACCTGCCTTATATCCTTTGCTGTAAAATACAGATTGTCATTTATTTTTATAAAAGGCTTACCAAAATCGTCTGCTTTAATAAATCTCTTTTTACCATCAAGACATTTTTTATCTATAGCTCCCATTTTGTTTATAAAACCTGCCTTTAAAAGCTCTCTCACCATAGAAAGTACACCACTGCCGCATATTCCTGTCGGCTCTGTATTTCCGATAGTAGTATAAGAGATACCGGCTTCATCAATGTGAAAATCATCTATCGCACCGATTCCGGCTCTTATGCCGCATGAAATATTCATACCTTCAAGCGCAGGCCCTATAGCACATGAGGTGGCCAGAAGCTTTTTATCTGTTTTTAGAAGCATTTCGCCATTTGTTCCAATATCTATAAAAAGTATATTTTCATCTTTATTATCATCACAAATACCGCTTGCATACACTCCGGATACTATATCAGAACCCAAAAATCCTGATATATGCGGTAATGTTATAAGTGTAGCATCAAGGTAAATACCTATATCTTTTGCACATACTTTTTTTACTTCTATAAATCTCGGCAAAAATGGAAATTTACCAAGGCTCTCCACACTCTCTCCAAGTAATATATGACACATTGTAGTATTTGCTGAAACTACAAGTTCCGCTATATCCTCTCTCCTTATCTTGCTCTCATCAAGTATTTTATTTATAAGTGTATTCAATGTATCAACAATACATTTTTGTAAAAGTCAAAAAGTCCTCCGGGATTTTCCAATGTAAATGCAATTCTACTCATCACATCAAAGCCGAACTTGACCTGTGAGTTCACATCGGCAACTTTTGAAATAATCTCTGCATTCTTTAGATCTGTAAGCTCCATAGCCACTGTGGTCGTTCCTATATCTATGGCTATACCGTACTTATCTCTTATATTTGTATGATTGATTTTTAGGTATAAAACTATCGGTAAGTACTATATTTTTCAGGCTTTTCATCAACCTCAAGTTCTTTTTAATATAAGCTCTTTATCAACTTCATCTACAGAATGCATGCAGGCAAGTCTATACCCTGCTTTTTATATTTTCTTCACCCAAGAGCTTTCTTTCACTCTCCAAAGCATCTGTATCTCTTAGTTTTACCCTGCATTTTTCCACATACGCCCAGACCATTGCATGCAGACTTCTATATGAATATTTTTTTCTCTTAAAAATTCCAATACATTCATATTTTAATCCAATCTAATAGCTTGTATCTTATCGATCTCGCCACAAAAATGTATACATCTAAAGGCTGTTATACTTTCTTTATGATTCGACAATAAAGCCTCAACCAAAGAGTTGTAACTGCTATTAAGCTTTACCTCTTTAAACTTGGTATTTTCATCTGATTTTAATAAATTACTCAATCTTGGGCAGAGATGAAGTATACAAGCGTTTTTCTCGCATAAATGCTTTATTTTATATATAAGATCAAGCAAAATAGTATCAATATATACTTTCGCACCCTTTTTACCCAAAAATTCAATGCTTGATAGCGGATCCGCCAGACTTATTATTTTATATCCGTCTGATATGGCTGTATCTACTCTCTTTATCAGTTTTTCTTCTATATCATTGATCTTCTCATTCATCAATGCCCTTGCTTCATCCGATAATCTGTCATATTTTATCAGATACTTATATATAGCGTTTAGCTCATTTTTATTATCAAAAATCTGCAATATACCGTCAAGCTCATATACATTTTCCTCATATAATTTATTATACATCATCCATTCGGCATTTTTCATTATCAAAACAGAAGCGTAAATCTCTCATTTACTTAAGCCAATCCGCAAAGTCTTTTTGCTACACTTACTGCTTCTATAGCATTATCTGAATATGCATCGGCACCTATTTGCATTGCAAAATTGTGGGTGATTGGACCTCCACCTACCATAATCTTTACATTTTCACGATATCCGCTTTCTACAAGACCCTCTATAACCCTTTGCATTCCATACATTGTTGTAGACATCAAAGAAGACATACATACAAGCCCCACCTCATGTTCTATAGCTGCCTTTACAAAATCCTCCACTGCAACATCCCTACCAAGATCTATCATCTCAAAGCCTGCAGTTTCAAGCATTATCTTCACCAGATTTTTACCAATATCATGAGTATCTCCGTCTATTACACCTATTACAGCCTTTATCTTCTTATCGGTATTTCCTTCTATCTCACCTTTGAGTACATCTATACCTGCATACATGGCATCGGCACAGAGTAATAATTCCGCTATATAATATTCCTCTTCATCATAGAGCTTGCCGGCTTCCTCCATTCCCACAGTCAAACCGTCAAGTATACCCTCTTTTGCCGGGTACCCTGCATCAAGATATTCCTTTGCAATATCAACTATTACTTCATCTTCCATATCTCTGACATAATCTGCCATAAGCCTCAATAATTCTTCTTTGCTTCTCATATATTTCCCTTATCAATTAATTTCTTATAATGATAACTTCTCATGCTATTACTTAGCAAGTAAATTCAGTCTGTTTTTATATATTCATACGAATCAACCGATATGTACTATACTAATACAAAAAAATTAAAATGCTATTATATGTCTTTTTAAATAGACAGACCTTTTTTTATCGTTTTTTTGAATATATATAGATGTTTATATATAAATTTGATATAATTCCTAAGCATTTAACTTCAAAAGAAAGGGTATGAATTTACAAAAAAACTATGAAAAATCTTATCATTCAGTCTTGCCGGCATGATGCTTTGCAAGCACACTTTTTAGCAGGATGTTCTACAACTGCAAAAAAACAGAAAAGTACAGAGGCAAACAAGGAAGTAGCAGAGTCTACAACTGTGGGTACATCATCAGAGAATACAGTGATCAAATTATTGGTTCCCGGCTATGACGGCGGATATTTAAAAGAAGAACTTGACAATGGTATTGCCGGTTTTGAAAAGGAAAATGAAGGCGTTGAAGTTGAGATAGTCTCAGTGGGTTGGGATGAGCTCAACTCAAAGATAGTTTCACTTTATCAGGCAGGCGATGCACCTGATATCATGCTTACAGGTTCAAGAACATTAAAAGCGGCTTGCAACTCTCGGTATAGCTGAAGATCTTAGTGCACATATTACAGATGAGTTTAAAGCAAACAGAGTTGAGTCTGTTTTGTCAACAGGAAGCGTTGACGGAAAGCAATACGGTATTCCTATGGCATTCTCATCAAGAGCCTTATACTATAGAAGCGATCTGATAGAAACACCTCCAACAAACTGGAACGAACTTTTAGCAACCGCTAAAGAAGTTCACAGCTCAATCCTGATGTGTATGGATTTGCAATTCCAACAGATATCACAAGCGGAACTGATGAGCTTTTAAACTTTATATATCAAAACGGTGGTGCTTTGGTAGATGATAAGGGTGAGATCACATTTGATACTGAGGCAAATGTGGGTACTTTAGAATATCTTAAGCAGTTCAATGATGAAAAGCTTGTTCCGGATGTAGTAAGCACTGCAAGAGGCGACCAGGCTACATTATTTGCAAATGGTGATCTTGCAATGTTCGTATCAGGTCCATGGGAGAAGGAAACACTTGATAAGGCCGCTGATACAGCACCTTACAAGGTAGCAGTACTTCCTGAAGGTAAGCAAAAGGCAGAGACTTTGGTAACAGACTCATATGTTATTTCAAGTATCAGCAAGAACAAAGAGCTCGCATGGAAATTTGTAGAATTTATGGGACAGCCTGAATATCAAAGACCTGTATCAGAGGCTTTCGGTTGGTTCCCTATATTGAAAGAGGAGTTTGAGGATGAAAGATTCAAGACTGAGTTTATGCAGGCATTTGCCGCAAGCATAGAGTACGGTATCAGTGAACCGCAGGTAGAGGATTGGGACAGCTTCAACAAGGCATTCCTTACTGCTGTACAAAAAGCTCTTACAGGTGAGATGGGAGCAAAAGAGGCATTAGATGAGGCACAGTCTGAAGTCGCAAAATAAAGTCTCTTCAAATAGAGCCAATTTTTCAAAAAGATTTCAACCTTATATATTGTTCTTTGCCTCTTTTTCGTAGTAGTGGCATTATTATTTGGATACCCGATATATCGCATTATATCGGGGTCTTTTTTTAAGATTGCAATCATCAATGGTGAAATGGACTTTGTGGGTCTTGAAAATTTCAAGAAAGTTTTCAGTGCGAAATTCTTTCTTCCAACACTCTCACTCACTTTCAGATATGCTATAGTTACTGTTTTTCTTAAATTGTCTTTGGGATTTGTCATGGCATTATTTATGAACAGTGATATGTATTTTTCAAGGTTTCTAAAGTTTATGTCACTCCTGCCATGGGCAATGCAACAGGTGGCTGTAGCTGTTATATGGAAGTGGATACTGGATGGAAATTACGGCTATCTGAATTTCTATCTTCAAAAACTTGGATTGATGCATGAAAATATAAGCTTTCTCTCAAATCCGGGTATGGCATTTTTTGCCACTTCATTTGTGGATACCTGGCTTGGACTTCCGATGGTCTCTATGATATTTATGGCAGGGCTTTCAAATATAAACTCTTCACTTTATGAGAGTGCAAAAATAGACGGTGCAGGTGTTATAAGCAGATTTATTCATATCACCTGTCCATGTATAAAGAGGGTATCTCTGGTTACATTAACTTTGGTAAGCATATGGACATTTAATTCCTTTAATGTTATCTTTGTTCTTACCGGTGGCGGACCTATGAGAAGTACTGAAACTCTAATGCTGAAAATATATGAGCAAGCTTTCTCAAAGTTTAATCTGGGAGCTGCATATGCACTCTCCTCTGTAGTAGTAGTAATACTCTTTATCTTTACATTGCTTTATTATAAGCTGGAAGTGGAGGAGGATTGATATGATTTTAAAAAGAAAAATATTCAAAGCTATAAGAACGTTTTTTTACTCTGTGTTTGTTTTTATATTTATCAGTCCTATATTTATTATGCTAAATACCTCTTTGAAAAAATATGAGGATATAACAAAATGGCCACCTACTTGGTTTAAAGCTCCACTTGAATGGGTGAATTATAAGACAGTTTTAATAGGTGAAAAAAGTATTCTGCCTGCACTTTTAACAAGTTTCTATGTTTCCATAGCTTCGGCAATTATTTGTCTTTTGATCGGAATTTTAGCTGCATATGCTGTGGCAAGATATAAATTTAAACTTAGAAAAACTGTGCTTTTGATTATCATTCTGACTCAAATGTTTTCGGAGGTAATACTTGCCTCACCGATATATATTGTATTTAAAAAAACTTCGGACTGCTTGATACCAAACTTGCACTTATTGTTGCAAATGTAGCTGTATGCCTGCCTATGAGTCTCTGGCTTTTATACTCATATATAAAGGATATACCTGTAACTCTCGAAGAAGCTGCATGGATGGACGGTGCTACCAGGCTTGAAGGCGTAAGATTTATTCTTGCCCCTTTGATACTTCCGGGGCTGCTTACAACAGGACTTTTTGCCTTTATCAGAGCCTATGGTGATCTGCTTTTTGCCCGAACATTTATATTGTCACCGGAAAACAGAACTGTAGCCATGGCACTTACAGATTATCAGTCACTTTATAAGACAACTTGGGAAACTCAGATGGCTGCAAGTGTCATCACCATGATTCCGACACTTATAATATTTATTTTCATTCAAAAAAATTTCTTATAAAAG
>BNJT01000403.1_pt1 | contig 124963 bp, 157 predicted proteins | sample 8540491 | NCBI WGS metagenome assembly BNJT01 (sample SAMD00202455, study PRJDB9452) | human saliva metagenome | host: Homo sapiens | reverse complement strand
ATTTATCTTTTGTCATATTATAGACATATCTCGTGAAACGAAATATTTAAATGATAAACTGACAATTATATGTCGTAATTATAAATAATTAATTCGCTCGCTGGAACTCGACAAGATCCATTTCTATTAATTTTTTTCTAGGGACATTAATTTTTTTTATTTTTAAATATACTATCATCACTATATAAATCCAAAATTTCATCAGTAAATGAGTTAGATACTAAAAATCTAATTCCTCTTTTATGAAGTTTAATACAAATATCTCTTAACTCTCTTTGTTTTTTTCGATCGGAAATCCTAATTCTGTGTATCCAGTGAATGACGAGGAATTGAGCGGTAAATAAGGAGGGTCAAAATACACAAAACTCCCTTTCCTTAAATACTTTAATGCTAACTTGTAATCTCCTGTCATCATTTTCAAATTAGCTGTATTAAAGTAATAAGAAATATCACTAATCATTTCCTCATTTATTATTTGCGGATTCTTATGTCTGCCATATGGGGTATTAAATTGACCCAGTTGATTCACTCTAAATAGACCATTATAGCATGTCTTGTTTAGGTAAATAATTCGAGAAGCTCTTTCGACAGCCGTTAAGTTACTAAAAGATTCCAATCTATCTAATTCTCGAATATTGTAAAAAAATAGTCTTGCGAATTATTAATTTTGTGATTATAAAGAGAATCAATGAGAGCTTGAGGATCTTCTTTTACAACTTTATAAACATTCATTAATTCTGAATTGTAATCATTGATAATTGCACGCTGAGGCTGTAAGTCAAATAGAACAGCACCGCCACCCAGAAAAGGCTCAACATAGACAGTAATATCAGTAGGTAAATGTTCTCTAATTACATCTAGTAACTGTCTTTTTGCCTCCCGCCCATTTTTAAAAATTGGTTTTAAACGGACTTTTTCCATTATTAAAAACACCTCATCAGAATAGAAAAAAATGAATTAACTTTTTTTCTAAAAAGCCACTCTTTATTCATTCTGTTTCGATCTATATTTTTGAGACAGTTCACTTTTCATTTCCCCTTCTGGATAATGTATATTGTGATAGGAGATAAATTCTTTAGTTAAATCTATCAGATTTCCCTTTTTCACGTTTACTAGATAAAAAAACTTAACAAATTCTTGCTCTCTTTCAAGAAAAATCTCTGGAAGTTTTTTTAATGTTTCAATCAGAAGACTTTCATCAAATACCATATCTTCAATTTCTTTATTGTTGTCAAGAATATAAACTTCTATTTCAAAAATTTTTTTAAATTTCCCTTTATCTTTATTTATCTTTTTTTCGCCTTTTTGCCCGCTTCATCACCATCTAGTAAAAATAAAAAAATTTTTTTCTATGAACCTGACTTACTTTATCCAGATATAACAAGATTGGTAAGACTGATTCTGTTCCTTTTGCAATAAAAATCAAAACTTAAATCAGCTTCATCATTCTGATATTTCTCATATCTTATTTGCGGTCTGTAAGGTTTCGAATCTAATATATATTCAATATAATTTTTTTATCCGTCTTCCCTTCACATATTATAATTTCGCTATGATCATCGACTTCATCTAATAAACCATAATTTTTTTAACACTTGATTTTTTTATCTCATTAGTGAACTTACTAACTACAGAATTTTTTTCACAATATCAAATTCATTCTTACTTCGTTGATAAGATTGTTCTCTTTTACTCTGACTAATGTTATAAAAATCTAAAGATAGGATTATTCACTTCCTTTAAAAAAATTCTCTTGAGTGAGTAGTTATGAATAACTGAGACTTATTATTTTCATTATTCACTAGTTCTAAAAATTGAATCTTTTAAACCCGTTGTCAAAAGTGGATATAAAAAAATGCTTCAGGTTCATCTAATAAAAATTATTTTATTATGTTTTTTTGAAAAAAATCTCGTTTAATAAAAAAAGAATGTTAATAAAAATAACAGATGTCCGTTGTACCCCTGCTCCTTTAGCATCAATAATTTGAGCATAATCATCATCTAGCTTCAAAGAAATATTCTTCAATAAAAATTCCGTAATCTTTGCTTTATCATCAATTACTAACTTTGGCTTTATTTCAATATGATTTTCTCTAAATAATTCAAACTCGTTATCTAAATCCGACTCTATATCATTAATATGTTCTTTAAAAAGTCCCCAATAACAAATCATATTGTCTTTCAAACTCTTCTACAGTTTGTTTAATTTTTTTATGTTTTTTCTTAAAATACTCTAGTACCATATCATTTAGCAAAGAAAATGCCTGACTTGACAAGTCTTGGTCTGTTGTACTTAGATACACACATTTAAATTTAGTATTTAGATATTTTTTTATTTTGCTACTCGAGTTTAGTTTTGCATGTTTTGAATTAGTCTTGTAGATTTCAGCCTCTTCTTTATTTAGATTACAATAAATCTGATACTTACTTTCTATACCAATTTCTAATTCATCATCAATAAAGTCTACTGTAATAACAGGATCTTTACTTGCCCCTTTAGTAATTTCCTTAATAGCATTTCTATCAATACTTGGATTGTAGGATTTTGGGTTAAAAAACAAATTAATAGCTCTTAAAACGTTTGTTTTTCCAACATTATTGCGACCCGCAAAAAAATATTTAAAACATCAAGTTCCTTAATAATATTTTTCTTTATTAGTAAATGATCTAAAAATTACTAATTTTTTTATTTGAGAAATTTTTTTATCATATCTTATTTTCCTATATACCCTAACTAATGTCAATTACGATGCCCTAAACCAACTTCTTCATCTCATCAATACGTGCGACTGTCGCATCGTATTTCGCTTGGTAGTCGGCTTGTTTGTCGCGTTCTTTTTGGACGACTTCTGGTTTGGCATTGGCTACGAAGCGTTCGTTAGAGAGCTTCTTACCGACCATGTCCAATTCTTTTTGCCATTTAGCTAATTCCTTGTCGAGGCGAGCTAGTTCTTCTTCGACATTGAGGAGGTCTGCGAGAGGCAAGTAGATTTCTGCTCCTGTGATGACGCTTGACATAGCGAGTTCAGGTGCAGGGATGGTTGACGCGATTTCTAGGTGTTCTGGATTTGTGAATCGTTTGATGTAGTTGACATTACTGTTAAAGAAGGCTTCCAAGTCGCTATCGCTTGTCTTAACAAGGATGGTAATAGGCTTGCTTGGAGCTACGTTTACTTCCGCACGCGCATTACGAACAGCACGGATTAAGTCTTTGAGGCTTTCTACACCTGTGTGAGCTGCAAGGTCTTCAAAGGCTGGGTTAACAGTTGGATATTCTGCTGTGACGATAGAGCCTTCTGAGATTTGTCCAAAGATTTCCTCTGTCACGAATGGCATGATTGGGTGAAGGAGACGAAGGATCTTGTCCAAGGTGTAAAGGAGAACAGAACGTGTGATGACTTTTTCATCTTCGTTATCGCTATAAAGGACTTCCTTGGTCAACTCAACATACCAGTCCGCAAACTCGTCCCAGATGAAGTTGTAGAGGATGTGTCCAGCTACACCAAACTCAAACTTGTCAAAGTTTTCAGTAACTTTGCCGATCGTTTCATTGAGGTTGTGGAGAATCCAGCGGTCAGTGACATTTCCAGCTTCCTTGTTGACAACTTTCGACATTGGCAGTTGCTTGCTCGAGGGTCAAGCCTTCATTGTTCATGAGGATGTAGCGAGAGATGTTCCAGATTTTGTTAATGAAGTTCCATGACGCATCCATTTTCTCGTAAGAGAAGCGCACGTCTTGCCCTGGCGCAGAACCGTTTGACAGGAACCAACGAAGGGCATCAGCACCGTATTTCTCGATGACATCCATTGGGTCAATACCGTTACCGAGAGATTTAGACATCTTACGTCCTTGCTCATCACGGATGAGACCGTGGATAAGCACGTTTTGGAATGGCTGACGGCCAGTGAATTCCAATGATTGGAAGATCATACGAGACACCCAGAAGAAGATGATGTCGTAACCTGTTACCAAGGTTGAAGTTGGGAAGTAACGTTTGAAGTCTTCTGAGTCGACATCAGGCCAGCCCATGGTTGAGAATGGCCAAAGGGCAGAACTGAACCACGTATCCAAGACGTCTTCGTCCTGAGTCCATCCGTCACCTTCTGGAGCTTCTTCACCGACGTACATTTCTCCCTCGGCATTGTACCAAGCAGGGATTTGGTGACCCCACCAGAGCTGACGAGAGATAACCCAGTCGTGGACATTTCCATCCATTGGAGGAAGGTATCGTTGAAACGAGGTGGGTAGAATTCTACCTTGTCTTCTGTATCTTGGTTGGCAATGGCATTCTTGGCCAATTGATCCATCTTCACGAACCACTGCGTAGACAGGCGTGGCTCAACCACTACACCTGTGCGCTCTGAGTGACCAACACTGTGGACACGTTTTTCGATTTTGACGAGGGCACCGATTTCTTCCAACTTGGCAACGACTGCTTTACGAGCTTCAAAACGGTCCATGCCCGCAAATTCGAAGGTAAGCTCATTCATGGTTCCATCGTCGTTCATAACGTTGACTTGTGGCAAGTTATGACGTTGACCAACCAAGAAGTCGTTTGGATCGTGGGCAGGTGTGATTTTCACGACACCAGTCCCAAACTCAGGATCTGCATGCTCGTCCCCAACGATTGGAATCAATTTATTAGCAATTGGAAGGATAACGTTTTTACCAATCAAGTCCTTGTAGCGTGGGTCTTCTGGATTGACCGCAACGGCAACGTCTCCAAACATAGTCTCAGGACGAGTTGTCGCCACTTCAAGGGCGCGTGAGCCGTCTTCCAGCATGTAGTTCATGTGGTAGAAGGCACCTTCGACGTCCTTGTGGATCACCTCAATATCAGAAAGGGCTGTGCGAGCTGCTGGGTCCCAGTTAATGATAAATTCACCACGGTAGATCCAACCTTTCTTGTATAGGTCCACAAAGACCTTACGAACGGCTTTTGACAAACCTTCGTCAAGCGTGAAACGCTCGCGAGAGTAGTCTACAGAGAGCCCCATCTTGCCCCATTGTTCCTTGATGGTAGTGGCATATTCGTCTTTCCATTCCCAGACTTTGTCGAGGAATTTCTCACGACCCAGGTCATAACGCGTAATGCCCTCACCACGCAAGCGCTCCTCAACCTTAGCCTGAGTCGCAATCCCCGCGTGGTCCATCCCTGGAAGCCAAAGCGTATCAAAGCCTTGCATACGTTTTTGACGGATGATGATATCTTGCAAAGTCGTATCCCAAGCGTGACCAAGGTGGAGTTTCCCAGTTACGTTTGGTGGTGGAATGACGATAGAATATGGCTTAGCCTTTTTATCGCCTGAAGGCTTGAAAACATCTTCATCAAGCCATTTTTGGTAACGACCAGCCTCAACCTCGGCTGGATTGTATTTAGGTGAAAGTTCTTTAGACATGTGTGTGTCCTTTCTAGTTATTTTCTAAGCTACTTTGATAAGCATCTAAAATATTAATAGTATCTCTTATAATAGGACTATGTATAGCTTTGTAGAGGGACTTATTCCCAATAATATAAAACTCTTCCTTAGCTCTAGTCACTGCAACGTTTAAGATATTTGGTTCAGAGACCGCCCAGCGAGCAGCTCCCTCACTCATATTATCTGCTCCAAGAACAAAATACACAATCTTATTTTCTTTTCCTTGGAAAGTGTGTACAGTCCCTACATTTACAGGTTTTCCATTTTCTCTCTTTGTAAAACCAATTTCATCCAGTTCTTTTGCTAGTTGATTTGATACATTTAAAAGGGGTTATTACATAAATATCATTAAATTCCTCATGTCGTTTCTTCAATTCTTCCTTCAAATAATCAGCTTGCTCAGAAACAAATTTATCCTTAGCAACCCCGATAACATCAAACCATGCGCCTACGCCTCGAGCTTCTTTCTTTCCTTGAACCATTAAGTTGTCGTAAGAAATTTTATTAGAAATACTGAACATAGGATCACTAGAACGTCGATGAACCCAAAGAGGAAGTCCTATCCATGTTCCATCTTGTTTTTTAAAGCCATATCTACTAGCAGAATCTATCAATTCCTGCGTTGATGATAGAAGATATTTAGATACTATCTTATGGTGCTGTGCTAAGAATCCTAAAATATTTTTATCTATAGTCTGTACTGGTTGTATTTGAGCAGGGTCTCCCACAGCCAAAACACGTTTACTTCTAAAAATCGCTCCCACACTAGCTTGAGGCAATGCCTGACCTGCTTCATCAATAAATACATTACCGATACTATTTTCAGGTAAACACCAGAACATGGAATTGAAACTTGCAAAAGTTGTACTAATAACTGGAATAGTGAAATTAACCCAATCCCACGCAGCTTTATATAAATCACTAGCATTGTCTCTCATTGAATAGCGTTGGGGGTTATTCCAAATCCATAATGCTTTTTCAAAATGCTTTTTATTGTCATATAGAAATTGCTTCCTAACAGCCAGTGCTTTTATAAACAAACGACTTTGCTCTTCTCGATAGTCATCATCAAACCAAAAATTTGATACTTGGAGATCTTCATACGGGGCAGAAAAATCCAATTTTTTTACAGGAAAGGCAGCAAGTTCAGATTGTAATATTAAAAATTATTTCCTGATGACGAACTAATTTATCTTCTTGTTTAGATTTCCATTCATTATACAACTGTTGTCTATGACTCAGTTGAGCTAATTCATTTTCATACTTTTTAATCTCTTTTTGCAAAACGTGGCAATATCGACTTTCATCATGTACCTTCTTCATTTCCGCTTTTAGATTTTCATTCGCTTGATTCAAGCTCATAAAATAAGTATCTAATTTCGATGGTGTAAAAAGTCTCTTTAACCATAGAAAGCGTGGAGTTTGTAATTTTATCAACTCAACATCTTGCGCTGCTATCTGTTTGTTAACATTTAATATAGAAATAATATGCTCATGCTCAGACAACTCCGTCTCTTTTTCCTTTTTACTATTTTCTAATTGAGTCTGTTTATCCCGTATTTTAGATAGTTCTATACATCTCTTAGCATTATCCTGCTGAAATTCAAATTCAAGTTGCTGGTACACATTTTTCAGTTCACCATGCAATCGAATCTTATCCGCTATTTCTTGCATCTTTTTTCTTTTATCATTTAACTTCTGATATTGAATTTTGAACTCTTCATATAATGAGGGATTCGATTGAAATTTATCTGAATTCAACTCTTGTTCTATTGCTTCTACAACTTTTTGTAGGCGGTCTCTATTCTGTTTTTTTCCACCTTCTATCGAAAATAATCCCCAATATTTTGTATTGTTAGAAACATCCTCATCTGCTAGTAGTAAATCATTACTGATTTCAGCAAAATAATTAATTTTCTCCAACTCATCTAACCAATTTGAATTCTGATAGATTTCTTTTCTTTGGGGTAATTCATTAACAATATTTTTAACAGCACCATTATTAGAACTCGCAACAACAATTCCTTTATCTGCAATCTCCTTTGGCAATTTCGCAATAAGATAAGGATTGTCATGATAAACTAGATTCCCTTTTAGTTTAGGAGTCGGTAGTTCACTAATAATTCTCGCCTGTTCCGTTACCAAGTCTGCAAAAATATCTTTTAAAAGTGTCGTTTTACCAGTCCCTGGAGGACCATTGACACTTCTCATATCCTCGCCTGCATTTGAAGCTAGATTTACAGCTACTTGTTGCATCATGGAAAGAGCAAATTTAGGGTTACTAGGAAATCTTCCTAATGGATAATTTTTCGGCTCAAGAATAGTTTCTAAATCATTTGGATTAAAATTGGAAGATTCTTTATTACTATCCAAATTGATCCTTTCAGAGGCAGATCCTGATAAGTACCGATTAAGATTTTCATTATTAATTAATTTTGCTAATTTCAAATCCTTTAGAAAGAATGAATGTAAGTTTATTTCGTCATCAAAATTTTTAACAAAAAGATATCTACAATCACTTGGTGAAATTTTATACTTATTCAGAAGTTCACTTAAAACTGCGTTGAACTCTCCATCAAGAAATGCCTGCCCCAACTGTTCTCGAAGTTCATTTTCTGTCTTCCAGAAATCATTCGGTAACCCTTCATCTTTACAAATTTGGCCACCCATGGTTAAAAACAATTTATCTGGTAAGAAATTCAAATCATTATCAAAAATAAAGAGCAAAAAGTAAATTTATAAGAAGATCTTCCCAATTCTTCCTCAGTCGCCTTTTAAATTGTATTTTCCTCTTAACAATTTAATTATTTTTTTGAAAAGGGAAAAATTCCACAATAAACAACAACCCCAGAATTAGATTTTTAATTTTTGACGATTTAAAAAAACTCTTTTAATATCGATTGATAGTCATTCCCTTGAAAAAAATCTTATACTTAGAATCACTTTTTTTCAATATCCCCTTCTGACAATTGTTCCACTGTAATCCAAGCGTCTAATATTTGAATCTGACTACTTCTCATCATTTCTCCTCTTAAGGCTTATAGAAACAAGATATATCTTACTCATTTAAAAAACTTCCCACTCACTCTTCAGCAAGCCATATCTCAAATCATCACAGCGGTTGCCTTGAACATCTTTGCGGTCTCTTATGCGAGCTTCGAGGGTAAAACCAAGTTTCTCAGCGACTCGTTGACTTTGGATATTGTAGCCAAAGCAAGACAATTCTATCTTGTGAAGAGCAAGTTCTTTAAAAGCTAGGTCAATCAAGGCCCGCGCTGCTTCAGGAACATAACCTCGGCCCCAATAGTCTGGGTGCAAGGTATAGCCAATCTCCAGCACATCGTCTTCGTGGCGATGGTTGAAGTCAACAGAGCCGATGATGGTATCAGTTCCTTTAACCACAATGCCGTAGCCTGCTGGGAGATTGTCCTTTTGATTGCGCTCGGGAAGGATATGCTCCAGATAATAAATCTCATCTTCCAAGGTCTTGACAGGTGGAAAACCTGCTGGGTAAGAAACTTCTGGGAGACTAGCGTAGGCATAAATATCCTCAGCATCCGCCACTGTACGGACTCGTAAGACCAGACGCTCCGCTTCGATTCGTTCAGGTAATGTTGCTCTTGTCATCCTTTTTCCTCGCTTTCTTAATAAAGCTTCCCATGGGATCGACTCGGTCGTCCAGATAACGGTAAACGCGCTGGTGGCCGTCCCCCATAAAGTAAGTCGGCGCAAAGCGGTCATTTTTAAAATGTCCCTTGTCATCTAAGAGCTCTGGAACAGCTAGTCGCTCGAGAATCTTAGCAAAGATATGGCAGATGCCATCTTCTTCGATAATCCGATCTACCTGGCAATCCAAAACGACTGGACAAGTCTCCAAAATCGGTGCCTGAGTTCGTTCAGAAATCTCATAGTCAAGCCCCAGGTGTTTCAATTTCTCCCGATGACTGATAAAGCCAGCCTGCTCCATCTCAAGCATGAGGTTTTCGTCAGGGATGTTCACGGTGAACTGTTGATAATGCTTAATCTGGTCTGCCGCATTTTCCTCAGCACCAACACCGATGACTAGCCAATCGCCTAGACTATAGGAGGAACTGCAAGTCGTAATATTGTGCCCAAAGTTCTGGTCCTGATACCCCAAAATGAAGATAGGGAAACCAAAGTAGAGTTTACTTGTTTTGAAAGATTGTTTCATGACAACCTCCTTTGGCTAGGGGTCTAAAATAAAAATCGCCCCTGTCATCAATCTGACAGGGACGAATGTGTTTATCCGCGGTACCACCCAATTTCGGGCAGAGCCCGCAACTCTCGTCTTTAAAACAAAAAGACATTTATATTTCAATTTTTAATTTCAATTCACTAGCAACCAGTTTTGACACATTTGTGGACTTCTCAGCTCCGCCACTTTCTGTAAAATGTGGGACTCAAAACACCTCTAATGGCTTTATTTTAACAAGTTTTTCACGGAAATGCAAGGGACAAGAAAGATTACTTGAACTTAATGCCGTTTTCCTTTAATTTCTTGATCGTAGCTGGACCGATTCCTTTCAAAGCAAGGAGTTCTTTTTCAGTCCAGTTTTTGAAGTCAGCAGCAGATTTGATCCCTTCATCGTAGAAAGTTTTAGCACGGTCAAGTGGAAGTCCGCCTAAGTTAGCTGCGAAATCTTCAACAGAAGTTGTAACCTTTTGGGCTTGCTCTTTAGTTGCTTCTACAGCTTTTTCTACTTGCTTAGAGACAGCTTTTCCAGCCTCGCTTGCTGCTTTTTCAGCATGCTTCACAACTTTTTTTGTTTCTTCGACAACCTTGTTTACAGCATTTGAAAGTGCACCTGAGCGACGAAGGCTGTTTCTTAATTGTTTTTTACGTTGTAGTTTTTTTGACATGGTAAGATCCTTTCAATAAAAAATCCCTGTGACTGAACAAGGATAAATCTTTATGTTTTATTGTATCAACTTTCTTTGGGAAATGCAAGGCTTGTTAGTTTAGAAAGATAGGAGTTCTATAGGGAATTCCGCCTTAGAATAAGAGAATATGATAGAAGAAAATCGAAAAATATGGTATAATGAAACGATAGATTTTTGAATAGGAATACAATCATGTTTGGATTTTTAAAAAAAGATAAAGTAACAGAAACACCAGCAGTGGTCCCAGCACATATCGGAGTTATCATGGATGGCAATGGTCGTTGGGCTAAAAAACGGATGCAGCCACGTGTCTTTGGGCATAAGGCTGGGATGGATGCTCTGAGAACGGTAGCCATTGCTGCTAGTGATATGGGTGTCAAGGCTATGACTGTCTATGCCTTCTCTACTGAAAATTGGACACGTCCAGACCAGGAAGTCAAGTTTATCATGAACTTGCCTGTTGAATTTTATGATAAGTATGTCCCCGAATTGCACCAAAAGAACATGAAGATTCAAATGATTGGGGAAACTGATCGTTTACCTAAACAGACTTTTGAAGCTTTGAAAAAGGCAGAAGAGTTGACCAAGTTGAATACTGGTTTGATTCTTAACTTTGCCCTTAATTACGGTGGACGAGCTGAGATTACACAAGCGGTCAAATTGATTGCACAGGATGTTTTGGATGCTAAGGTGAATCCAGGCGATATTACAGAAGAGTTGATTGGGGAGTACCTCTTCACTGGACATTTGCCGAAAACGTTGCGCGACCCGGACTTAATTATCCGAACTAGTGGCGAGCTTCGTTTGAGCAATTTCTTGCCTTGGCAAGCAGCTTATAGTGAACTTTATTTCACAGATGTTTTGTGGCCTGACTTTGATGAGGAAGCCTTGAAGGAGGCTATTGCAGAGTTTAACCGCCGCAATCGTCGATTTGGAGGAGTATAGGAAAATTATGAAAAAGGACTTAATAAAGAGGACTATATTTGCCGCTCTGGCATTAGCAATCTTTATCCCACTCTTGGTGATTGGTGGGCTTTGGTTACAGATTGCTATGGGACTTCTAGCTATGCTAGGGGTGCACGAATTGCTTCAGATGAAAGGGTTAAACACCATGACACCTGAGGGCTTGCTGACCTTGTTAGCAACTTTTGCACTGACAATCCCCCTAGAAAACTATCTGACCTTTTTACCTGTAGATGGGAATGTTGTCGCATACGGTGTTGTGATTTTTATCATGTTGGGTTGCACTGTTTTTAGCAAGAATTACACGATTGAGGATGCCGCCTTCCCAATTGCTATGAGCTTCTATGTTGGTTTGGATTCAACGCTTTAGTCGATGCTCGAATCGCTGGCTTGGATAAAGCACTCTTGGCCCTCTGTATCGTATGGGCGACAGATAGTGGGGCTTATCTCGTAGGAATGAATTTCGGTAAGAGAAGATTGGCTCCGAGAGTCTCACCTAACAAATCAATCGAGGGAGCCTTTGGTGGAATTTTAGCTGCCATGCTTGTCACACTAGTCTTTATGTTGGTGGATAGTACAGTTGCCCTTCCTTATGGTATTTACAAAATGACGCTCTTTGCTATTTTCTTTAGTATTGCAGGTCAGTTGGGTGACTTGATTGAGAGTGCTATGAAACGCCATTTTGGAGTCAAGGATTCGGGGAAATTTATCCCTGGACATGGTGGGGTGTTGGATCGTTTTGACTCTATGTTAGCCGTTTTCCCTATTATGCACCTCTTCGGCTTATTTTAAGGAAAGGTGAACAAATATTAAATGTTAGGATTATTAACCTTTATCCTTGTTTTTGGAATTATCGTGGTGGTTCACGAGTTCGGCCATTTCTACTTTGCTAAGAAGTCTGGAATTCTGGTTCGTGAATTTGCCATTGGTATGGGTCCGAAAATCTTTGCCCATATCGGGAAAGACGGGACTGCTTACACGATTCGTCTCCTACCGCTTGGTGGTTATGTCCGCATGGCAGGTTGGGGCGAGGATACCACAGAGATTAAGACAGGAACACCTGTTAGTTTGACTTTGGCTGAAGATGGTAAGGTCAAGCGCATCAATCTTTCTGGGAAGAGGGTCGACCAAACGGCTCTTCCGATGCAAGTAACCCAGTTTGACTTTGAGGATAAACTCTTTATCACAGGTCTGGTTTTGGAAGAGGAAAAAACTTTCTCTGTAGACCATGATGCAACTATCGTGGAAGCTGATGGGACGGAAGTTCGTATCGCTCCGCTAGATGTTCAATATCAGAATGCAACTGTCTGGGGCAAGTTGATTACCAACTTTGCAGGTCCTATGAATAACTTTATTCTAGGAGTTATCGTTTTTTGGATTTTGATTTTCATGCAAGGTGGCGTTCGTGATACGCAAACGAATAACTTCAGTATTATTCCCAACAGTGCATTAGCTAAGGTCGGTGTTGAAAATACAGCACAAATCACTAAAGTCGGTTCACACGAAATTAGTAACTGGCAAGATTTGATTCAGGCAGTTGAGACAGAGACCAAAGACAAAACAGCACCTGTATTGGATGTAACAGTCTCTGAAAATGGAACTGAAAAACAAGTCAGTGTGACCCCTGAGGAAAACCAAGGTCGCTATATTCTAGGTGTTCAACCAAGACTCAAATCAGATATCTGGTCTATGTTTGTAGGTGGATTCACCTCTGCAGCTGACTCAGCCTTGCGCATTCTCAACGCCTTGAAGAGCTTGATTTTCCAGCCTGACTTGAATAAATTGGGTGGACCTGTTGCTATCTTTAAGGCAAGTAGTGATGCTGCTAAAAATGGTCTTGAGAATGTTTTTGTTCTTCTTGGCTATGATTTCCATCAATATCAGGGATTTTTCAACTTGATTCCTATCCCGGCACTTGATGGTGGAAAAATCGTGCTCAACATCATTGAAGCTATTCGCCGCAAACCGCTGAAACAAGAAATTGAAACCTATGTTACTCTAGTTGGAGTTGTGATTATGGTTGTCTTGATGATCGCCGTGACTTGGAACGACATCATGCGTACCTTCTTTTAAGAATTAGAGGAAAAATATGAAACAAAGTAAAATGCTTATTCCAACGCTTCGCGAAATGCCAAGCGATGCTCAAGTTATCAGCCACGCCCTTATGTTGCGTGCTGGTTATGTTCGTCAAGTATCAGCAGGTGTTTATTCTTACCTACCACTTGCTAACCGTGTTATCGAAAAAGCCAAGAACATCATGCGTCAAGAGTTTGACAAGATGGGTGCTGTTGAAATGTTGGCTCCAGCCCTTCTTAGTGCTGACCTTTGGCGTGAATCTGGCCGTTATGAAACCTACGGTGAAGACTTGTACAAATTGAAAAATCGTGAGAAGTCAGACTTTATCTTGGGTCCAACTCACGAAGAAACCTTCACAGCAATTGTCCGTGATTCTGTCAAGTCTTACAAGCAATTGCCTTTGAACTTGTACCAAATCCAGCCTAAGTATCGTGATGAAAAACGTCCACGTAATGGACTTCTTCGGACCCGTGAGTTCATCATGAAAGACGGCTATAGCTTCCACGCTAACTACGATAGTTTGGATGTAACCTATGATGAGTACAAGGCAGCTTACGAGCGTATCTTTACTCGTAGTGGCTTGGACTTCAAAGCCATCATCGGTGACGGTGGAGCTATGGGTGGTAAGGATAGCCAAGAATTTATGGCCATCACACCTGCTCGTACAGACCTTGACCGTTGGGTTGTTTTAGACAAATCTGTCGCATCATTTGATGAGATTCCTGTAGATGTACAGAAAGAAATCAAGGCAGAATTGCTCAAATGGATGGTTTCTGGTGAAGATACTATTGCCTACTCAAGTGAGTCAAGCTATGCAGCTAACTTGGAAATGGCAACTAACACCTACAAACCAAGCAACCGTGTTGTGACTGAAGACCAAGTAGCACGTGTGGAAACACCAGGTGTCAAATCGATTGATGAAGTTGCTGCTTTCTTGAATGTCTCTGAAGAGCAAACAATCAAGACCTTGGTTTATATCGCAGACGAGGAGCCAGTTGTTGCCCTACTCGTTGGCAATGACCAACTCAATGAAGTCAAATTGAAAAACTACCTTGGTGCAGACTTCTTAGAACCTGCAACCGAAGCGGAAGTGAAAGAATTATTGGGAGCGGACTTTGGTTCACTTGGCCCAGTCAATCTTCCAGAAAATGTCAAGATTATCGCAGACCGCAAGGTGCAAGATAGTCGCAATGCTGTTGTAGGTGCTAACGAAGATGGTTACCACTTAACTGGTGTCAACCCTGGTCGTGACTTCACTGCTGAGTATGTTGATATCCGTGAGGTTCGTGAGGGTGAAATCTCTCCAGATGGACAAGGTGTGCTCAACTTTGCACGTGGTATCGAGATTGGTCACATTTTCAAACTTGGGACTCGCTACTCAGCAAGTATGGGGGCAGATGTCTTGGATGAAAATGGTCGTGCAGTTCCAATTATCATGGGATGCTATGGTATCGGTGTCAGCCGTCTCCTTTCAGCAGTCATGGAACAACATGCTCGCCTCTTTGTTAACAAGACTCCAAAAGGTGAATATCGTTATGCTTGGGGAATCAACTTCCCTAAAGAATTGGCGCCATTTGATGTACATTTGATTCCAGTTAATGTCAAGGATGAAGCAAGTCTTGCATTGACAGATCGTATCGAAGAAGCCTTGGTCAACAAAGGTTACGAAGTTTTGACAGATGACCGTAACGAACGTGTCGGTGTTAAATTTAGCGATAGCGACTTGATTGGTCTTCCAATCCGTATCACTGTTGGGAAGAAAGCAGCTGATGGTATCGTAGAAGTCAAGATTAAGGCGACAGGAGATACAATCGAAGTTCATACAGATAACTTGCTTGAAACTCTTGAAATCCTAACAAACAAATAAAATCTATAATCAGAAGAAAAACAAGACAAAAATGTAACTAGTTTTTGCCTTGTTTTTTCTTTATAATGAGATAAAATAAACATAAAAAGAGTAAATAAAGAGGTAGAGCTATGCTAATATTTCCAAAGGATTTTGTCTGGGGTTCCTCAACTTCTGGGCCACAGACAGAAGGGCGAGTTCTTGGTGACGGAAAGGGAGATAATCTCTGGGATTATTGGTTTCAAGTGGAACCAAATCGCTACTACAATGGGATTGGACCAGACAAGACATCGACCTTCTATGAAAATTGGGAAAAGATATCGAACTATTGTTAGAAACTGGTCACACAGCCTTTCGTACTTCCATCCAGTGGTCTCGTATTTTCCCACAGGGTCGTGGAGAAGTCAATCCTCAAGGTGTGGCTTTCTATCGTCATGTCTTTGAAGCTATTAAGGCCAAGGGAATCCGTCTCTTAGTCAATCTCTATCATTTTGATCTGCCTTTTGCCCTTCAAGAGGATGGCGATGGTTGGGAAAATAAGGCGACCATCAAGGCTTATGAAGACTATGCGCGTTTCTGTTTTGAAACTTATGGAGACTTGGTAGACCAATGGATTACCTTCAATGAGCCTATCGTTCCCGTTGAGTTTGGCTATTTCTATGATGCGCATTATCCACATAAGGTGGATGCCAAAGCTGCGGTTCAGGTAGCCTATAACACTCAACTGGCCAGCACTCTTGCAGTCAAGGCTTGTCATGAGGTTTTGCCTGATTCTAAGATTGGGATTGTCCTCAACTTGACACCAGCTTATCCACGTAGTCAGCATCCTGCGGATGTCAAAGCTGCACGCATTGCTGATCTATTCCAAGCTCAATCTTTCCTAGATCCATCTGTCTTGGGAACTTATCCAGAAGAATTGGTGGAAATTTTAGCTGAGCATAATTTGCTGCCAGATTCTACAGCTGAGGAGTTGGAACTTATTCGTGAGCACACAGTAGATTTCCTTGGAGTCAACTACTACCAACCCTTGCGTGTCATGGCGCCGCGTTTTGCTAAGCATCCTGACAGCCCGCTTTTGCCAGAGCATTTCTATGAACCTTACGTCATGCCTGGTCGTAAAATCAATCCCCATCGTGGCTGGGAAATCTATGAACAAGGGATCTATCATATTGCTCAAAATATCAAGGAAACTATGGGAATATTGAGTGGATGTTGACAGAGAATGGGATGGGCGTTGAAGGTGAAGATAAATTCCGCGAAAATGGAATGATTCAGGATGATTACCGTATTGACTTTGTCAAAGGTCACCTTCGTGAGCTTCATCGTGCCATTGAAGACGGTGCCAACTGTAAAGGCTACTTGATTTGGACCTTTATCGACTGCTGGTCATGGCTCAACAGCTATAAAAACCGCTATGGTTTGGTCGAGCTTGACCTTGAAACGCAAGAACGCCGTCTGAAAAAATCAGGCCACTGGTTCAAAGAACTCAGTGACAATAATGGATTTTAAGCTACTTTTCAAATAGATTTAAAAAACCATTGGAAATAAAGCTCTCTGAGAGATATTCCAATGGTTTTACTTTTTCTTAAAATAGTCCGATAAAAAGTAGTAAGGCTGATAAAGTGATAAAGGCTAGCGTTGCTAGACCACGTTGGCCTGGTGTGTAAATTTTTCGTTCTCCTCGGACGGGGAAGACGATAGCCAGTAATGCACCCCCGACAGCACCCCCGACATGGCCAGCAAGGCTGATACCAGGCATTAAAATACTACCTACTAGATTGATGACTAAGAGGGAGAGGTAGGATTGACCAAGTTGTTGGAGATAGGGATTGCGTGAAGCATATCGGAGAACAACAATAGAGGCGAACATCCCATAGAGAGCAGTTGAAGCACCTGCAGTAATAGCATTGGGACTAAAAACTAGGACAAAGAGATTTCCCATCATACCTGACAGAAGGTAGATAAAGAAAAACTGTTTGGAGCCAAAGATCTGCTCCATTTGCCGTCCCAAAAAGTAGAGGGATAGCATATTGACTAAAAAGTGCTGCAAGCCAATATGGACAAAGGTTGCTGAGAATAAGCGCCAGATTTGTTCAGGCATGGCCTTGATAGCAGGGGGATATACAGCTCCGAATTTATACAAGGTGGCTGCGCTGGTATAGTTGAAACCACTGGTTAGAAACATGAGTATGAAAACCAGGGTTGTCACGAGTAGAAAGAAGCTCGTGACAGGATACCGACGATCAAAAATTTCTTTCATAGATGAGTACCTCCTTAACAGGAATATCGTATTGCTCAGGTTGAAAATTCTGAATCTGACATGGATAAATCGTACTAATAGTATGACCTGGGAAATGCTCCAAGTAGCGGTCGTAGTAGCCACCACCGTAACCAACCCTATATCTTGAAGGATTGAAAGCCAAACCAGGAACATGAATCAGGTCAATTTGAGAGGGTTCAAGGATTGTGAAGTCTCCTTGAGGTTCAAGAAGTCCAAAAGAATTTCTCTCAAGTTGTTCTGGTTTATAGACGACAAAGTCCATTTTCCCATGTGGATAGGTTTTGGGAATGAGGAGTGTCTTCCCATCTTTTTGAGCTTGTTCAATGAGTCTAGCTGTCTGAAATTCATGAGGAAAAGACAGGTAAGTGGCGATGGTTTTTGCTTCCTTGTAGAAGGGATGTAGAAGTAGTTGCTCAGTCAACCAAGCGTCCATGACTTCCTTTTCTTCGGCTGATAGAGATTTGAGTTCTTGCAAGACCTTCTTGCGTAGGGCTTTTTTCATTGTTTACTCCGCAACTTTCTTTGCTAAAGCTTGATACAGCCTCGACACCGACAGCCAGAGCTTCTTCCTTAGGACTCATCTGTGGATGGTGAAGAGCATAGGGACTATCAATTCCAAGCCAGAACATAACTCCAGGAACCTTGGAGAGAAGATAACCAAAGTCTTCTCCTGTCATGGCAGGTTCGATGTCGATTAGTTCAATTCCCTCTTTTTCATCAAAGAAGGTCATCAATTCTCGAGCTAATTCAGGGTTGTTTTCGACTGGTAAATAGCCTCCCTGTTTGAGTTCGACTTCCACATCCATATCAAAAGCAGCTGCTACACCTTCAGCAATAGCTTTGACACGTTTTTGAACTAAGAGACTCATGCTATGTGTGAGAGCTCGAATGGTTCCATGCAAGAAAGCTGTATCAGCGATGACATTATTGGTTGTTCCAGCTTGAAAGACACCGAAAGTGACGACAGCTCCCTCGATAGGATCGACATTACGGCTAACGACCGACTGAACTTGAGTGACAAAATAGCTAGCTGCAACCAGAGCGTCGTTTGCTTGATGTGGAAAGGCAGCGTGACCACCTTTACCCTTGAAGCGAATCTTGACTTCGCAAGTTCCTGCAAAGAGTGTATGGGTATTGGTCGCAATCTGTCCAACTTTTAGGTCTGGACGAACATGCAGCCCATAGAATTGGTCAGGCAACCAGTCGCCAAAGGCCCCATCTTCATACATGAGCATGCCGCCTGCTTCATTTTCCTCGGCAGGCTGGAAGAGAAAGAGGAGATTGTTTTTAGGTTGATTTTCTAGAGCACGTTCGAGACTTCCTAGGGCAATGGTCATGTGAAAATCATGTCCACAAGCATGCATACGGTCTGGGTGCTGAGAGGCAAAGGCAAGACCTGTTTGTTCAACGATTGGGAGTCCGTCGATATCTGTCCGCCAACCGATGGTACGTTCTGGCTGACTTCCCTGCAAGTAAACTAAAATACCTGTTTGCCAAGTACGAATCTGAACAAAATTCTTACCAGCTGTTAATTTCTCAATGACATTGAGCAAATAAGCTTGAGTCTTGACTTCTTCTAAACCGATCTCAGGAATTTGGTGAAGATCACGTCGAGTGTGAATCAAATCTAACATATCTAATTTCCTTCTATTGATACGATAAAGAGGCTGGAAAAGTTTCCGCCTCTGTTACTAATTACAAGGTACGAAGCGCATCCTCTAGCGCTGTTTTTTGTTGAGTTTGGCTATCGATTTCTTTGATAACACGAGCTGGAACACCTGCTACCACAACATTTTCTGGAACATCTTGAGTGACGATGGCACCTGCTGCGACAACAGATCCGCTACCGATTTGAACACCTTCGATAACCACAGCGTTAGCACCGATGAGTACATTATCACCGATACGGACAGGCTCTGCACTAGCTGGTTCGATAACACCTGCAAGGACAGCTCCCGCACCTACGTGACTATTTTTACCAACAATAGCACGTCCACCTAGAATAGCACCCATGTCAATCATAGTGCCAGCACCGATTTCAGCACCAATATTGATCACAGCTCCCATCATGATAACAGCGTTGTCACCAATCTCAACCTGGTCACGGATGATAGCCCCTGGTTCGATACGAGCGTTGATGTCGCGTTTATCAAGAAGAGGTACAGCAGAGTTGCGAGCGTCTTGCTCAACAACATAATCTTTATTTTCTGTTAGTCCTTCAAGAAGAGGAGCGATATCTTTCCAGTCTCCAAAGAGAACATTTCCAAGCTTGGTAACAGAAGCAGGGATAGCTCCAGTAAGTTGCCCCTCAAAGGTCACTTTTACACTTGTCTTTTTCTCAGCATTTGCGATAAATTGGATAATTTCTTGTGCATTCATTTTTGTAGCAGTCATAGATGTCTCCTCACTCTTTGTAATGCTTACTATTCTACCAAAAAAGGCTTCAAAATTGAAGCCTTAAGTGTTAAAAGAAGATTCTTTCAGTTTGTCCTTTGATTCTTCGATGGATAAGAAGATCATGGGAATAATAATCAAAATCATAGCTAATAGCAGGTAGCCATCCAAAATCAGACCTAGAAATAGAACGCTTAGAATAGCAGAGGATAGCGGTTCACTTGCACTGACCACTGACACCACCAATGGGGATACGAGCGAGACAGCCTTCATGGATAGGAAAAAGGCAAAAGCTGTTCCCAGAAAGGCAATGGTCAAACAAATCAAGATGCTCACCCAATCCAGCTGAAAGCTAATTCTATAAACAGGATAGAGAAAATTACTAAAGAGTCCAGCCAGCATCATTCCCCAACCAACAGTGGGAACAAAACCATATTTTCGAGCAAATGGCTGGGGCAAAATGACATTAAACATAACTCCTAGAGCACTGAGCAGTCCAGTTAATAAAGCGATAGGAGTGATGGATAATTTAGAGAGATCGCCTTTGGTAGCCATCAAAAAGACCCCAAGCATAGCAGTTAAAACATAGAAGATTGCTTTTTTAGAAGCTTTTTCTTGTAGATGATACGGTTGTAGATAAGAATGAAGACAGGACTGATAAATTGTAGGATAGTTGCAGTTGTCGCATTAGAGTATTCTACACAGAGATAGAAGAAATACTGAACGGAGAAGATTCCTAAGATGGCATAAGCCAGAAAAGGTAGGTAGTTTTTGCGCTTTCTCCAGATATCGAATAGCTGTGAACGGAACTTAAAGCTAGAAAAGATGAGAACGAAACCACCTGCAAGGCTTAGTCGCATGGAAGTAATCCAACCAGAGGAGACTGGATAATGTGTAAAGAAGAATTCTCCTAAAATGCCACAAATACCCCATATTAACCCAGATAGGAGGGAGTAAATGGTTCCCTTAAAAATATTCTTTTGATACTGATTCATATAAAAGGTTAGCGTTGTAGTCTATTTGACGAAGAGTCGTTACTTCCGTTGGTAATATTATTGTTATTATTACCGTTATTGCTGTTACTATTGCTATTATTATTGTTGTTATTATTTCGATTATTGTTATTATTGCTATTGTTGTTTGAGTTATTATTGTTGTTTGAGTTATTATTGTTGGAATTTGATGACCTTGGTAAACTCCCAAAAATCGTATTCCAAGCATTTTGGTAATCAGAGTCACTTCCACCAATAGCGAATTTATAGGTAGTAGTTGGAGCACCAGTTTGATTAGCCCAATAGCTGGTTACAGTTTCTCCAGTTACTTCAATTTCTCTACCGTTAATAGTAACCTTACCTGGTTTCTGACCAGTCGATCTAAGGACTTGAGAAGAAGTGACGCTGGAGTCAAGGCTAAAGCGTTCAGAACCCCAAACAGAAGGAGAAGCTTGCTGAATAGCATTGACCAGATAAGCCATATATTTAGCATTGCGGTAGTGACCAGCTCCCTTTCCAAGAGGTCGGTTGTCATCGTGACCAAGCCAACCGCCAAGTGTCAATCTTGGAGTTGAAAGCATAAGCCACATATCACCATCTTCATTGGTTGTACCAGTTTTACCAATCCAGTCAGCGCCGGCTAGACTTGGATTAATCGCAGCAAGGTCGCTCTGGAAGCTTGAAGTGACTCGTGACGAAATAACATCTCTCAACAAGCTCTGCATAATAGTTGCAGTCGCTTTAGAGTAGACCTGTACAGGTTCGTCTTTGTGCTCATAGATAACCTCACCACTAGTTTTTTCGATTTTTGAAATCATAAATTTTTTATGATACACACCGTTGTTGGCTAAGGTTTGGTATCCGTTTGTATGTTGAGCTACAGTAACATCGATTCCTCCACCCATAGGCAAACTTTCAATGTCGTATTCCGGGATTTCATAGCCCATTTTTTCCATGTAAGAGCGAACATCAACACCCTTTTCACGGAGTGTGCGGTAAGTCCAGTAGGCTGGAATGTTCCATGAATAATTGAGGGCTTCTTTCAAGCTCATCATGGCTGTACCAGGGCTATTGACATACATGATTGGGTTTCCGTTTGAGAAGTTAGTTGGATAGTTAGATAGGACACTTGCACTTCCCATCAAACCTTGGTCAATGGCAATACTGTAGGCCAGGATTGGTTTAGTAGTTGAGGCAGGAGAACGTTTAGTATTAAAGGCGTGGTTGTTTTGGTTGCTTTGGTAATCACGACCGCCGACAAATCCTAGGATAGCACCGGTTTGGTTATTCATCAGGACATTTCCGACTTCAGGTTGACCGGTATTATCATCAACTAGATAGCCATAGTTTGCGACCGCATCTTGCATGGCAGTATGGATAGCTTTGTCGATTGTAGTTGTGATACGATAACCACCATTTTGAATCTCTTTTTCAGCTAATTCACGATAAGATTTTTGGATAGACTCGTTTTTGAGTTCTTGGGCAGAGACGTTGTCTTTTTGTACCAAGTAGTCATACATGAGATTAGTTGCTTCATCGAGAGCAGTAAAGTAGAGATAGCCCCTAGAAGTTACGTCTACACTTTCAGCTGGTAAGAAATCTTGTTTGATGTCGTATGCTTTATAGGTTTCGTAATCTTCCTGACTGAGGACCCCCGTTCTGTACATATTGTAAAGAACATCTTTGGAACGTTTGATACCAAGTGCCATATCTTCTTCACTCTTCATTTCTCCCGTAGATTCATAAGGTGAGTAAGAGATGGGACTTTGTGGCAAGCCAGCTATGAAGGCTGCTTGAGGTATCGTTAGTTGATTGGCGTCAACACCGAAAATACCCTTGGCAGCTTGTTGAGCTCCTGCGATATTTTGCCCTTTATTGTTACGACCAAATGGAGCGACATTGAGATAGGTTGTCAAGATTTCATCCTTGCTCATTGCTCTCTCTAAAGCCAAGGCATCCACGATTTCAGTAGCTTTACGAGCTAGTGTAGGAGCGTCACCAACCACTTGTTGCTTGATGAGCTGCTGTGTTAGTGTAGAACCTCCACTAGAAGAACCAAGTCCGATAAAGTTCCCGAGGCTGGCACGAATAACCGCTTTAGGAACGACTCCATTGTGTTCGGCAAAATGTTCATCCTCAGTCGCAACGATAGCTTGTTTGAGATTTTCTGAAATAGCATCTGATGCGACAGAAGTCCGAAGGAGGTCACTTTCGATAGCACCAATCATGGACCCGTCAGCATAGCGAATCTCAGAAATGGATGGAATATCGTTCACTTGTTTGACTAAATCTTCTGTTTTAGGAACGGTCACCTTGTCAAATAGAGATACAGCATAACCGAAAACAACCCCAGTACCTAAAAGTCCACCAAGAAAGGCGATGATGAATAGGGTATTAAAGGTTGCCTTGATTCCCAGTAAGATATTGGCAAAGATAGTCCAAATATTCGTTTTGGTTTGCTTTTTCTTTTTAGAATTTTTAGGACCTTTTTTTCCTAGATGTATATTTTTTAGTTTTGTTTTAAGGGACTCCAGTAAGGCCAGTCCTTTTTCTTTCATAGATAATAATTTATTCTTCATTTCTTTCCTCACTCCTTATTATTATACCATAAAAGCAATGATTGCAAGAAATTAGGCTTGGACTAGCTTTGGAGGTGTTTAGGCAACAAAAAAACCAGGTATTTTCAACCTGGTTTAAGGGCTTATTTTTCTCCTGAGAGTTCTTTCCCAAGGTTAATCAAATAAGTTTTCAAGTCATCTTTGACTTGAGGATGTCTAAGTGCGTAGTCGATTGAAGTTTTCATAAAGCCAAACTTGTCTCCAACATCATAACGAGCACCCTTGAATTCACGAGCAAATACTCGTTGGGTTTTGTTGAGGGTATCAATAGCGTCTGTTAGCTGGATTTCATTTCCGGCACCAGGTTTTTGATTTTCAAGAATATCAAAAATCTCTGGTGTGAGGAGATAACGACCGATGATAGCTAAATCACTTGGTGCGTCTTCAGGCGCTGGTTTTTCAACGAAGGTTTCAACACTGTAAAGTCCATCTTTTCCTTCGCCTTGAGGTGCGATAACACCATAGGCAGAAACTTCTTCGTGTGGTACAGGCATTACAGCGATGGTAGAAGCATGAGTCTCTTCGTAATCATTCATGAGTTGCTTGGTCAATGGGACAGCACTGTCATCAGTGATATCCATGAGGTCATCTCCAAGCATAACCACAAATGGTTCGTTTCCGACGAAAGCTTTGGCTTGTAAGACTGCATCTCCGAGGACGCGTGGATGTGTTTGACGGATGAAGTGAAGACGCATACCAGTTGTTTCGTCAACTAGTCTCAAAAGGTCGGTTTTCCCTTTTTCCTTGAGGTTGTACTCTAGTTCAAAGTTTGAGTCGAAATGGTCTTCGATAGAGCGTTTTGACTTCCCTGTTACGACAAGAATGTCCTCAATTCCAGATTTGAGAGCTTCTTCAACGATGAATTGAATAGTTGGCTTATCCACGATTGGCAACATTTCTTTGGCCAAGGCTTTGGTTGCTGGCAGGAAACGAGTTCCAAGCCCCGCAGCAGGGATAACAGCTTTTCTAACTTTTTGCTTCATGAGCATCCTTTCTAACGGTGATTAAGACCACTCGTTTTCTGCCTTGAACTCGTTACTCATGAGTTCAGAAACAGCATCCTTAATATTAACATTTTCATAAATAACTTGGTAAATAGCCTGGGTAATAGGCATATAGACTCCAAGCTCTTGCGCCAATTCGTAAGCAGCTTTGGTTGTTGAAATTCCTTCGATGACCATTCCCATGTTGGCTTCGATATCTGCCAAGGCTTCACCACGCCCAAGAGCATCACCTGCTCGCCAGTTACGTGAGTGGATAGAAGTTCCAGTAACGATTAAATCCCCAACTCCAGAAAGACCACTGTAAGTTAATGGATTTGCTCCAAGTTTAACCCCCAGACGAGTAATTTCCGCAAGCCCGCGCGTGATAATCGCAGCTTTTGCGTTATCCCCAAAACCAAGACCGTGAAGAGCCCCTGCTCCAACAGCGATTATATTTTTTAGAGCTCCAGCTGTTTCCACTCCAATCACATCTGTATTGGTATAAAGACGGAAGTAGTGGTTACTAAAGAGTGTCTGAACATACTGAGCTGTTTGTAAATCTTTAGAAGCAGCAGTGATTAAGGTGATATCGCGTACAATTGTTTCTTCTGCGTGACTAGGACCAGATACAACCACAATTTCACTGCGGAACTCTTCAGGGATTTCTTCTTCAAGAATGGTTGAAAGACGTTTGTGACTATTTGGCTCGAGACCTTTTGAAGCATGCATAATAACCACTTTATGGTCCAAAACAGCAGCTACCTGTTGAGCTACCAATCTTGTCACCTTAGTTGGAACTACGAACAAAACAGCGTCAACGCCATTCAAGACTTCTGCCAAATCATGATAGGCAACAATCTTTTCGTCTAAAACAGTATCCTTAAAATAGCGTTTGTTGGTATGTTGTGTATTGATTTCGTCAATTTGGTCAGGAATATTTCCCCAGATACGTACTTCGTGTCCATTGTCATTTAAAACTTGTGACAGAGCAGTACCCCAAGAACCAGGCCCTAAAACAGCGATGGTTTGTTTGTTCATTTTCCCCTCCTTCTGAGAAAGCACTTTCCTATATTCTACCATAAAAAGCCCTATCTTGCATCTATATTATTTATGAAGCATTAATTGAATGGTAAATTCTATAAATTGGAGAAACTATCAGTAAAAATGTCTAGTATTTAAAGGTTAAAACGATAAAAAACACGAAAAGAGGAACAATATTTTTTCTAAAAATGGTATAATAGGAGCATCACAAAATTGGAGAGAGACCATGAGTTTTTACAATCATAAAGAAATTGAGCCTAAGTGGCAGGGCTACTGGGCAGAACATCATACATTTAAGACAGGAACAGATGCATCAAAACCTAAGTTTTATGCGCTTGACATGTTCCCTTATCCATCTGGAGCTGGTCTGCACGTAGGACATCCAGAAGGCTATACTGCAACCGATATCCTCAGCCGTTTCAAACGTGCGCAAGGCTACAATGTCCTTCACCCAATGGGTTGGGATGCTTTTGGTTTGCCTGCAGAGCAATACGCTATGGATACAGGTAATGACCCAGCAGAATTTACGGCTGAGAACATTGCTAACTTCAAACGACAAATCAATGCGCTTGGATTTTCTTATGACTGGGATCGTGAAGTCAATACAACAGATCCAAACTACTACAAGTGGACGCAATGGATTTTCACCAAGCTTTACGAAAAAGGCTTGGCCTATGAAGCGGAAGTGCCAGTAAACTGGGTTGAGGAATTGGGAACAGCCATTGCCAACGAAGAAGTGCTTCCTGACGGAACTTCTGAGCGTGGAGGCTATCCAGTTGTCCGCAAACCAATGCGCCAATGGATGCTCAAAATCACGGCTTACGCAGAGCGCTTGCTCAATGACTTAGATGAACTAGATTGGCCAGAGTCTATCAAGGACATGCAACGCAACTGGATCGGGAAATCAACTGGTGCTAATGTAACTTTTAAAGTTAAGGGAACGGACAAGGAATTCACAGTCTTTACCACTCGTCCTGATACTCTTTTCGGTGCGACTTTCACTGTTTTGGCTCCTGAGCATGACTTGGTTGACGCTATCACAAGCCCAGAGCAAGCAGAGGCAGTAGCAGACTACAAACACCAAGCTAGCCTCAAGTCTGACTTGGCTCGTACAGACCTTGCCAAAGAAAAAACAGGGGTTTGGACTGGTGCTTATGCCATCAACCCTGTTAATGGCAAGGAAATTCCAATCTGGATTGCGGACTATGTTCTTGCTAGTTATGGAACAGGTGCTGTAATGGCTGTGCCTGCCCACGATCAACGTGACTGGGAATTCGCCAAACAATTTGACCTTCCAATCGTCGAAGTACTTGAAGGTGGAAATGTAGCAGAAGCTGCCTACACAGAAGATGGTCTTCATGTCAATTCAGACTTCCTAGATGGATTGAACAAAGAAGAAGCTATTGCTAAGATTGTAACTTGGTTGGAAGAAAAAGGCTGTGGACAAGAGAAGGTTACCTACCGTCTCCGCGACTGGCTCTTTAGCCGTCAACGTTACTGGGGTGAGCCAATTCCTATCATTCATTGGGAAGACGGAACTTCAACAGCTGTTCCTGAAAGTGAATTGCCACTTGTCTTGCCTGTAACCAAGGACATCCGCCCTTCAGGTACAGGGGAAAGTCCACTAGCTAACTTGACAGACTGGCTTGAAGTGACTCGTGAAGATGGCGTCAAAGGTCGTCGTGAAACCAATACCATGCCACAATGGGCAGGTTCAAGCTGGTACTACCTCCGCTATATTGACCCACATAACACTGAGAAATTGGCTGATGAGGATCTCCTCAAACAATGGTTACCAGTCGATATCTATGTGGGTGGTGCAGAACACGCCGTGCTTCACTTACTTTACGCTCGTTTCTGGCATAAATTCCTCTATGACCTCGGTGTTGTTCCGACTAAGGAACCATTCCAAAAACTCTTTAACCAAGGGATGATTTTGGGAACAAGCTACCGTGACCACCGTGGCGCTCTTGTGGCAACCGATAAGGTTGAAAAACGTGACGGTTCTTTCTTCCATGTAGAAACAGGGGAAGAGTTGGAGCAAGCGCCAGCCAAGATGTCCAAATCTCTTAAGAACGTTGTTAACCCAGACGACGTGGTGGAACAATACGGTGCCGATACCCTTCGTGTCTATGAAATGTTCATGGGGCCACTTGATGCTTCAATTGCTTGGTCAGAAGAAGGTCTGGAAGGAAGCCGTAAATTCTTGGATCGTGTTTACCGTTTGATTACAAGTAAAGAAATCCTTGCGGAAAATAATGGTGCTCTCGACAAAGTTTACAACGAAACCGTTAAAGCTGTCACAGAACAAATCGAATCATTGAAATTCAACACAGCTATTGCCCAACTTATGGTCTTTGTCAATGCGGCTAACAAGGAAGAAAAACTTTATGTTGACTATGCCAAAGGATTTATCCAAATGATCGCACCATTTGCACCTCACTTGGCAGAAGAGCTCTGGCAAACTGTTGCAGCAACAGGTGAGTCAATCTCTTATGTGACTTGGCCAACATGGGACGAAAGTAAATTAGTTGAAAACGAAATCGAAATCGTCGTTCAAATTAAAGGAAAAGTTCGTGCTAAACTCATGGTAGCCAAAGACCTATCACGTGAAGAATTACAAGAAATCGCTTTAGCGGATGAAAAAGTTAAAGCAGAAATTGATGGTAAGGAAATCGTGAAAGTGATTAGTGTACCAAATAAATTGGTTAATATTGTAGTGAAATAACCAATTTATTTACTCATTTGCAACCTCAAACAGTTCCTCAAACTGTTTGAGCCAACTAAACTCGTTAATATCGTTGTGAAATAAGATAGGAATCCTTCAGAGTAGAATCTGGAGGATTTTTTGAATGAAAAATATAATTCTGTTTCCATCATCTCACCACTTAACCTCTCATTTTAACCACTTATCTCAAAAGTCGATTTTTCTTTCATACTTTTTGTTAAACTGGTTAGGTAAAGAGGAGGAAAAAAATATGATTTTACAAGCTAAACATTTGACTAAACGTTACGGCGATCATATGGCTGTTGACGATATTCAGTTAGAGTTTGAAAAAGGCAGTTTCAATGCTATTTTGGGTCCCAATGGTGCAGGGAAATCAACCACTATTTCCATGTTAATCGGTTTGAAAAAGCCGACAAAAGGTCAGATTCGATATGCACCAAATACGAAAATCGGAGTTGTTTTTCAAGCTAGTGTACTGGATGAGATGTTGACAGTTAGAGAAAATCTTACGATTCGTGCTCAACAGTATAAGGAGATTGCAGCAAGTCGTGTGGATGATTTGATCCATCAACTGGGTTTGACTGCTTTCCAGAAGCAACTATATGGGACTTTGTCAGGTGGGCAAAAAAACGTCGGGTTGATATTGCGCGTGCTCTTCTTTCACAGCCAGATATTCTTTTCTTAGATGAACCAACGACAGGTCTAGATATTCAGACTCGCAAAGCCATTTGGGATTTACTGTATCGGCTACAAAAGGATGAAGGGATGACTATTATCTTAACGACTCATTATCTGGATGAAGCGAATGAAGCGGATCAGATTTATATCGTTGATCATGGGAAAGTGATTGCGCAAGGTTCTGCGACGGCTATTAAAAGTCAGTATGCATCTAATATTCTAAAAATTCGTTTTAAAGAAATGAAGGGATTTAGAAAAAGTTGCTACAGACTGGAAATGACAGTAAAGGAAGAAAATGAGTTGGAATATCTTTTTTATCCAAGGACATCACTGGAAGCTATTGAATATTTGGCAAAAAGTTCGAGAAGAAATTGATTCTTTTGAGTTTCGTCCAGGTACCATGGATGATGCCTTTATTGCACTTACAGGAAGAGAGGTTCGCTAATGTTAGCTTTATTGAAACGGAATTTTATCTTATATTTTCGTAATCGTTCAGGAGTATTTTTCTCATTATTGGGGGCATTGATTTCCTTCCTCCTTTATATCATTTTTTTGCAGAAGAACTTGACGGATGCTTGGTCCCAACTCCCTGATAATACGAACCTTTTAAATAACTGGCTGATGGGTGGGACCTTGGCTGTGACTGGGATTACAACCAGTTTTACGGCTCTTACACAAATGGTACAGGATCGTGAAAATCAAGTGGATCAAGATCTCTTCTTGACAGATTTAGGTAGCTGGGGTTTACAGGTGTCCTATCTAATCAGTAGTATTGCCATTTCTTTTGTCATGCAGGTGTTTATGTTTGCTGTTATGGGGCTTTATTTTAAAGAGAGTCCAGTTATCAGTCATTTACCGGAAATTGCTTTGATTATGTTGTTAAGTAGTCTGCTTTCAAGTTTGATAAATATTCTCTTGATTTACCGTTTTCAATCTGTAGATAGTCTTGGCAAACTGGCAACTATAGTGGGAACTGCTTCTGGATTTTTAGTAGGAACTTATGTCCCTATTGGAGTTTTACCTGATTTTGCACAGATTATCATGAAGTGTACCCCTGCAACTTATATTGCTTCTCTTTATCGACAAATTTTAATGAAAGAACACATTAGAGACCGCATTTACAGGAAATAGCAGCTTGTTAAAGGAATTTCAAGAAAAAATGGGAATCCAAATCAACTGGCAAGAACTATTGACAAAGGAAGAGACATACTTTATAGTGGTTATTATCAGTCTCGTCGCTATTCTTCTTTGGCTTTTATTTGTTAAAGTGTTTAGCAGGAGAAAATAAAAGTATATTGGAGAAAAAATGAAGATTCGTTTTTGAAGATGAAGACAGAGTTTTTCAGAAAAAGGACCCACAGATTGTAATTCAGGCAGCTCAGTTAACTGACCAAGCAAGGGAAGTCAAGGAGTATTTAGAACAATTTTCAACAATTAATCAGGTGGTCATTCCTATTCGAACGGATGATCATCTGGTCATGGTGAAAATTGAGGATCTTATTCTAGCAGATATCGATAAGAACTTGTTAACTATTTATACGGTAGATGGGATTTATAAAACTAAGGAAACATTGATAAACTTTCAGAATCGGATTAATCGGCGTAACTTTATACAGATATCACGCCATTCAATTATAAACATTGACCACTTAGAATCGTTATCAGATAGTTTTTCAGGGAACATGATGGCTAAAATGACTCGGGGCATCAAATCTAGTGTGAGTCGGAAATACGTTAAGTCCTTAATGAATTATCTAGGTTTATAGGAGAAAATCATGAAACGATTAATTGATTATTTTGTATCGGGAATGCGTACGGCTTCCTTCTTTTATTTGAGTATGATGGTGTTGACTCAGTTTTATCCAGGTATTACCTATCCTGCACCAATGGCAAAAAATATTCTAGCTCTTTTTTTAATGGGTGGAATTATGGGGGTATTGACTTTAATACTTGAAAAGCTAGAGTTTCTTGCTTTTAGTATACGTGTAGGAGTTCATTTATTAGTGACAGCTACTATCTTAGTATTGACCTCTCTATTTTTTGGCTGGAGTTCAGCCTTGTGGAGTCCCTTGCTTTGGTTCTTTTTCTTGTTAATTTATGGATTGATATGGTTGTATCAAATCTGGCAAACTCATAAACTCACCCAACGAATTAATCAAGCCTTAGAGGATAAAAGACAGAAAACGGGTCACTAATATAGTGTTGAGGATGAAGTTTTAAGACAGTGCTAGTTTCCAAAGAGAACAATTTGTGATATAGTATTTTCAGCGTAAAACAAGGAGAAGAAAGATGCCAGTAAATGAATATGGTCAGATGATTGGTGAGTCAATGGAAGGTTATACACCAGGTAAACTGCCTTCTATTGATTTCTTAGAAGGGCGTTATGCTCGGATAGAGGCTCTCTCGGTAGAAAAACATGCGAGGGATTTGCTAGCTGTTTATGGCCCTGATACGCCTCGGGAGATGTGGACCTACCTCTTTCAGGAGCCAGTGGCAGATAGGGAGGAACTGGTCAGACTTTTAAATCAGATGTTGGCTCGTAAGGACCGTTTTTTCTATGCGATTGTAGACAAGGCAACTGGTAAGGCTTTGGGAACTTTTTCTCTCATGCGTATTGATCAGAATAACCGAGCAATAGAAGTGGGAGCTGTCACTTTTTCTCCAGAGCTCAGGGGGACACGGATAGGGACAGAAGCCCAGTATCTACTGGCTCGCTATGTCTTTGAAGAGCTTAACTATCGTCGCTATGAGTGGAAATGCGATGCTCTTAACCTGCCATCAAGACGAGCTGCGGAGCGTTTGGGATTTGTCTATGAAGGAACCTTCCGTCAGGCAGTGGTTTATAAGGGGCGTACGAGGGATACGGATTGGCTGTCTATGATTGATAAGGACTGGCCCAAAGTCAAATGCTCGTTTGGAAACATGGTTGCGTCCTGAAAATTTTGATAAAAATGGACAGACAGTACAAGAGTTTGAGAGAATTTTAAGAGGTGGTGACATGATAACTATTAGAAAACAAGAAATTGTCAAGCTCGAGGATGTTTTGCATCTCTATCAGGCTGTTGGTTGGACAAATTATACAAATCAACCTCAGATGCTGGAGCAGGCCTTGTCTCATTCATTAGTAATTTATCTGGCACTTGATGGTGATGCTGTGGTGGGCTTGATTCGTTTGGTTGGAGATGGTTTTTCATCAGTTTTTGTACAGGATTTGATTGTTTTACCTAGCTATCAGCGCCAAGGAATTGGTAGCTCCTTGATGAAAGAGGCTTTAGAGGATTTTAAAGAGGCTTATCAAGTCCAGCTGGCGACAGAACAGACAGAAAAAAACGTTGGGTTTTATCGTTCTATGGGGTTTGAAACTTTATCCACCTATGATTGTACAGGAATGATTTGGGTAGATCAGAAAAAAATTAACAAATAATTTTTTTTTATCTTAAGTTAACTTTAAGATGTTTACTCATGTATCATATAGTCATTAAATAAAGACCTCCTAACTTTATTTAATAGAAATCCTAAAACTTTTCTTTTTTTCATCATAATCTCCTAATGAAAGTCACCCAATCAGGTGGAGTTTTTTTGGCTCTATTTCAGGCTTTTTGGGGACTATTCTAAAAAAATCATTTTTCGATATTTTTTTCGGTATTTTTTTCGGATTTTGGTCAGGGGAATTGGCGGGAGACTTTTTAGAAAATATGACTAAGAAATAGGTTTGTTGTAGCTTTAGCTACTTCAAACTCAATTTGATTATAAGTGACTGTTAATTGAAGGACTGGAACTGCTGTAATAATGATTTTTGCTTGATCCAGTAGTGGCGTATTAAATGAGGGAGTGACATGTAAGATTGTCTTTTTTTGTTTACTAAATCAAAATTTCTATGAAATTGATAGAATCCTAACTTTCTCTTAAACTTGAAAGTCTTGTTGTACAGTGGTTAAAGCTTGCGAAATCGAGAGATGTAAACCTTTGACAAATTTTGTGAACTGTGGGATAATAAAAAGGAATTGAGTACTAGTTCTATATCATAGGCTAGAAAAGACCCCAAGCTCACGACCAAATAAGCTTGGGGTCTTTTTTTGACACTATCTATCTTTATTTAGCCATTTATCGACTAAGCGAAGAACAACACCGACCACAATCGGTCCGATGATAGTTTTAAGGATTAGTTCCATCATGGGCTATCTCACCTCCTTTCGTAGGCGGTGTAGAAGTGCCGTATAATATTATACCACATAAGTGCTAAACTCAGGAGTCACCCAATCGGGTGGCTTTTTTGTTTGTGGCTTGGATTTTTGATATAATAGAGCCATGAGTAGAATTTTAGATAATGAGATGATGGGGGACGAGGAGTTAATAGAACGAACGCTCCGCCCTCAGTATTTACGTGAATATATTGGACAGGATAAGGTCAAGGACCAGCTCAAAATCTTTATCGAAGCTGCCAAAATGCGGGATGAAGCGCTGGATCATGTGCTCTTATTTGGGCCTCCAGGCTTGGGAAAAACGACCATGGCTTTTGTTATTGCCAACGAACTAGGTGTCAATCTCAAGCAGACTTCGGGTCCAGTCATTGAAAAAGCCGGAGACCTGGTAGCGATTTTGAATGACTTAGAGCCTGGGGATGTCCTTTTTATTGATGAGATTCATCGCTTGCCTATGTCAGTGGAAGAAGTGCTTTATAGTGCAATGGAGGACTTCTACATCGATATCATGATTGGGGCTGGTGAAGGCAGTCGCAGTGTTCATTTGGAGTTGCCACCTTTCACTTTGATTGGTGCGACGACTCGGGCTGGTATGCTCTCAAATCCGCTACGGGCACGTTTTGGAATTACAGGTCACATGGAGTATTATGCCCATACTGATTTGACAGAAATTGTCGAGCGGACGGCAGATATTTTTGAGATGGAAATTACTCATGAGGCAGCTTCTGAGTTGGCTTTGCGCAGTCGTGGAACCCCTCGTATTGCCAATCGTCTCCTCAAGCGCGTGCGCGATTTTGCCCAGATTATGGGGAATGGGGTTATCGATGATGTTATTACCGATAAGGCCTTGACCATGCTGGATGTTGACCATGAAGGTTTGGACTATGTGGACCAGAAAATCCTTCGCACCATGATTGAGATGTACGGTGGTGGTCCTGTCGGATTAGGAACTCTTTCTGTCAATATCGCCGAAGAGCGCGAGACGGTGGAGGACATGTACGAACCCTACCTCATCCAAAAGGGCTTTATCATGCGGACGCGGTCTGGACGAGTGGCGACTGCTAAGGCATATGAGCACTTAGGTTATGAATACAGTGAAAAATAAGCAAGAAATATTAGGCGCTTTTAGAGAAAATTCGGATATGATGGCTATTCTGACGATCATCCGAAACCTTGGTCTGAAAGACTCGTGGTTGGCAGCAGGTTCTGTCAGAAATTTCATCTGGAATCTCTTGTCAGACGAATCCCCTTTTGACTGTGAAACAGATGTAGATGTGATTTTCTTTGATCCAGATCTTTCTTATGAGAAAACCATATTACTGGAGAAAAAGCTGAGAGAGGACTTTCCTCAGTACCAGTGGGAATTGAAAAATCAGGTCTATATGCATCAACATAGTCCCTCATACTGATCCCGTATACCTGTTCCCGTGATGCTATGAGTAAAGTATCCTGAACGTTGTACGGCTGATTGGACTGCGCTTGAATGCAGAATGCAAGTTTTAGAGCTCTATGCACCTTATGGTTTGGAGGATATTTTGAACTTTTCAAGTTCGCTCCGACTCCTCATTTTCTTTAGAGAAATCAAGACCGAATGAAAGCTCTATCAAGACACGTTTATCCAAGAAAGAATTGGCAAGAGAAATGGAAAAAAATCTGATATTTTAAAAAAATAACTTAAGGAAACTTTAAGCTAGGAAGTTGTATACTTAGTCTCATAAGTTAGGAAGACCTTAACTTAAACTCCTAAAAACTTTTTCATAATAATCTCCCTATAAAAAAATTAGAGTCGCCCAATCAGGCGGCTTTTTTTGTAGGCTCTTTACGCTCTCGCCAAAGAATGTTTTAGCTAATTATAGGTCTGAACACCTATGGAGAATCTCATTTCTACAAAAAAACAATCTTTGAGGACCAGAACTTTCTCATTCGATGATAAAGAATGTTTATAAAATGAAAAAAATGTATTTATTTAAGTATAATCTTTGGACAGAGCAAGCTAAAATGTGCTATAATAAAGTGTTTGAGAAAAACTATGTATCAAAAAAATTATTCCGAATTTTATGCATGTTAACATATTAAAAAAATGCACAAACACCTAAAAACAACAATAGGCTTTTTCGAGAATAACTTTGATATATCGTTTTTTTATAAATAGTGAACTTAAGGAGAAAAAAACATGTTTTTAGACGTCAAGAAGGACGATATAGAGAAACCGACCGTGTTACTCGTTATAAACTGATTAAGTCAGGAAAAACATTGGTTGCGTGCCTCAACGTCTCTATTTGGCTTGTTTAAAGTTCTTCGTGGTGGTATTGATACTGCTCAGGTGACAACTGAGGTTGTAGAAGATCGTGTATCAACTTCCATAACAGGGATAGATGTCCTCAAGGGGATAGCCGCCGCAGGGCAGTAGTTGGTGGGGGATTGCCACTCATACACAGGTCCATGCCAACGAACAGCTGGCTGTAGAGAAAGTTATAGATGGTACTGACAATCTAGTCAATTCTGATCAAGCCCGACTTGGTAAAGTTGGAGAGGGGAATGATAAGAACCTTAGCTCTTCCTCTAGCTCTCAGTCTGTGAGTGAAAGTGTCTCTGTGTCAGAAAGTCTGTCTTTATCAGAGTCAGTATCAGCAAGTACATCGGCATCTACCTCTGCTAGTACTTCAGCTAGCACATCAGCCAGCACTTCAACTTCACTTAGCGATTCTACCTCAACATCAGCAAGTGCCTCGACTGTAGCAAGTACCTCGTCTTCTACAACTTCAAGCGTAGGGGTTTCTCAAGCTCCAACTAGCCAAGATGGTGTTAGTGCGGTTGATACTGCCAATCCCTAGGGCAGTTGCGGGCGATGTTAAGGTTAACCCTAGTCTTTCTAGTGCTCTGTCAACTACAGAAAACTTCACAAGTCAAAAATGCTAGTTTGACAGCTACTACAACAGCTACTCTTGCTGCGACAACGACTGCAGAAGCAAGTGCTAAAAAAGCAAGCAGAAGACCGCAAAAACTAGCGAAACTTTCTGCTGAAATGGGTGAATATCTAGCTAAGGCTGCTGATCTGCCAAATACCGATTCAGCTATCACTAAGGTGAATGCTGCTGTAGTAGAGATTGAAAAAAGCACTTGCAAATCCAACTGGTGATTTGACAGCAGTGGTTCAACGGGCAACTTCAGCTCGTAACTCAATCGCCAATGCCGTTTTACGTGCAAATTCAGGTCAGCGTGACAGCCGTAATGGACAGGCAATGCCGACAGGAGAAAAATCTCAGAGGTTTTGCACCTGTAACTCTTAACGAACATACGACTGCCTCGCTTGAGCAGCAACCTTTGTAAGTGGAAGTCGAGAAGTTAGCTGGCGTATCAATATGCATTCACAGAGTGCCCTTAACTACGACGGTCTGATTGCACAAGTGGATAAAAAAATACAACCATCACTCGAGTTCTCTTTAATGGAGAGCCAATGGAGAAACGTGGTGGTTCTGGAAATGAGTACGTCTTTAACAAGCGCCATGATTTGAATAGAAACTTAGATGCGACTATTTGGGTTTTTGCGACTGTAAACAATAACTCTAGCGAAGCCACTTTGGATGCGCAAGTGGCTACAAGTAGTAAAGCCGTTTGATAGTGCTGCTACTGCTGGTAACTATACAAGGGTTATGCATGGAACGGTTGCTACTGGTACAGGTCAAAGAGCAATTGATAAAGCGCCAACTGTTACTGTTGATCCCAAATATGTTGAAATATACAACGATGAAGTTGTAGGAGGAGCTGCTGGTGTTTCATTTGACATGAGGGATGATAAAGGGTTACTAGGTATAGTAGGATCTCCAGCGAATAAACACATTAACGGATTGACCATGAGTCGAACGAATGTAGGGAATCAGGGATTTAGACCCTACTATCCTGACAGACGAAACCCTACTCAACATAAATCAGTGATAAGTGGAACAATTGGTCGTGAAAACGGATGGGATCCAATGCCTCCAGGGGTTTATAATCTCGATTTTCGAGTGTTCGATACTGCTAACCAGCATGCGGATGGACGTTTGACGCTTAATATCAAAGGCTTCAACGATCGTAACAACCCTGTCAGTGGCGATACTGTTACAGTCAACAACCCTTCAGCCTTGAGCAAGTCTGAAAAAGACCAAATTATTGAAAAACTTCAAGAGACAAAATGGTACTATCCTTTCAGGCACTGACTATGTGAAGGGTTCTGAAGGTGGCCACGCAATAACTGTGTCTGATACTGGTGAAATCAAACTGACCTACCGTGATAACACTGTGGATTACGTTCAAGCTAACGTAATAGCTGAAAATGTGGATCCTGTGCCTGGTGTTACAGTGACGCGTGATGGCAAGGTCATCCAAGCGACACAAAGTCCGCGTCCTGATCGAGGTATGGAACACATCGTCTATGCTGGTGATGACTTTACAGTTGATTTCACAGCGTATGATAATAGTGGGAAACTAAAAAGAGTTTAAGATTATCTCCAAAGCGGATGCTAATCGACCTGCTCTAACAAGCAACTTTTTCCAAGGTGATACCGGTACAGGAGATGAGTATGGTACAGGTACGGTTGCTTATCTCAATAGTGGCAATATCGATGCTCCTGAGAACAGTCCAGCTCATATCACTGTAAATGCCCATCTTAAGGATGATTTGCAATATAGTTCAGGTAACTCTTGGCAACGGAATGTGGTTGCTACCGACCAAGTAAATAATCGAAATGTCACAACAGGACATGGCAATGTTCGTATAACCCAAGGGCAACTCAAAGACCGTTTGCCGGTTGTAAATCCAGCCAAAACCCTAGTTGGTGACCGAAACAATCTGTCAGATCCTGAAAAAACAGATGTTATAAATGCTATCTTTGCCAAAAACCCTCAAGATACTCACCGCATCAAGACAATTGATGTTTCAAACAATGGTACGGCGACTATTACCTATAAAGATGGTACGGCTAATACACTTCAACCAACGGATACAGTTGAAGAGCGTCCAAGAGTTGGAGTGACTGTAACTCGTGATGGTCAGCCGATCCCAGCCACTCCGAGTCCAGATGCTTCCCGTGGAAACGAGCATATCGTCTACGCAGGTGATGACTTTACAGTTGATTTCACTGCATCAGACAATAGCGGAAAACTCAAAGAATTTAAGATTGTCTCAAAAGCTGATCTTACTAGACCTGCCCTAACAAGTAACTTCTTCCAAGGTGATACTGGTACAGGAAATGAGTATGGTACAGGTACAGTTGCCCACCCTAACTGGGGATATCAATGCTCCTGAGAACAATCCATCTCATATCGTTGTCAGAGCCCATCTTAAAGATGACCTTCAATATAATTCAGGAAATACTTGGCAACGAAATGCAGCGGCTACTGATCTAGCAGGCAATCAAAATATTCCTACAGGTCTAGGTAATGTTCGTATTACTCAAGGACAACTGAAAGACCGTCTTGCGGTGACAAATCCTGACTTTACACCTGTTGTGGATAAGAATAACTTGACAGATCCTGAAAAAACAGCTGTCAAGAATGCCATCTATGCTAAGAATAATCAGACAACTCACCGTATCCAAGATATTGAAGTTCAAGCAAATGGTACAGCAACGATTGTCTACAAAGATGGCACACGTAGTACTCCAATTCTACAGTCAGTGACAGTCAATGAACGACCAAAATTGGTGATTAAGTATGACAGACCAGATGTTAAAGAAATTGATATCTATCGTGAGGAACCTACTAACCTAACATTTAGTGCGACAGATGATTCTGGCAAGATTTCTTCATTGAAATTTGAAAGAGAAACTTCGCCAGATGATTCGGCTGGTTCTAGTTATGCGGGTTATGTTGGTCTCACTCGTTCAAATCCAATCACCAGTTTGACAGACCAAGCAAATGCAACCATTACTATCACTGGTAATCTGGATAATAGATTTTATCCTGGTCAGTCCTTTGTCCGCTACTTGATGGCGAAAGATGATCGCAATACCACTGATAGTGACCACGCTAAAAATGGTGTTGCCGACAATGGTTATGTTAAGTTTGTTATCAAGAGTCTGACAAATAAATATCATGCTGTGGCTAAAGTGCCGACAGTTTATACTTATGTAGGCGAAACAACTAGTGACTTGTCAAATGCTGCCAACTTTGTTCAGCTTGAAGGCGGCAAACAACTACCACAAGGTGCTACTGTCGCTTGGGTGGAAGGTAAAGAAATTGATACGACTAACTCTGGGGATAATAAAAAAAGCTGTAGCCAGAGTGACCTATGTAGATGGTTCTTACGAGGATGTTACTGTCACTTACAGTACCATGACCTCAATCAAACCAAAAGATCCTATCAATGACATCCAAGGAACAACTCCTCACAATGGTGATGGTTCAAACTGGCTTAACTATGCATTTAAAGCGGGAGATGCTGGGTTCCCAACTGGCTCTCAACAAACATGGACAGATGAACATGGAACTCGCTTATCAAATGCTCCTATCACTACGACAGAGGCTGGACAACAACGCTTTAAACTAACCTTTACGTTCCCTAAAGGACGTCTGGGTGAGACAGATAGTGCGAAATTGCTTAGCAAGACAGTAGATGTTATTCATAATGTTTACAAGTTTGAGACTAATCGTTCCTATGTCTTTACTCAAAACCAGACAGATGATTCAAATTACCAACGTGTAGTTGCAAATCCAAAAGACTCTATCACCAAGGTAACAGGTAGTCCTGATTATGATGTGACTAAGACCAACTTCACTTGGGTTGATGGTGCTCCAGATCTTTCACAAGTGGGACGATTTACAAAAGATGTAGAAGTTGAATTGCCAGCAGACGGATCTGGTGTGCGTGTAAAACAGCGTGTTCCAATCACTTATACAGTTAACCCACAAGCGCCAGCTATTTCAGTTGATTCTACTAATGAAACAGGTGGTTTGCCAAATCGTTCGATCGTTGTTACGAATGTAACACCTGGAGCTGTTGTCACACTCACATTAGCAGGACATACATTCAAAAAGACAGCAGAAGATAATGAAACAAGCGTAACTTTCAATCCGAAGGATTTGAAGAAAGCTTATGATGGTAACAATGGTCTTCTTCCGAAAGGTGATGTAACAGCTAAACAAGAGAAGACAGTGACTCTGCCGAGTGGTGGAGCTGAAACCTTGAGTTCGGCTACAACGACTGCAACGATTACTCTTGAACGTGTGAACCCAACAATTACCTATACTGTTACTGTAAATGGTCAGGAACCTAAGAAAGATAGCAATGGTCGCTATTTGTTCTATGCTGGAGACAATATCCAGATTACTTATACAGGTAAAGATAATAGTGGTAAATTGGTAACCTTGAAGGTCTATGGAAATAGAAAAGATCTGACAGACTTCTTCGAAAAACAGACCTGAATGGGGAAGAGGTCCAATCACAAATATTATCAATACCTTAACAAATGATGACCAGACTACCTTTACAATCAATGCGGTTGCTAATAAAGATCTTGCGTGGAGATCAGGAAACACTTGGGGACGTTGGCTTACTGCTACAGATCCTAGTGGAAACACTGTTGATGTTGGAGAAATTCGAATTCAACAAGATCAGTTGCAAAACTTGTTTAAGAAGTCTGCGATTGACTTGACTGAAGTCAAGGATAAAAAAATCACTTAACAGAAACTGATAAGGAAAAAGTTCGCGAAGAGATTAGAAAAAGCTCATGACAAGGTTGTTCCAAATGGTCGCGATCGTATTTCTAGCATTGACGTAAGTGAGGATGGAATTGCAACTGTCTACTATAAAGATAATGCGAAAGTAGTATCGGGTAGCCAGCCATATTCACCAACTGTCTACAGTCAAGATGAAACTGTTTCAGACAAGAAATATCGTTCTGAGTCAGCCTCAACAAGTGCATCAGAGTCAGCATCGACCAGCGCATCAGTAAGTGCAATGACTAGCGCAAGTACATCAGCAAGCACGTCGGCTTCAACAAGTGCAAGCACATCAGCAAGTACGTCAGCTTCAACAAGCGCAAGTACTTCAGCAAAGCACCTCAGCTTCAACGAGCGCAAGCACGTCAGCAAGCACTTCAGCAAGTACATCTGCTTCAACAAGTGCAAGTACGTCAGCAAGCACGTCAGCTTCAACAAGCGCAAGCACATCAGCATCTGAGTCAGCTTCAACAAGTGCAAGTACTTCAGCAAGCACCTCAGCTTCAACGAGCGCAAGTACATCAGCAAGCACATCGGCATCAACGAGCGCAAGCACATCAGCAAGTACATCAGCTTCAACAAGCGCAAGCACCTCAGCAAGTACGTCAGCTTCAACCAGCGCAAGCACATCAGCAAGTACGTCAGCTTCAACAAGCGCAAGTACTTCAGCAAGCACCTCAGCTTCAACAAGCGCAAGTACGTCAGCAAGTACATCAGCTTCAACGAGCGCAAGCACTTCAGCAAGCACTTCAGCAAGCACTTCAGCAAGTACATCTGCTTCAACAAGTGCAAGTACATCGGCTAGCACATCAGCCTCAACAAGTGCAAGCACATCAGCCTCAACAAGTGCAAGCACATCAGCATCTGAATCAGCGTCAACAAGTGCATCGACATCAGCATCTGAGTCAGCATCAACAAGTGCATCGACATCAGCATCTGAATCAGCGTCAACAAGTGCAAGCACATCAGCATCTGAGTCAGCATCAACAAGTGCATCGACCTCAGCGTCTGAATCAGCAAGCACAAGTGCGTCAACATCAGCATCTGAGTCAGCGTCAACAAGCGCGTCAACCTCAGCGTCAACATCAGCATCAACAAGTGCATCGACATCAGCGTCAGAATCAGCAAGCACAAGCGCGTCAACATCAGCATCTGAGTCAGCATCAACAAGTGCAAGCACATCAGCATCTGAGTCAGCATCAACAAGTGCATCGACATCAGCGTCTGAATCAGCAAGCACAAGCGCGTCGACCTCAGCATCTGAGTCAGCAAGCACAAGCGCATCAACATCAGCGTCTGAATCAGCGTCAACAAGTGCATCGACATCAGCATCTGAGTCAGCATCAACAAGTGCATCGACATCAGCATCTGAATCAGCAAGCACAAGCGCGTCAACAAGCGCATCAACATCAGCATCTGAGTCAGCATCAACAAGTGCATCGACATCAGCATCTGAATCAGCAAGCACAAGCGCATCAACATCAGCGTCTGAATCAGCAAGCACAAGCGCATCAACATCAGCGTCTGAATCAGCGTCAACAAGTGCAAGCACATCAGCATCTGAATCAGCAAGCACAAGCGCGTCAACATCAGCATCTGAATCAGCAAGCACAAGCGCGTCGACATCAGCATCTGAATCAGCGTCAACAAGTGCAAGCACATCAGCGTCAGAATCAGCAAGCACAAGTGCATCAACATCAGCATCTGAGTCAGCATCAACAAGTGCATCGACATCAGCATCTGAGTCAGCATCAACAAGCGCAAGCACATCAGCATCTGAGTCAGCAAGCACAAGTGCATCGACCTCAGCATCTGAATCAGCAAGCACAAGCGCGTCAACATCAGCATCTGAGTCAGCAAGCACATCAGCATCTGAATCAGCAAGCACAAGCGCATCAACATCAGCATCTGAGTCAGCATCAACAAGTGCAAGCACATCAGCATCTGAATCAGCATCAACAAGCGCAAGCACATCAGCATCTGAGTCAGCAAGCACATCAGCGTCTGAATCAGCAAGCACAAGTGCATCGACATCAGCATCTGAGTCAGCATCAACAAGCGCAAGCACATCAGCATCTGAATCAGCATCAACAAGTGCAAGCACATCAGCATCTGAATCAGCCTCAACAAGTGCATCGACATCAGCATCTGAATCAGCGTCAACAAGTGCAAGCACAAGTGCATCGACATCAGCGTCTGAATCTGCATCAACAAGTGCAAGCACCTCAGCATCTGAGTCAGCGTCAACAAGTGCATCAACATCAGCATCTGAATCAGCAAGCACAAGCGCATCAACCTCAGCATCTGAGTCTGCATCAACAAGTGCATCAACATCAGCATCTGAATCAGCATCAACAAGTGCAAGCACATCAGCATCTGAGTCAGCGTCAACAAGTGCATCGACATCAGCATCTGAATCAGCGTCAACAAGTGCAAGCACCTCAGCATCTGAGTCAGCATCAACAAGTGCGTCTACATCAGCATCTGAATCAGCAAGCACAAGCGCGTCAACAAGCGCATCAACATCAGCATCTGAATCAGCGTCAACAAGCGCATCAACATCAGCGTCTGAATCAGCAAGCACAAGTGCATCAACATCAGCATCTGAATCAGCAAGTACAAGTGCGTCTACCTCAGCATCGACATCAGCGTCTGAGTCAGCGTCAACAAGCGCATCAACATCAGCGTCTGAGTCAGCATCAACAAGTGCAAGCACCTCAGCATCTGAATCAGCATCAACAAGTGCGTCTACATCAGCATCTGAATCAGCAAGCACAAGCGCATCAACATCAGCATCTGAATCAGCAAGCACAAGTGCAAGCACATCAGCGTCTGAATCAGCGTCAACAAGTGCGTCTACATCAGCATCTGAGTCAGCGTCAACAAGTGCGTCTACCTCAGCATCTGAGTCAGCGTCAACAAGCGCATCAACATCAGCGTCTGAATCAGCAAGCACAAGCGCGTCAACATCAGCATCTGAATCAGCAAGCACAAGTGCGTCAACATCAGCATCTGAATCAGCAAGCACAAGCGCATCAACATCAGCATCTGAATCAGCAAGCACAAGCGCATCAACATCAGCGTCTGAATCAGCAAGCACAAGTGCATCGACCTCAGCATCTGAATCAGCGTCAACAAGTGCAAGTACATCAGCATCTGAGTCAGCAAGCACAAGCGCATCAACATCAGCGTCTGAATCAGCAAGCACAAGCGCATCAACATCAGCATCTGAGTCAGCAAGCACAAGTGCAAGCACATCAGCATCTGAATCAGCAAGCACAAGTGCAAGCACCTCAGCATCTGAATCAGCGTCAACAAGTGCATCGACATCAGCATCTGAATCAGCAAGCACAAGCGCGTCAACATCAGCATCTGAGTCAGCATCAACAAGCGCGTCAACATCAGCATCTGAATCAGCGTCAACAAGTGCAAGTACATCAGCATCTGAGTCAGCAAGCACAAGTGCATCGACCTCAGCATCTGAATCAGCATCAACAAGTGCAAGCACCTCAGCATCTGAGTCAGCATCAACAAGTGCATCGACCTCAGCATCTGAATCAGCGTCAACAAGTGCATCGACATCAGCATCTGAATCAGCATCAACAAGTGCAAGCACATCAGCATCTGAGTCAGCATCAACAAGTGCATCAACATCAGCATCTGAATCAGCAAGCACAAGCGCATCAACATCAGCGTCTGAATCAGCGTCAACAAGTGCAAGCACATCAGCATCTGAATCAGCGTCAACAAGTGCAAGCACATCAGCATCTGAATCAGCATCAACAAGCGCGTCGACATCAGCATCTGAATCAGCATCAACAAGTGCATCGACATCAGCATCTGAATCAGCGTCAACAAGTGCATCGACATCAGCATCTGAATCAGCAAGCACAAGTGCAAGTACATCAGCATCTGAGTCAGCATCAACAAGTGCATCAACATCAGCATCTGAATCAGCAAGCACAAGTGCATCAACATCAGCGTCTGAATCAGCAAGCACAAGCGCATCGACATCAGCATCTGAGTCAGCAAGCACAAGTGCAAGCACATCAGCATCTGAATCAGCGTCAACAAGTGCATCGACATCAGCATCTGAATCAGCAAGCACAAGCGCGTCAACATCAGCATCTGAGTCAGCATCAACAAGCGCGTCAACATCAGCATCTGAATCAGCGTCAACAAGTGCAAGTACATCAGCATCTGAGTCAGCAAGCACAAGTGCATCGACCTCAGCATCTGAATCAGCATCAACAAGTGCAAGCACCTCAGCATCTGAGTCAGCATCAACAAGTGCATCGACCTCAGCATCTGAATCAGCGTCAACAAGTGCATCGACATCAGCATCTGAATCAGCATCAACAAGTGCAAGCACATCAGCATCTGAGTCAGCATCAACAAGTGCATCAACATCAGCATCTGAATCAGCAAGCACAAGCGCATCAACATCAGCGTCTGAATCAGCGTCAACAAGTGCAAGCACATCAGCATCTGAATCAGCGTCAACAAGTGCAAGCACATCAGCATCTGAATCAGCATCAACAAGCGCGTCGACATCAGCATCTGAATCAGCATCAACAAGTGCATCGACATCAGCATCTGAGTCAGCAAGCACAAGTGCAAGCACATCAGCATCTGAATCAGCGTCAACAAGTGCATCGACATCAGCATCTGAATCAGCAAGCACAAGCGCGTCAACATCAGCATCTGAGTCAGCATCAACAAGCGCGTCAACATCAGCATCTGAATCAGCGTCAACAAGTGCAAGCACATCAGCATCTGAATCAGCAAGCACAAGTGCATCGACCTCAGCATCTGAATCAGCATCAACAAGTGCAAGCACCTCAGCATCTGAGTCAGCATCAACAAGTGCATCGACCTCAGCATCTGAATCAGCGTCAACAAGTGCATCGACATCAGCATCTGAATCAGCATCAACAAGTGCATCAACATCAGCATCTGAATCAGCGTCAACAAGTGCAAGCACATCAGCATCTGAATCAGCATCAACAAGCGCGTCGACATCAGCATCTGAATCAGCAAGCACAAGCGCATCAACATCAGCATCTGAATCAGCAAGCACAAGTGCAAGCACATCAGCGTCTGAATCAGCGTCAACAAGTGCGTCTACATCAGCATCTGAGTCAGCGTCAACAAGTGCGTCTACCTCAGCATCTGAGTCAGCGTCAACAAGCGCATCAACATCAGCGTCTGAATCAGCAAGCACAAGCGCGTCAACATCAGCATCTGAATCAGCAAGCACAAGTGCGTCAACATCAGCATCTGAATCAGCAAGCACAAGCGCATCAACATCAGCATCTGAATCAGCAAGCACAAGCGCATCAACATCAGCGTCTGAATCAGCAAGCACAAGTGCATCGACCTCAGCATCTGAATCAGCAAGCACAAGTGCATCGACCTCAGCATCTGAGTCAGCAAGCACAAGCGCATCAACATCAGCGTCTGAATCAGCGTCAACAAGTGCATCGACATCAGCATCTGAATCAGCGTCAACAAGTGCAAGCACAAGTGCATCGACATCAGCATCTGAGTCAGCATCAACAAGTGCATCAACATCAGCATCTGAATCAGCAAGCACAAGCGCATCAACATCAGCGTCTGAATCAGCGTCAACAAGTGCAAGCACATCAGCGTCTGAATCAGCAAGCACAAGCGCATCAACATCAGCATCTGAATCAGCAAGCACAAGCGCATCAACATCAGCGTCTGAATCAGCAAGCACAAGTGCATCGACCTCAGCATCTGAATCAGCAAGCACAAGTGCATCAACATCAGCGTCTGAATCAGCAAGCACAAGCGCATCGACATCAGCATCTGAATCAGCGTCAACAAGTGCAAGCACATCAGCGTCTGAATCAGCATCAACAAGTGCAAGCACCTCAGCGTCTGAATCAGCAAGCACAAGTGCATCGACATCAGCGTCAGAGTCAGCATCAACAAGCGCGTCAACATCAGCATCTGAGTCAGCATCAACAAGTGCATCAACATCAGCATCTGAATCAGCAAGCACAAGTGCAAGCACATCAGCATCTGAATCAGCAAGCACAAGTGCATCGACATCAGCATCTGAGTCAGCAAGCACAAGCGCATCAACAAGTGCAAGCACATCAGCGTCTGAATCAGCAAGCACAAGCGCATCGACATCAGCATCTGAATCAGCGTCAACAAGTGCATCGACATCAGCGTCTGAGTCAGCATCAACAAGTGCAAGCACATCAGCATCTGAATCAGCGTCAACAAGTGCATCGACATCAGCATCTGAATCAGCAAGCACAAGCGCGTCAACATCAGCGTCTGAATCAGCAAGCACAAGCGCATCAACATCAGCATCTGAATCAGCAAGCACAAGCGCGTCAACCTCAGCGTCTGAGTCAGCAAGCACAAGCGCATCAACCTCAGCATCTGAGTCAGCGTCAACAAGTGCATCAACATCAGCATCTGAATCAGCAAGCACAAGCGCATCAACATCAGCGTCTGAATCAGCGTCAACAAGTGCAAGCACATCAGCGTCTGAATCAGCAAGCACAAGCGCATCAACATCAGCATCTGAATCAGCAAGCACAAGCGCATCAACATCAGCGTCTGAATCAGCAAGCACAAGTGCATCAACATCAGCATCTGAATCAGCAAGCACAAGTGCATCAACATCAGCGTCTGAATCAGCAAGCACAAGCGCATCGACATCAGCATCTGAATCAGCATCAACAAGTGCATCAACATCAGCATCTGAATCAGCGTCAACAAGTGCAAGCACATCAGCATCTGAATCAGCATCAACAAGCGCGTCGACATCAGCATCTGAATCAGCATCAACAAGTGCATCGACATCAGCATCTGAATCAGCGTCAACAAGTGCAAGCACATCAGCATCTGAATCAGCAAGCACAAGTGCAAGTACATCAGCATCTGAGTCAGCAAGCACAGTGCATCAACATCAGCGTCTGAATCAGCAAGCACAAGCGCATCGATATCAGCATCTGAGTCAGCAAGCACAAGTGCAAGCACATCAGCATCTGAATCAGCGTCAACAAGTGCATCGACATCAGCATCTGAATCAGCAAGCACAAGCGCGTCAACAAGCGCGTCAACATCAGCATCTGAATCAGCGTCAACAAGTGCATCGACATCAGCATCTGAATCAGCATCAACAAGTGCATCGACATCAGCATCTGAGTCAGCGTCAACAAGCGCATCAACATCAGCGTCTGAATCAGCGTCAACAGGGCGCATCGACATCAGCATCTGAATCAGCGTCAGCAGTGCAGCACAAGTGCATCGACATCAGCATCTGAGTCAGCATCAACAAGTGCATCAACATCAGCATCTGAATCAGCAAGCACAAGCGCATCAACATCAGCGTCTGAATCAGCGTCAACAAGTGCAAGCACATCAGCGTCTGAATCAGCAAGCACAAGCGCATCAACATCAGCATCTGAATCAGCAAGCACAAGCGCATCAACATCAGCGTCTGAATCAGCAAGCACAAGTGCATCGACCTCAGCATCTGAATCAGCAAGCACAAGTGCATCAACATCAGCGTCTGAATCAGCAAGCACAAGCGCATCGACATCAGCATCTGAATCAGCGTCACCAGCGCAAGCACATCAGCGTCTGAATCAGCATCAACAAGCGCATCAACATCAGCGTCTGAATCAGCGTCAACAGTGCAAGCACATCAGCATCTGAATCAGCAAGCACAGTGCATCGACATCAGCATCTGAGTCAGCATCAACAAGCGCATCGACATCAGCATCTGAGTCAGCATCAACAAGCGCAAGTACATCAGCATCTGAATCAGCATCAACAAGTGCAAGTACATCAGCGTCTGAATCAGCGTCAACAAGTGCAAGCACATCAGCGTCTGAATCAGCAAGCACAAGCGCATCAACATCAGCATCTGAATCAGCAAGCACAAGCGCATCAACATCAGCATCTGAATCAGCGTCAACAAGTGCATCGACATCAGCGTCTGAATCAGCATCAACAAGTGCAAGCACATCAGCGTCTGAATCAGCAAGCACAAGCGCATCAACATCAGCATCTGAATCAGCAAGCACAAGCGCATCAACATCAGCGTCTGAATCAGCAAGCACAAGTGCATCGACCTCAGCATCTGAATCAGCAAGCACAAGTGCATCAACATCAGCGTCTGAATCAGCAAGCACAAGCGCATCGACATCAGCATCTGAATCAGCGTCAACAAGTGCAAGCACATCAGCGTCTGAATCAGCATCAACAAGCGCATCAACATCAGCGTCTGAATCAGCGTCAACAAGTGCAAGCACATCAGCATCTGAATCAGCAAGCACAAGTGCATCGACATCAGCATCTGAGTCAGCATCAACAAGTGCATCGACATCAGCATCTGAGTCAGCATCAACAAGTGCAAGTACATCAGCATCTGAATCAGCATCAACAAGTGCAAGTACATCAGCGTCTGAATCAGCGTCAACAAGTGCAAGCACATCAGCGTCTGAATCAGCAAGCACAAGCGCATCAACATCAGCATCTGAATCAGCAAGCACAAGCGCATCAACATCAGCATCTGAATCAGCGTCAACAAGTGCATCGACATCAGCGTCTGAGTCAGCATCAACAAGTGCAAGCACATCAGCATCTGAATCAGCGTCAACAAGTGCATCGACATCAGCATCTGAATCAGCAAGCACAAGCGCGTCAACATCAGCGTCTGAATCAGCAAGCACAAGCGCATCAACATCAGCATCTGAATCAGCAAGCACAAGCGCGTCAACCCTCAGCGTCTGAGTCAGCAAGCACAAGCGCATCAACCTCAGCATCTGAGTCAGCGTCAACAAGCGCATCAACATCAGCATCTGAATCAGCAAGCACAAGCGCATCAACATCAGCGTCTGAATCAGCGTCAACAAGTGCAAGCACATCAGCGTCTGAATCAGCAAGCACAAGCGCATCAACATCAGCATCTGAATCAGCAAGCACAAGCGCATCAACATCAGCGTCTGAATCAGCAAGCACAAGTGCATCAACATCAGCATCTGAATCAGCAAGCACAAGTGCATCAACATCAGCGTCTGAATCAGCAAGCACAAGCGCATCGACATCAGCATCTGAATCAGCATCAACAAGTGCATCAACATCAGCATCTGAATCAGCGTCAACAAGTGCAAGCACATCAGCATCTGAATCAGCATCAACAAGCGCGTCGACATCAGCATCTGAATCAGCATCAACAAGTGCATCGACATCAGCATCTGAATCAGCGTCAACAAGTGCAAGCACATCAGCATCTGAATCAGCAAGCACAAGTGCAAGTACATCAGCATCTGAGTCAGCAAGCACAAGTGCATCAACATCAGCGTCTGAATCAGCAAGCACAAGCGCATCGACATCAGCATCTGAGTCAGCATCAACAAGTGCATCGACATCAGCATCTGAATCAGCAAGCACAAGCGCGTCAACATCAGCATCTGAGTCAGCATCAACAAGCGCGTCAACATCAGCATCTGAATCAGCGTCAACAAGTGCAAGTACATCAGCATCTGAGTCAGCAAGCACAGTGCATCGACCTCAGCATCTGAATCAGCAAGCACAGTGCATCGACCTCAGCATCTGAATCAGCAAGCACAAGTGCATCGACCTCAGCATCTGAGTCAGCAAGCACAAGCGCGTCAACATCAGCATCTGAGTCAGCATCAACAAGCGCATCGACATCAGCGTCTGAATCAGCATCAACAAGTGCATCGACATCAGCATCTGAATCAGCAAGCACAAGCGCGTCAACATCAGCATCTGAGTCAGCATCAACAAGCGCGTCAACATCAGCATCTGAATCAGCGTCAACAAGCGCAAGTCACATCAGCATCTGAGTCAGCAAGCACAAGTGCATCGACCTCAGCATCTGAATCAGCATCAACAAGTGCAAGCACCCTCAGCATCTGAGTCAGCATCAACAAGTGCATCGACCCTCAGCATCTGAATCAGCGTCAACAAGTGCATCGACCCTCAGCATCTGAATCAGCATCAACAGTGCAAGCACATCAGCATCTGAGTCAGCATCACAGCGCATCAACATCAGCATCTGAATCAGCAAGCACAAGCGCATCAACATCAGCGTCTGAATCAGCGTCACAGCGCAAGCACATCAGCATCTGAATCAGCGTCACCAGCGCAAGCACATCAGCATCTGAATCAGCATCAACAAGCGCGTCGACATCAGCATCTGAATCAGCATCAACAAGTGCATCGACATCAGCATCTGAATCAGCGTCAACAAGTGCAAGCACATCAGCATCTGAATCAGCAAGCACAAGTGCAAGTACATCAGCATCTGAGTCAGCATCAACAAGTGCATCAACATCAGCATCTGAATCAGCAAGCACAAGTGCATCAACATCAGCGTCTGAATCAGCAAGCACAAGCGCATCGACATCAGCATCTGAGTCAGCAAGCACAAGTGCATCGACCTCAGCATCTGAATCAGCATCAACAAGTGCAAGCACCTCAGCATCTGAGTCAGCATCAACAAGTGCATCGACCTCAGCATCTGAATCAGCGTCAACAAGTGCATCGACATCAGCATCTGAATCAGCATCAACAAGTGCAAGCACATCAGCATCTGAATCAGCATCAACAAGCGCGTCGACATCAGCATCTGAATCAGCATCAACAAGTGCATCGACATCAGCATCTGAATCAGCGTCAACAAGTGCAAGCACATCAGCATCTGAATCAGCAAGCACAAGTGCAAGTACATCAGCATCTGAGTCAGCAAGCACAAGTGCATCAACATCAGCGTCTGAATCAGCAAGCACAAGCGCATCGACATCAGCATCTGAGTCAGCAAGCACAAGTGCAAGCACATCAGCATCTGAATCAGCAAGCACAAGCGCATCAACATCAGCATCTGAATCAGCATCAACAAGTGCATCGACCTCAGCATCTGAATCAGCGTCAACAAGTGCATCGACATCAGCATCTGAATCAGCAAGCACAAGTGCATCGACATCAGCATCTGAGTCAGCAAGCACAAGCGCATCAACATCAGCGTCTGAATCAGCAAGCACAAGCGCGTCAACATCAGCATCTGAATCAGCGTCAACAAGTGCAAGTACATCAGCATCTGAGTCAGCAAGCACAAGTGCATCGACCTCAGCATCTGAATCAGCATCAACAAGTGCAAGCACCTCAGCATCTGAGTCAGCATCAACAAGTGCATCGACCTCAGCATCTGAATCAGCGTCAACAAGTGCATCGACATCAGCATCTGAATCAGCATCAACAAGTGCATCAACATCAGCATCTGAATCAGCGTCAACAAGTGCAAGCACATCAGCATCTGAATCAGCATCAACAAGCGCGTCGACATCAGCATCTGAATCAGCATCAACAAGTGCATCGACATCAGCATCTGAATCAGCGTCAACAAGTGCAAGCACATCAGCATCTGAATCAGCAAGCACAAGTGCAAGTACATCAGCATCTGAGTCAGCAAGCACAAGTGCATCAACATCAGCGTCTGAATCAGCAAGCACAAGCGCATCGACATCAGCATCTGAGTCAGCAAGCACAAGTGCAAGCACATCTGTTGTTACAAGTAAGGGAACACCAGAGAGCTTATCACTTGATAGCTTAGATATTGATAGTGTGATTACATCGGATTCAATTAGCACATCAGTATCACAATCACTTTCATTATCAGTAAGCATTAGCCAATCAATGGTGCATTCGACTTCAACTAGTCAAGCTCCTCAAACTGATACCACTAAGACACATAAGCAACTTCCAAATACAGGAACAACAGCTTCAGCTACAAATGCTCTCCTTGGAGTTGTAGCGGGTCTAACAGGATTAGGTTTAGTAGCTAAACGTCGTAAGCGTGATGATGAAGAATAAGTCTTGTTTTATAAAAGTTAAGAAAAAGACTAATTTAGCTATGAGAAAAACCTCCAAGGATTTTACAATTCTTGGAGGTTTTCGGCTACTTGAGAAGAGTACTTAACTTTGTCGACTAGTAAATCAATTTTGCATAGTTTAGGGAACAAAAAAATAAAATTGTAAGGGTTGTCTTACTTTATGAAAGTGCATAAAAATGGTATAATATATAGTAGATTTTTGTATCTGAAAAAAATGTATGTATTATTTAGAAGTGTTTGATTTTTTTCTATCAGATTATGAATTATAGGCGAATTTGTTTATCAAAAAGTGGATTGCTCTAAAAACAATGGTAATGATGTTTTTGAACAATAAATGATATAAAAATGAAAAGAATTGGAAAAATAAGGGATGGATTTGAAAAATATAGTACAGTTAGTTGGAGATTATCATCATGTTGAAGTGTCTCCAGATGCTCATCTTGATTTGGGAGCAGATATTACAATTCGTTCGTTTACAAGTATTGAAGTTTCAAGTGGTGCGAATTTGAAAGTAGGGAATAGGGTCTTTTTTAATGACCATTGTTCAATCCGCTGTACTGAGGAAATCACCATTGGTCATGATACAATGTTTGGGGATGGAGTACGAATTTTTGATTCGAATCATCAATTCAATAACTATCATGTGTTTAAAACTGCAATGAGTGGCGCTCCTATTCATATTGGGCGGGATTGTTGGATTGGTGCCAATACCGTTATTCTTAGAGGAGTTACTATTGGTGATAATGTCATCATAGGTGCTAATTGTCTCATCCACCAGGATATTCCTAGTAATTCAATCGTCACTCATAGTGAAACATTAACGATTAAGCCCAAGAATATTGCCAAATTCCATGCCTTTGTTTATACTTACTCGGATCAGTTGGAAGGCTTGGAGTATTTGCTGGCTAGTTTACCTGAAGTTGATTTTCATGTTGCGGCGCCAACGAATGTTTCAGATTTTTTAAGAAGTTTTTCCAGATTTAGTAATTTTCAACTATATGAATATTGCCAATCGAGAGAGATTTCAGATCGCATTTTAGAGTTAGCTAATGTCTATCTAGATATAAACCACTGGAATGAGGTTGATGATATTATTGGGCGTGCTTTGGCAATAGGAAAACCGATATTTGCATTTGACACAGTAGCTCATCGAACTGATGAAGGAATTCAAGTGTTTAGTATAGAGGACAAAGAGAATATGGTGATGGCCATTCGTCACCAATTAGAAAAAGTTGATAGTGGGGAGAAGGAATGAAATTGTATCAAAAAGTGATTGCTCTTGGAGCTGATATTCGTTATATGGATAAGGTAGAAACTGTGATAAAGTCAGTATCGGTTCATAATCATGAAGTGAAATTTTATGTATTTAATGACGATTTGCCTAGTGAATGGTTTTTGTTGATGAGAAATCGTCTGAAGGTTATTGGTTCTGAGATTGTTAATGTCAAAAAAACAGCTCATAATCTTCGCGATTTTCACTTGCCAAATGCAATCCTTTCCTATGCTACTTTCTTTAGATATTTCATAGCAGATGAAGTACAAGAAGACAGAGTTCTCTACTTAGACTCAGATATGATCGTAAATGCAAGATTGGATGAATTGTTCTCCTTAGACTTACAAGGCTATGACATTGCAGCTGTTAAAGATTTTGATCAAGATGGTTGGTTAACAACCTTTAATGCAGGTATGTTGTTGATTGATGCAAAGAAATGGCGAGAAAAAAATTCAACACAAAGTCTACTAGAGTTGACTGCTCAATACCATGAACATGTATATGGGGACCAAGGTGTTCTCAATATGTATTTCGGTGACCAGTGGCTACATTTGGACAAAGAGTATAATTTCATGGTTGGATTGGATCAATTTTTACACTTAACAGGCAACAGTAAATGGTACCAGTCTTCGTATTATGGAAATTATGAGCCAAAGATTATCCACTATACTTCAGAGTTTAAACCCTGGATTCATTTAACTTTGACACGTTTTCGTAAGTTATGGTGGTTTTATTATGGTTTGAACTGGAATGATGTACTATTGGGAACAGATATCATCAGACGTTCTTTTAGAGATCTAGTGAGAGCTCCTCTCTATCATACTTGTATTTTTACAAATAGTGCTAGCCTAGAATCAATAGAATACCTACTATCTGAATTACCGGAAGTTCATTTTACAATATTAGCACCAACAAATTTTGCTGATAGTGTAGTTGATATGCAACGATTTTTGAATCTTTCAATTTATCCAAACTTTAGTCCTTTTAACAAGAATGAAACCTTGGATAAGATGGATTTCTACCTAGATATCAATCATGGAGGAGTTGTAGGAACTATTTTAGAAGAAATTAGTGATAAAAATAAACCAATTTTTGCGTTTGATAATACAAGTCATGACTCGAGTGGAAGAAGTCGTATTTTTTCGTCAACTGAACCAGACAAGATGGTGGAAGCTATTCGCATATTTTTTTAGGGGAAGAATTGAATGGAAAAATGAGTTGATTAGTATCATAGTTCCCATCTATAATGTTGAGAACTACTTGAGAATGTGTTTAGATAGCATTCAAAATCAAACCTATAAGAATTTTGAGTGTTTGTTGATCAATGATGGATCTCCAGATCATTCAGCAGAGATTTGTAGAGAATATGTAGCTAAAGATTCTCGTTTCCGCTATTTTGAGAAAGAAAATGGGGGAGTATCATCGGCTCGAAACTATGGTATTGATCGTGCAGAAGGATCTTTTATCACTTTTGTAGATTCGGATGATTGGTTGGAAGCTACTAATTTAGAGATTTTATCTGAGAAAAAGAAACAATATGATGCAGATATTGTAGTATCTTGTTACTGTATCTATGATGAGGAAAAGGAAACCTATCTTTTTCTTTACTTACGGGGAAGAATACGATAAAGTTTATAGTTCGGAAGAACTGTTAGAAATTCTACCTGTGTTAGAGGGGAAAACGTTAAGTTTTCAGACCCCATGGGGCATTCTATTTAAGAAAGAGTTGTTTGAACATGTTTCTTTTCCAGTAGGAAAACTGTGTGAGGATCTTGGGACTAACTATAAGTGTTTTATGCAGGCAGAGAAGATAGTCTATACGCACAAAAACACCTACTGCTATCGTCTAAGGAATACAAGCATTTCTCATGAATCATTTACAGAAAAAATGATGCGTGATGATCACGATGCACGCATTGAAAGAATTGCCTTATTAGCATTAAAGGGCTATGATATTAGTCATTATTTAACGCAACATCAACAATATCTGAAAGCCTGGCATCGTTTAGCATTGGAAAAAGGACTTGCTGAAAGTGGAGAGACGCGTCGTATGGAAGAATTAGATTATCTTCTTTCTGAAGAAGAGTAAACCTCCATTTTTTACTGGCAGATTTGTCCCAGTGGAAAGTAATAGTAAAACTCAAAAGCTGTATTTTTCTGGGACTTCTGTGATAGCAGACAGGATATTAGGGAGAAGAAAAAGGTTGAACTTACAGTAGGAAGTTTTAACATAAGAATAGAGAGAAGGATTTATATGAAGGCGATTGTAGTTGCTGGGGATAAGAATTATCTCACACCGATGCTTACGACGATAAAGGTCTATTTTATATCATAATCAACAGGTTAAGATTTACATTCTACATCAGAATATCCCTAGCGATTGGTTTCATGAACTCAAGATTCAAGTGGAAAGGTTAGGGAGTGTTGTAGAGGATATTTTTATCGGTGATGTGATTGATGCTGAATGGAAAACCCAGGAGCACATCTCCCCCATAGCTTATGCTCGATACTTAATTCCACGACTGATTACAGAAGATAGAGTAGTCTATTTAGATAGTGATATTATTGTGCATGGAGATTTGAGTCCACTCTTTGACTTAGATTTGGGTGACTACTCTTTAGCGGCAGTTAGGGATGCTGATGGCAATGGATTTAACTCAGGGATGTTGGTCATCGATAGCCAAAAGTGGAGAGAAAAAGATGTTACTTCCTTGTTGTTTGATAAGACAGTGGAGTACATGTCCTACCTGGAGCAGACGACTACAGAAGGTTTCAATGGGGATCAAACCATTTTCAATCTAGTCTTTCAGAATCATTGGCTAGAGTTAGATAAGCATTTTAACCTTCAAGTTGGTCATGATGTCATCGCATTCTATAGCCATTGGGATTCACACTTTGAGTTGGATAAAGAGCCTTTGATCATCCATTATACGACCTATCGAAAACCATGGTCTACTCTGATGGGCTATCGTTATCGAGACTTATGGTGGGCATTTCGGGATGTTAGTTTTGAACAGATTGCTGACCACTATGCAGGACGTTTTACCATCAAGAGAGTTTATGACCTTCATAATGTCAATCTATTTACATTCACAGATTCTCAGGATTTTCTGTATATTGAAGAACTAGCTCAAGCTCTTCCTGATGTTGGGTTCCATATTGGTGCCTATACAGATATGGGTCCAATTCTAATGGCTTTTGACAAATATCCTAATGTTTACTTGTATCCCAGCATGGTTGGGGCAGTGATTGATGAAATGATCGAGAAGTCAGACGCCTATCTGGATATCCATAAGGGGAGTTCGATGGACTTTATCGTCAATCGCTATACCAGTGCAGGTAGACCAGTATTGACTTTTGATATGACCAACAAAAATCAATTGGAACAAATAGTTGTTTCCTCTCAGACTCCGCAGCCAATGATAGAAGCAATTAAAGGGTTAAAGAAAGATAAAATGGACATGAAGGCAATTGTACTCGGAGCCAACTACCAATATGCAGATAAGGTATTAACGACAATCAAATCCATCTGCTGTCATAATCGAGGACTTCGTTTTTATCTGATTAACAGCGATTTTCCGACAGAATGGTTTTTCAATCTCAATCGTAAATTAAAGAAGTTAGACTGTGAAATCGTCAATGCCCGTGTCAATAGTTCTCATATTAGCCAATATAGGACCAATATTCACTATGCAACATTTTTACGTTATTTTATCTCAGATTTTGTTGAGGAAGATAAGGTCTTATATCTGGACTGTGATTTGGTTGTCACAAGAGACTTAAGTCCCCTATTTGATGTCGAACTGGGAGAGTATCCATTGGCAGCAGTCAAAGATCTGGGGGCTCAAGTATATTTTAATGAGCATGGATTCAACGCAGGTGTCTTGCTCATCAATAATCGCCTTTGGAAGCAAGAAGAAGTTCGCAAGCAGTTGATTGAAATGACTAATGAGTTGCATGACAAGGTTGCTCAAGATGATCAAAGTATCTTGAATCTCTTATTTAAAGATCGTTGGTTGGCTTTGGACTTTAAATATAACTGCATTACCTTGCACACACATTTCTCAGATTATCGACCAGAACCTGGGACTTATCCACCGATTATTCATTATTTGACAGAGAGAAAACCATGGGGACTGTATGAACGCTCCATCTATCGAGATGTTTGGTGGTATTATAATGCTCAAGATTGGTCAGACATGAGTCAGGTAACGCCTTGTCTGACAAAAGATCAGGTGAGCCAGTATACAGGTGTTCAACATTCGGCTCTAGTCTATACCTTCTCAAGCGACTTGAGAAATATGGGCTACTTGATTGAACATCTACCAGATGTCAAATTTTATGTGGCAGCTCCCGTTATGGTGGCTGATAGTATTACAGCTCTACTAGCCTACCCAAATGTCTCTGTCTTGTCAGATATTGCTGGGCAACCAGCTTTGATTGATAGCTTGGTTGAAGGCTGTGACTTTTTACTGGATATCAATGCTGAATCCGAAGTTGATGGGATCATTGGGCGTTTCCGACAAGCTGGAAAACCAGTATTTGCTTTTGAAAGTGTAGCCCATGGTGAACAAGGTCAGTTTCTTTATGACCAAGCACATCCTGAAGAGATGGTTCTAGCTATTGAAAACTATTGCAAAAATGGAGAGCTACCTGTAAAAAAGCTGCAAGCCTACCCAAAGGTACTAGATATCCAGCAGAGTCTTGATTATATACTAGAACACCATTCTTCCGTTATTCGTTATGGAGATGGAGAAATGGATATTATGATGGGACATGGGATTCCTTATCAAGACTACGATGAGACATTGGCAGAACAGCTTAGAAGTATGATTCAACGAGAAAGCTCTCCAGAATTGCTGGTTTGTCTCTCAGATGTTTTTGAAGGCTTGGAACGCTATAATCTCGAAGCTGTTAACTTTTGGCAAAAGCATTTAGAGCATTATCAAGAAGCTTACCATAATTTATGTACAGCAAGTTTCTATGGTTCTACTTTTATATCTCGCCCTTATATGGACCTCAAAGATAAGTCTACTTCAGTAGCTCACTTTGAAAAATTAAAGAAACTTTGGGATAAACGAAACATCTTGATCGTCGAAGGTGAAAACTCACGTTCAGGAGTTGGTAATGATCTTTTTGACAATGCTCAGTCTGTTGAGCGTATCATCTGCCCTTCTAGAAATGCCTATAGTAAAGTTAAGGATATTCAAGAAGCGATTGAAAATCACGCAGATGGTAAACTAGTGATTCTGATGCTTGGACCTACAGCCAAGGTTTTAGCGTATCACTTAAGCCAAAAAGGCATACAAGCGATTGATTTGGGTCATATTGATTCCGAATATGAGTGGTTTAAGATGGGAGCAACTTCAAAAGTAAAATTCTCACACAAGCATACCGCAGAGCATAATTTTGATCAAGAAATTCAGCTAGTTGAGGATGAAATCTATAATAAGCAAGTTGTTGTAAGGATTTAAATAGAATTATGAAGATAAATATTACAAATATTTACGGTATGTCTGGTCAGAGTACAGCCTTGATCGCCCAGAATGAAACCGTTAAAATTGCAAAAAAGTTAGACTTTCACGAGCTTAGCTTTTACTTTTACAATATCTATAGTGATAGTCAAGGCGAGTTGAATAGCCGTTTAGATGGTGTTTTAGCTAAGCTGGGCTATGGGGATATAGTTGTTTATCAATCTCCTACATGGAATGGGAGAGAGTATGACCAGGCCTTTATCAGGAAATGTAAGATTTTAAACACGAAAATTATTACTTTTATCCATGATGTACCACCTCTCATGTTTCCATCTAATTATTACTTGATGCCTGAGTACATTGAGATGTACAACCAATCAGATCTAGTAGTTGTTCCTTCAGAAAACATGAAAGAACGCCTGATTCAGGAAGGATTGACAGTTCAAAAGATTATTATCCAAGGCATGTGGGATCATGTTCATGACTATCCTTTGAGACAGCCTGCTTTTCAGAAAAAACTATCTTTTGCGGGTAGTGTAGAACGTTTTGACCACTTATCCAACTGGGCTTACTCAACCCCACTCGATATTTTTTCAGAGTCTAATCAGGAAAATCATAATCCAAGTGTTTCCTTTAAAGGGTGGAAAACAGATCCAGAGTTACTTTTTGCTTTGTCAGAGGGGGGCTTTGGCTTAGTGTGGGGAACAAGTGAAAATTCAGCTGAAGAGGCAGATTACTATCGCTTGAATATCTCTCATAAAGTCAGCACATATCTTGCAGCAGGAATTCCAGTAGTAGTACCATCCTATCTCTCAAATGCCAGTTTCATAAAGGAAAAAGGCTTAGGTTATGTAGTAGATAGTTTGGAAGAAGCCAGTCGTCTTGTAGAGGAAACGACAGTAGAAGCTTATCAACAAATGGTTGAAAATGTATATAAAGTTAGTTATGCTTTGAAACAAGGCTACTTTACAAAAAAACTATTAATTGATGCAGTGATGCAGGTTTTGGATGTTTAGAATAGAATAGTTATGAATTGCCCTCATCTATTAGGATGAGGGAATGCCATTGTTAGCAAAAGATCAATTTATAGATTTAGCTATGCTCATCAGAATATCTCATCACTCGAATAAGGTAGGAGAAAAATTTGAAGAAAAAATTAACATCAGTTGTCGTGAAACGGGTTATGTGGACGATTTCTTTCTTGTTCATTTACGTTCTAGGAAGTAGATTGACCCTTCCCTTTGTAAACGTTAATGACACGAGTTTTTTGGGTGGAACTGCGGCTTTCTTAGCCTTTTCTACGTCTATAACAGGTGGAAATCTTCGGAGTCTTTCCCTATTTTCAGTTGGACTGTCTCCATGGATGTCGGCGATGATTTTATGGCAAATGTTTAGCATGTCTAAAAAACTTGGTCTGGGTAGTTTACCACTTGAAGTTCAAGATCGACGAAATGATATTAACGTTTGTCATTGCTTTAATCCAAGCATTAGCCATTACTCTAAATCTCCCTATTCAGTCAGGGGTGAATCATGGGCTAGTTTTGATTATGAATGTTCTACTATTGATCGCGGGCACCTTTTTCTTAGTTTGGTTATCGGATTTGAATTCTTTGTTTGGTGTCGGAGGGTCTCTAGTTATCTTGATGTCAAGTATGGTGTCTAGTATGCCAGAAAACATCTTAAAAAGTATCAAAGAATTACAAGTTGGTCCCTTATTGATTGTGGCTCTTTTGATGCTTTCAGTGGTATTTTTAGCGATTGCAGTTAGAGTTCAGCGAGCTCGTTATCGAATTTTGGTAAATAAGATTATGATTCATAATCGTTTTCAACGCTATTCTTATTTGGATATTCTAGTAAATCCAGCCGGAGGAATGCCCTTTATGTACGCCATGTCTCTGGTATCCCTCCCACAATATAGTTTGTTACTTATTCAGATGGTTTTACCGAAAGAAGTGTGGATTGGAGAATGGATTAGTCGCTTTTCAATTGGTCAGCCAATTTGGGTTTTCACTTATATTATTGTTTTATTTATATTAGGAATTGCGTTTGCATTTGTAAATATGAATAGTGAAGAAATTGCTGAGAGAATGAAAAAATCTGGAGAATATATTTATAATATCTATCCTGGAGAAGATACTAGTCGTTATCTCGGAAAACTGATATTTCGTTTTGCAATCATTGGATCTATCTATATCGTGTTTATGGCAGGTTTGCCAATGCTGATTGTCTTATATGATCCACGCTATATGCAACTAAGTATGCTTTCAGGTTTATTTTTGATTTTTAATGGAATGGTGTTTAATATCAAGGAAGAAATTGATGCCTTGACATTAAACGAGAATTATCGACCACTCTTAGAAATCGATTCATAATTGTGAGGAGAATCTATGTATTATTTCATTCCTTTTTTGGAGCGTAACAATCCATCTTGGCAGGCAAATATTGTGCCTTGGTATAGGACTCCTTATCGCTTAGAATTTGATGATATCTTACACCAAATTCGTATCTTCAAACGCCAAGAATTAGAATCTAAGATGCTATGGTTGACTTATCATCCTCATCTACGCTATTTGTTACACAGACAAGATTTGTTGGAGTCGGATGTTTTCTCCGTTTTTGATGCTATTCAAAACATTGAAAATGAGGAGATGCATCCCTTACAGTTAAAAGACTTGACATGGGATGAAGATTGTGACTTTATCTATACTCCTTTTGTAGTTGTAGTTAAGCAACAAGGGGAACTCTATGCTCATATTGAATATGGTTCAGAAGGCTTCATCAGCTATATCACTTATTTTAAGGATAATCAAGTTGATTTTATTTGCTATTTTGATGATCGTGGCTTTTTGTCTAGTCTTGTAGAGTATAGGGATCAAAGACCAGCTACACGCTATTATTATAATGCAGAGGGACAGTGGCAACTTAGGGAAAATTTGCAGGGAGAAGAGCCAATTGTAAAGGTGAATCCAGCGGTAAGCTACCGTTTTGAGAAATTAACTTATGAGAGTATAGATGAAGTTATTTGGGAATTCTTAACAACATTTTTAGATCAAGACTATCAAGTTGGAGATTCATTTGTATTGGCTGCTCATACCAAGTTTCAAAATCAATTGTTAGAAAGATTGCCAGAAGTAGCTCCAAAAATTATAAGTTTCTTTATTGAAAGAAATCAAGCAGATGATTTGCAGGCTCATCGTCAAGTAGTAGAACAGTCTAGATTGTTGATTAGTGATCGGAAAGATTTTCTTGAGCGATTACGAGAGACTTATCCCCAATATACTTCTAAAATGCACCATTTACCATCTTTTGATACGCGCTTGAAGCTGGGCCTTAGTCAACGATTAAAGGAATCGAAAATTTATGTCCAATTAGATATACAGGTGCAACAAGATCCAGAAGTCCTGTATGAAATCTTGTATTTCGTATCGAAAAATCCTTTGACCGAGGTTGTTTTTTCAGTATTTAATGCAGAAGGTTATCAAATAGAAGCTTTGCAGAAGCAACTCGATTCGCTGATTATAGAACGTCTTAACCCAAGGGATCTGTTAAAGGATACTGTGGTATCTGATGCGGAAAATACATTAGAGGAAAATACCAGAGATGATTATCGCTTTAAGATTAGCAATCTAAATGATGAGATGGGCTTAATTCGTGAGTTAGAATATACTCGTTTAATTGTTGATTTAAATCCAGTCGCTAATATTTACACACAGATTGCAGGGATTAGTGCAGGAATTCCTCAAATCAACTTACAAGAGTCAGAATATGTGACTCACTTACAAAATGGTTATATTCTATCAGATTTGTCAGAGTTTAGTAAAGCTGGGCACTACTTTTTAGATACCCTGAAACATTGGAATCAAGCCTTAATTTACTCAATTGATAAGATTCGACAAAATACAGGTGATCAATTTGTAGATAAGTGGGAAAAATGGTTAGAGGAGGCAAAAAGTGAGCAATAAATTACAGATTTTGCAGATTGGTAGCAGAAACTGGAGCCATGACTATGAGCTTCCTGAAAATATGGATTGGCACTTCTTTTGGCCGAGATCAACGACTGCCATAAAGAAAGTCATGAAAATGGAAGGCTTAAGAACTTTTTCAGCTGTTTTGGTTGAAAATCCTGAGCACTTATCGGATTTGATTCCGTTAATGAGAAAGATCACTCCTTATACGATTTTCTACCCTGATACAGTTGAGCCTCAATCAAAAGATCTTCAAGACTTCTTGAAAAAAACTTGTGCTCAAGCAACAGATTTTTCAAACCCAGCAGAACTTTTGAGACTTCTATCTAAAGCTCTGTTTAGAGGACAGTATGGGGATAAGTTGGTTCCAATTGATATGATTGTCAATCCTGCTTTTACGGGAAAGGTTCGATACAACGGTTATGAAAATTTAGAACTCCTAGGGGAGTACGGCGACGACTTCCGCCCCCTAATCAGCTGGAAGTATAATATCCGAGCTAGCGAATTTAACCCAGTTGAACTCTGGCTTGAATATGAGAAAGATTGGACTTGTGACATTCGCCTGATTGTTCGAAATATCCAAGATGGATCTACTGCTAATTTTGTCAAAGAGCGAGTTTTCACAGTTGAAGATATGCAGTCTGCCTTGGTACTGGATGATGATTTTTCTTCATTTATCAGTGTTTCTTTAGAAGCTAGAGGAGTAGGACATCTGAAAATAGGAGCTCTTCACCAGCGTTTAACGCGCTACCAATTTGGTAAATATGTTCTTGGTGGAGGTATCATCCATAATGACAAGCGTGAGGAGATCAATTACTTTTTCTATCCAGGAGACTTTAAGCCTCCTTTGAATATCTACTTTTCTGGTTATCGACGGGCAGAAGGATTTGAGGGGTTTGGAATGATGAGATCCTTTGGAGCGCCTTTCCTTCTCTTTCAAGATCCTCGAATCGATGGAGGGGCTTTCTATCTGGGTGACGACTGTCTTGAAAATGGTGTTCGAAATGTCATTCAAGAACATTTGGATTTATTAGGATTCTCAAATAAGGAATTAATCCTTTCGGGGATGTCCATGGGGACCTATGGTGCTATGTATTACAGCTCTTTCTTTGAACCTAAAGCCGTGATTGTTTCAAAACCCTTGACCAATCTGGGCTTAATAGCAGAGCGAGGCAGACTTGAGGCACCTGGAATTTTCCCAACTGCTTTTGATATCTTGCGTCACCATTCTAAGGGGGAGGCTAGCTTAGATGCTATGAGAGCCTTAGATGACCGTTTTTGGACTCCTTTTAAAGAAGCAGATTTTAGTCAAACAATCTTTGGTCTCTCTTATATGAAAGAGGAAGACTATGATCCACGTGCTTATGATGACTTAGTAGCAGCCCTTTATCATACGGGTGCTCGTATTATGGTTAAGGGAACTTCTGGACGTCACAGCGATGATAGCACAACAAGTACTGCGTGGTTCAAGAATTTTTATAAGATGGTTTTAGAGCAGGATTTTGGGAGAAAGTTTTAATGTTGATCAAACGGAATAAAGAAATATACTGGGGAGAGTTTAAGGGAGCTAGTTTAGGAAATATCAGGCAGAATTCATTTTTGTTTGGTTCTATTGTCCTCTATCATTCAAGAGACCATGTTTATCTGGAAAATGATATGGTAAATTCTGGTACTATGATTCATGAGTGGACCTCAAGTTTTAACTTTCAAGGAAATCGCTTAACCCCAACCTTACCTCTTTTAAAAAGGGGCCATCGTTACCGTTTGTCTAGTCGGATGACTGTGCAACCTCAAAATGGTTTATACTTTAGGCTCATCTTTATGGATCGTTATGATAAGCAGGTTGGTCAAGTGATTGAAAAAGACTTGGATTTCACCTTTACTTATCCAGAAGAAGCCTATCATTACAGAGTACAGCTGTTGAGTGCAGGATTTCAAGCAGTTGACTTTCATTCATTTTCAATAGAAGAGGACGATTCTGAGTAAGATGTGGAACAAGAATAGACAATTGAGCAAGGTGAACAAAATCTTGCATCAAATCAATCTAAAAAAAGAAGAGATGGCCTCGCTAACAGATGATGAATTAGCAGGTAAAACTCAAGAATTTAAAGATAGAATTGCTGCTGGAGAAAGCTTAGACGATCTTTTAGTGGAAGCTTTTGCAGTTGTACGTGAAGCAGATAAGCGGATCCTAGGAATGTTTCCCTATGATGTACAGGTCATGGGTGGGATTGTCATCCACCAAGGGAATGTTGCGGAGATGAATACAGGTGAAGGTAAAACCTTGACCGCTACGATGCCAGTTTATCTCAATGCCTTATCGGGAAAAGGTGTTATGCTGGTGACGACTAACGACTATCTTGCCAAGCGTGATGCAGAGGAGATGGGGCAAGTATATGAGTTCTTAGGCTTGACGATTCGCATTCCCTTTTCTGAAGACGATGATGAAGAGTTAACGCCTGAAGATAAGCGGGAAATTTATAGTGCAGATATTGTTTATACTACCAACAGTGGTTTTGGTTTTGACTATTTGATTGATAATCTAGCCTCTAGTGACGATAAAAAGTACATGCCAGAATTTAACTTTGTCATCGTAGATGAGGTAGATTCAGTTTTGCTGGATAGTGCTCAAACTCCCTTGGTCATTTCAGGTTCACCTAGGGTACAGTCCAATTTTTATGGAATTATTGACACCTTGATGACAACTCTAGTTGAGGGGCGAGATTATATCTTTAAGGAAGAAAAAAAAGAAGTCTGGCTTACCACTAAGGGAGCTAAAACTGCGGAGAGCTTTTTAGGTATTGACAACCTCTATTCAAAAGAGCATAGTATACTAGCAAGACACTTGACCTTTGCTCTACGAGCTCATACCTTATTTAAAAGGGATAAAGACTACATCATCCGTAAGGGTGAGAAGGACGAAGAACTCGTATTGGTAGATCAAAGTACAGGTCGTTTATTAGAAATGACCAAATTACAAGGTGGTTTACACCAAGCCATTGAGGCAAAAGAGCATGTTCCTTTATCTGAAGAAACACGGGCGATGGCCTCAATTACCTATCAAAGCTTATTCAAGAAGTTTAAAAAAATCTCTGGAATGACTGGGACAGGAAAGGTTGCAGAGAAAGAGTTTTTAGAAACTTATGGGATGTCAGTGATTCAAATTCCTACTAATCGTAAGAAACAGCGAATTGATTATCCAGACAATCTCTATGTTACCCTACCTGAGAAAGTGTATGCATCGCTTGCTGAGATTAAATATTATCATGAAAAGGGTAATCCTTTATTGATTTTTGTTGGATCGGTAGAAATGTCGGAACTCTACTCCTCTCTATTATTACGTGAAGGAATTGCACATAACGTTTTAAATGCTCATAATGCGGCGCGTGAAGCTCAGATGATTGCTGAATCGGGTCGCATGGGAGCTGTAACAGTTGCAACATCTATGGCTGGTCGTGGGACTGATATTAAACTTGGTCCTGGAGTTGCCGAACTTGGTGGACTTGTTGTCATTGGAACAGAAAGGATGAGTAGTAAACGCATTGACTTACAGATTAGAGGGCGTTCCGGCCGCCAAGGAGATCCAGGACTATCGAAATTTTTTGTCTCACTAGAAGACGATGTTATCAAGAAGTTTGGTCCTCCTTGGGTTCATAAGATGTATAAGGATTATACAGTAAACCAGCAGATAAGCCCTGAACCCCTAGAAGGAAGGCGTTATCGGAAATTAGTAGAAAAAGCACAGAAAGCAAGCGATAGCGCTGCTAGATCGTCGAGAAGTCAAACTTTAGAGTATGCTGAGAGCATGAATATCCAAAGAGAGATGGTCTATGGTCAAAGAAATCGATTGATTGATGGAACCGAGGATCTTGATGGTTTTGTGGTAGATGTACTAGATGAGTTCATAAAAAAAAGCTTGTCAGAAGAAGCATTTGAAAGTAGAGAAGAACTCTATCATTTTATCGTTAAAAATATCAGTTTTCTCTATCATGCAGTTCCTCGAGAGTTGGATATGACGGATAAGGATGCTGTTAAACGAGTTCTGGAGATAACCGTTCAAAAGAGTTTACAGGAAAAACGAACGCTTTTGGAAACTCATGACTTCTTTTCAGATTTTCAGCGATTAGCCTTATTAAAGGCCATAGATGATAACTGGGTAGAACAGGTGGACTACCTGCAACAACTGAGTTTAGCAATCGGTGGGCAGTCAGCTGCTCAAAAAAATCCTATTGTCGAGTATTACCAAGAAGCCTATCATGGATTCGAAGAAATGAAAAGGCAAGTCAAGAAGGATATGGTTCGAAATCTATTATTGAGTCGAGTAGACATTTCACCTGATGGGGAAATTATGGCTTATTTTCCATAAAAGGGGGACAATATGACAATTTATAATATAAATTTAGGACTTGGATGGGCTAGTAGCGGTGTTGAATACGCCCAAGCCTATCGTGCTGGTGTTTTTCGGAAATTAAATCTGTCCTCTAAGTTTATCTTTACAGATATGATTTTAGCCGATAATATTCAGCACTTAACAGCTAATATTGGTTTTGATGATGATCAAGTGATTTGGCTTTATAATCATTTTACAGACATCAAGATTGCACCGACTAGCGTGACAGTGGATGATGTCTTGGCTTACTTTGGTGGCATTGAAAGTCGTAGAGAAAAGAATGGCAAGGTTTTACGTGTCTTCTTTTCTGACCAAGATAAGTTTGTAACCTGTTATTTGGTTGATGAGGACAAGGACTTGGTTCAACATGCCGAGTACGTCTTTAAAGGAAAACTGATTCGCAAGGATTACTTTTCTTATACGCGTTATTGTAGCGAGTATTTTGCTCCCAAGGACAATGTTGCAGTCCTATACCAACGAACTTTTTACAATGAAGATGGAATTCCAGCCTATGATATTTTGATGAATCAAGGCAAGGAAGAAGTTTATCGTTTCAAGGATAAGATTTTCTATGGGAAGCAAGCCTTTATGCGTGCCTTTATGAAATCCTTGAATTTGAACAAGTCGGATTTAGTCATTCTTGATAGGGAGACAGGCATTGGACAGGTTGTTTTTGAGGAAGCACAAGCAGCGCATTTAGCTGTAGTTGTTCATGCGGAGCATTATAGTGAAAATGCTACAAATGAGGATTACATCCTTTGGAATAACTATTATGACTATCAGTTTACCAATGCAGATAAGGTTGATTTCTTTATCGTTTCAACGGATCGTCAAAAGGAAGTCTTAGAGCAACAATTTGCTCGCTATACCCCACATGCTCCTAAGATTGTGACCATTCCAGTTGGAAGTGTTGATCAATTAACAAAACCACAAGAGAGTCGTAAACCATTTTCTCTCATTACAGCTTCTCGTTTGGCTAAGGAAAAACACATTGATTGGCTCGTGAAGGCTGTGATTGAGGCTCATAAGGAATTGCCAGAATTAACCTTCGATATCTACGGTAGTGGTGGTGAAGAAGGACGTCTTCATGAGATTATCGCTGCAGGTCAGGCAGAAGAGTATATTAAACTCAAGGGTCATGCCGAACTTTCTCAAATCTATTTACAGTATGAAGTTTATCTAACTGCTTCTACAAGTGAAGGATTTGGGTTAACACTCATGGAAGCAATTGGTTCGGGCTTGCCATTGATTGGTTTTGATGTTCCTTATGGAAATCAAACCTTCATCGAAGATGGCGAAAATGGCTACTTGATTCCAAGCTCTTCTGACCATGTCGAAGATGAAATCAAGAAAGCTTATGCAGAAAAGATTTGCCAACTGTATTTGGAGAATCGTTTGGAAGGCATGAGAGAAAAGTCTTACCAGATTGCTGAGAAATTCTTGACTCAAGAGATTTTGAACACATGGGAAAAAACAATCAAGGAGGTAGTGGATGATTCAGTTATTTGATGTATATAATCAAGAAAGCCAAGATTTGCACTATAGTCTGACTGAAGCAGGACTGTCTGATTTGGCTGTAGTTATTGAACCCGATGGATTTTTGCCAGATGGAGTTGTCTCACCCTTCACCTATTATTTGGGTTATGACAGTGGTAAACCCTTGTACTTTAACCAAGTTCCTGTCCCAGACTTTTGGGAGATTGCTGGTAATAATCAATTTGGGACCATTAATGACCTCAATCAAGAACGAGCAGTGATACATTTTGCAGATGGTTTACAGGCTCGTTTGGTAAAAAAAGTCGAATGGAAAACACCAGCAGGTCGCCTCTTTCAAGTAGATCACTACAATCGTTTTGGAGCTTGCTTTGCTAAGACCACCTTTGATGCTTCTGGTCAAGCTATCATGACTTCTTATCGGAACGTAGATCAAAAAGAAGTTATTTTGGAAAACCATGTCACAGGTGATATTCTGTTGACCTTGGAAGGTCAAGGATTGCGCCATTTTTCTGGTCGAGTGGCCTTTATCATAGACTTCTTAAAAGGTTTGAAAGTGAATCTTGACCACCTTCTCTTTAATACCCTATCTACATCGTTTTTGACTTCCTTCCATTTCCCAGAAAAATCAGGTCAGGATATCTTGGTTTGGCAAGAACCATTGCATAATGATATACCAGGAAATATGCAACTGATTTTGGAGAATGACCAGCTTCGAGCTAAGACCATTATCATTCCAGATTATGCGACTTATGAACGCGCTCTGCAATTGACGGATGAGAAATTCCATCATAAGTTTAGTCACTTAGGCTATCATTATCACTTTAAGCGTGATAATTTTGTTCGACCTGATGCCCTGATAGTGACCAATTCGGATCAACTAGAGCAAGTTGAAAAATTGGTGGAGAGTTTACCAAGGGTCACTTTCCGAATCGCGGCAGTGACAGAAATGTCTGCAAAGTTGATGGATATGCTCCGCTACCCGAATGTTGTGCTCTATCAAAATGCCAGTCCCCAAAAGATTCAAGATCTCTATCAACTATCAGATATCTACTTGGATATCAACTATGGGAATGAATTGCTTCAGGCTGTTCGTCAGGCCTTTGAACACAACCAACTGGTTCTAGCTTTTGAAGAAACTGCCCATAACCGTCGCTATACAGCTCCAAGTCATATTTTCGCTAAGGAAGCAGTTGACGGCATGATTCAAACTATTGATTTAGCTCTTTCTAACGTTAAGGAGATGGGACGAGCTCTTGGAGAACAGGGTTACCATGCCAATTATGTGGATCCAGTTATGTATCAGGAGCGGATGGAAATCATTTTAGGAGAAAGCCATGACTAAAAAAGATCTATTTTATCAGGATGTTGAAGGTCGCATGGAAGAGATGAAACAAGAACCCATCAAAAAAGAAAAAGCCACACGTGGTGAAAAAAATTAGTAAAAACATTCTCTTTCTTGTTAGGGATTCATCATTTTGATTGGTTTTGCTGTTTACTTTAATAGGGCTTTTTGAGGTAGTTAAATGACTGAATTATTGATAATTTTAACCATTGTTTTAGCTATTTCCTTAATCATCCTTGTGACCATACAACCAAGGCAAACTCAAATCTTTTCTATTGATGCAACCAGCAATATCGGGAAGCCGAGTTATTGGCAAAGTAATACGCTTGTTAAAGTCTTAACCTTGCTTGTTAGCTTAGCCTTGTTTGTGATGCTTATCCTCTTTATGGCCTTAACTTTTTGCGTAAGCTTTGATTTCTGGCGAGAATGATTGACTTTAAAAAGTGATTATTTAAAGAAATTTAAGTTTTAGGAGAATATTTTAAGAAAAACTTTTAGGAATCTAGCTTATACTATAAGCATAAGTTAAGAAGACCTTAACTTTAACTCCTAAAAAAATTTTTTTCATAATAATCTCCCTATAAAATAAAGTCGCCCAATCAGGCGGCTTATTTTTTTGTTCTAAGTCTATGCTTTTTCATGATATAATAGCTTTATGAGATTAGATAAATTTTTAGTAGCCTGCGCTGTCGGGAGTCGGACTGAGGTCAAAAACCTTCTCAAGGCTGGACGCGTGACGGTCAATGGCAAGAAAGAAAAATCTGCAAAGCTACAAATTGATGAAGAGACAGACGAGATTTGCTTTGATGGGCAAAAAGCTAGACTACGAGGAGTTTGTCTACTACATGATGAACAAGCCTCAGGGGGTTATCTCAGCGACTGAAGATCCTAAACACAAGACAGTCTTGGATTTAATGGATGACTATGCACATGCTAAGGAAGTTTTCCCGGTGGGGCGTTTGGATATTGATACGCATGGACTTTTACTCTTGACCAATGATGGCAAGCTGGCTCATGCTCTCCTTTCACCTAAACGCCATGTGGATAAGACTTATCTGGCGCAGGTCAAGGGAATCATGACAGATGCAGATGTTGAGACATTTGCGCAAGGTATTCCCCTCAAGGACTTTACCTGTCAGCCTGCCAAGCTGGAGCTTGTGTCGATCGATACGGAAAAGGATCAAAGCCTGGTCCGAGTGACCATTGCAGAAGGGAAATTTCACCAGATTAAACGGATGGTAGCATACTGTGGCAAGGAAGTGGTGGACTTGCAACGTCTGACCATGGGAACTTTGACCTTGGATGAAAATCTAAAGCGTGGGAGAATGGCGTCGCTTAACTAAAGAGGAATTAGAAGGCTTACTCGAAAGTGTTGGGTAAACTGTGTAATCGTTGAAAAAGGTGAGGAAAATATCCTTGCCTTTTTCAGTTTTTGGTTGCTTCCTTTGTGAAAAGAGTTATAATAGACTGTAGAATAAAAGGAGGATTTTATGAACGCGATTCAAGAATCATTTACAGATAAATTATTTGCCAACTATGAAGCAAATGTAAAATACCAAGCTATCGAAAATGCAGCTAGCCACAATGGAATTTTTGCAGCCCTTGAGCGTCGTCAAAGCCATGTAGACAACACACCTGTTTTCTCACTTGACTTGACTAAGGACAAGGTCACTAACCAGAAAGCATCTGGTCGTTGCTGGATGTTTGCAGCCCTTAATACTTTCCGCCACAAACTCATCTCTCAATACAAACTTGAAAACTTTGAATTGTCACAAGCCCACACCTTCTTCTGGGACAAGTATGAAAAATCTAACTGGTTCTTGGAGCAAGTCATTGTGACAGCTGACCAAGAATTGACAAGCCGCAAGGTTAGCTTCCTACTCCAAACTCCACAACAAGATGGTGGACAATGGGATATGGTAGTTTCTCTCTTTGAGAAATATGGTGTCGTTCCTAAGTCTGTTTATCCAGAGTCTGTTTCATCTAGCAGCAGCCGTGAGCTCAATGCCATCCTTAACAAATTGCTCCGTCAAGACGCTCAAATCTTGCGTGACCTCTTGGCTTCTGGTGCAGATCAAGCAGCTGTTCAAGCTAAAAAAGAAGACCTCTTGCAAGAAATCTTTAACTTCCTTGCTATGTCACTAGGACTTCCACCACGTCAATTTGACTTTGCTTATCGCGATAAGGATAACAACTACCAAAGCGAAAAAGGCATCACGCCACAAGAGTTTTACAAGAAATACGTTGACCTTCCACTAGAAGACTATGTTTCTGTGATCAATGCTCCAACTGCTGATAAACCTTACGGTAAATCTTACACAGTTGAGATGTTGGGAAATGTCGTTGGTAGCCGTGCAGTTCGCTACATCAACGTACCGATGGAACGCTTGAAAGAATTGGCGATTGCCCAAATGCAGACAGGAGAAACTGTCTGGTTTGGTTCAGATGTCGGCCAGCTCAGCAACCGTAAAGCTGGAATCCTTGCGACAGATGTTTATGATTTTGAATCAAGCATGGACATTCAACTCACTCAAGACAAGGCAGGACGTTTGGACTACAGCGAAAGCTTGATGACTCACGCTATGGTCTTGACAGGTGTTGATTTGGACGAAAATGGTAAATCAATCAAGTGGAAAGTTGAAAACTCATGGGGAGACAAGGTTGGTACAGATGGTTACTTTGTTGCCTCAGATGCTTGGATGGACGAATACACTTACCAAATTGTTGTTCGTAAGGAATTACTAACAGCAGAAGAACGAGCTGCTTATGAAGCAGAACCAATCGTTCTTGCACCATGGGATCCAATGGGTGCCTTGGCAGAATAAAAGAATACAAAAAAGAATCAGGTGATAATCCTGATTCTTTTTTTGTTTGTACATTCTCGCCGAGATTACATGATACCGAAGAAACGAGCTGCGATACCAACTGCAAAGAGGGCAAGGATGATTGTGATTGGAGATACTTTTTTCTTAAGCAACCACATGCAAAGGAAAGTAAGGAGAAGTCCCATCAATCCTGGAATCAATGAATTCAACTGACCTTGAAGCGTTTGTGGTTGAACGCTATCCAAGCTCATACCACTAAGTGCTTGACCAAGAATACCCTTCAATTCTCCACCTGTAACAGCACCTTCTGGGAAGTTGATGTAGGCACCTTCTGACAATTGTTTACCTGGAAGGTTGATAGTGAAGTTGATGGATACCCAACGTTGTACAAGAACGGCAAGGATAAACATACCAAGGATAGAAGCTCCTTTAGTGATGTCTTTCAAGATACCACCTGACATGTCTTTAGTGATTTCAGATCCAGCCTTGTAACCAAACTCTTGTGTGTACCAAAGGAAAGACATACGGATTGCATTCCATCCAAAGAAGAAGAGAAGAGGACCAACAAGGTTTCCTGTTGCAGCAAGAGATGCACCAAGAGCTCCAAGAATAGGACGCACTGTAAACCAGAAGACTGGGTCACCGATACCAGCAAGAGGTCCCATCATACCGATCTTAACCCCTTGGATAGCAGCGTTATCGATTTCAGTACCGTTAGCGCGTTCTTCTTCAAGAGCCAATGTAACCCCCATGATTGGAGCAGCTACGTATGGGTGAGTATTGAAGAATTCAAGGTGGCGCTCAAGAGCAGCAGCTTGATCTTCTTTAGTTGTGTAAAGTTTCTTGATAGCTGGGATCAAAGAGTAAGCCCAACCCAAGTTTTGCATACGTTCGTAGTTCCATGAACCTTGAAGGAATTGTGAACGCCACCAAACTTTTTGGCGATCTGATTTTGATAATTGAATTTTTTCAGCCATGATTGTTCCCCTTTCTAGTAGTCTTCTAGGATATCACCGATTGGATCGTTAGAAGTTGCAGCTCCTCCGCCACCGTTTCCACCTTGTTTAGAGAGGTTGAGGTAGATGAAGGCAAGGGCAACACCGATGACACCAAGGGCAATCAAAGTCAATTGAGAAATTGCTGCAAGAGCAAAGCCGATAGCGAAGAATGGCCATACTTCACGAGTAGCCATCATGTTGATAACCAAAGCGTAACCAACGGCAACGACCATGGCACCACCGACAGCCATACCACCGTTCAACCAGTCTGGCATTAAACCAAGAGCGTCTTGAACAGCAGAAGCTGGGATAGCGATAAGGAAGGCTGCAGGAACAGCGATACGAAGACCTTGAAGAATAAGGGCAAAGTAGTGAGCGCGCTCAACAGCTGCAATGTTACCTTCTTTAGCGGCAGCATCAGCAGTGTGAACCAAGGCGACTGAAATTGTACGAACAATCATAGTCAAGAAAAGTCCAGCTACGGCAAGAGGGATTGCAGTTGCAGTTGCCACTGCTATACCTTCAGTAGTAAAGTTACCACCTTTAATCATGATGATTGCAGCGGCAACAGAGGCAAGGGCAGCGTCAGGAGCTACGGCAGCACCGATGTTTGCCCAACCTAGAGCAATCATTTGAAGTGATCCACCAAGCATAACCCCTGCTTCGAGGTTACCAGTTACAAGACCGATAAGGGTACATGCGACGATTGGTTGGTGGAATTGGAATTGGTCGAGGATACCTTCAAGACCTGCAAGGAAGGCAACAAATACGACCAAGATAGCAGAAATAATTGAAATATCTGACATGGTTTTATTCCTTTTCTATTTAATTATAATGAAGAATATTACATTCTTCTAATGATTCCTTAGAAGTAAATTTTGATTATTGAACGTTAGCTTTTTTGATTAAATCAAACAAATCTTTTTTAGTGTCGTTTGGTACTTTACGTACGTCAAATTCAACACCGAGGTCACGCATTTTTTCAAATGTAGCAACGTCGTCTTTGTCCATTGACAATACGTTGTTGACCATTGTTTTTACCAGTTGAGTGAGCCATTGATCCAACGTTAAGAGTCTTTGATAGGCACACCGCCTTCGATAGCACGAAGTGCATCTTGAGGTGTTTCAAACAAGATAAGGGCATGTGTTTCACCAAAACGAGGGTCTTTTGCAACTTCAATCAATTTTTGGATTGGAACAACGTTAGCCTTCACTCCGTTTGGAGCTGCTTGTTTGATCAATTCTTTACGAAGGTCATCTTTAGCAACGTTATCTGAAGCAACGATGATACGGTTAGCTTTTGAATCTGGTGTCCAAGCAGTTGCGACTTGTCCGTGAAGGAGACGAGTGTCAAGACGTGCAAGATTGATCTTTCAGTTTTACCGTCTCCGATGACAGTTCCTTCTGGAATAGCAGCTTGGGCTACAGGCGCAGCTGCAGCAGTTGCAACTTCCTCAGCTGGATTTAACTCTTCTGGAAGAGCCTTGATGCCATCTTTGGACTCTTTAATAATATTTGCAGCGACTTTATCCACGCCAGCCGCAGCATCCATGAGGCGCTCTGTGTAGGCTTGGATTAACATCGGTAAGTTAAGTCCTGTGATGATGGCAAATTTACGTTCAGGGTTTTCTCCCATCACGCGACTAGCTTGGTTAAATGGAGATCCACTCCAAAGGTCAGCCAAGACTAGAACCTCATCTTCTGCGTCAAATGCAGCCACAGCATTGTTGAACTTCGCGTATAAATCATCTGGACCTTCGTTTGGCATAAAGGTTACAACTTGAACCTTTTCTTGTTCACCAAAGATCATAGATCCTGACTGATGAATACCAGCGGCAAATTCACCGTGGCTCGCAATAATGATTCCGATACTCATTATTGTCATTCCTCCTTATAAAATGTTTGACTTGTAGTTTAAGAAAACTTTAAGACTCTTTAAGTATAAATCGTTTTCAGAAAAAAGCAACTAATTATAATAAAAGAGTGAAAAAAATCTCAAAGTTTCATCTTTGCAAATATTGATATATCAACTTTTTATAAAAATCGTCTATAAAATAGTAAAAAAATTTTAATATAAAAAAAGCAGAGGGACTAGGAAGTTTTACGTCAGTAGTGCTCTTGAGCGTCTAAAAAAATGCCCCAAGTCCAATTAGTTGTCGTGTCAAAATTTTATTACAAAAAAATCGAGGTGGGATCTTCTGTCCCGACCTCGTTTTGGCATTTATTATTTATCTTAGTGGGTAAAGTCTAAAACCATGCGACCTTGATGGTACCAGCAGCCATTTCATCAAAGACAGCAATGGCATCTTCGACAGGCCGTTTTTTTGAACGATTGGAACAACGAGACCTTCTGCACCAAATTGGAAAGGCTTCTTCCAAATCTTTACGTGTTCCAACAAGGGAACCGATGACTTGGATACCGTCAAGAACTGTTTTGACGATGCTAAGGTCCATCATTTCTGAAGGGAGTCCGACAGCTACTACACGACCGCCTGCACGAACAGAGTCAACTGCTTGGTTGAAAGGCAACTTTTGATACAGCTGTTACGACAGCTGAGTGAGCACCCACCGTTTGTTTTTTTCTTTGATAAGGCCTGGAACATCTTCGACTTCAAGACCATTAATCACGATATCAGCACCAACTTCTTTAGCTAGAGCAAGTTTATCGTTGTTAATATCTACTGCGATAACGTGAGCGTTAAATACTTTTTTAGCGTATTGAACAGCTAAGTTACCAAGTCCTCCAGCACCATAGAGTACAACCCATTGGCCTGGTTCAACTTTTTGCTTCTTTGATAGCCTTGTAGGTAGTAACACCGGCACAAGTAATTGAAGAAGCTTGGGCTGGATCGAGACCTTCTGGAACCTTAACGGCATAATCTGCAGTTACGATACATTGTTCTGCCATACCACCATCTACTGAGTAGCCAGCATTTTTTTACTGTACGGCAAAGAGTTTCGCGCCCAGTTGTACAGTATTCACACATACCACAGCCTTCAAAAAACCAAGCTACGCTGACACGGTCGCCAACTTTGAGACTTTTAACATCAGGGGCGATTTCTTTTACGATACCGATACCTTCGTGACCGAGAACGCGTCCTGGAACTTTTCCAAAGTCACCATGGGCAACGTGGAGGTCTGTGTGGCAAACACCACAGTACTCAACTTCAATAAGTGCTTCCCCAGTTTCGAGCGGACGGAGCACTTTTTTTCTTCAATAGCAACACCAGTGCTTTCTGGATTTACAACAACAGCTTTCATAGCTATCCTCCTTGATGATTCGTTGAGGTGCAGAGGAAAAGGGGCTTGCCTTGACTCATGATTCAAGTGAAGTCGAATTTGAACTGCCCTCTTTTTGTCTATATGTGAATTATATCACTATATTTAATATAGTACAAGGGATTTGATGCAAAAAAATATGTAATCGCTTAACTGGTTGATGAGAGTGTGAAAAATTGAACAATGATATCTGACGTCTTATCATAAAAATTTCATATAATGAGGAAGTTATTTGGTTTTAAATCTAGGGAGCGAGCTTGCAAAACAGATTTTCTAAGGTCCTTCTCTAGGACTTTTTGGTATAATAGAGAGTAATTTGTTTTCTAGTATGAGAAGTTAGAATGAGAGGTATGTATGTCCCCTTCAGTTCAGTTATTAAAAGACCGCTATTTAAAAGAATATCAAAGAAAAATCCAGATCTCTACATCGGTATTGAGTTGGAGTTTCCGATCGTTCATACGAAAGGCCAACCTACAGATATTGAAGTCAGCAAGGACTTGATGCGTTTTTTTAGTTGACGCTCTCAGTCTAGAAGTTGAGAAGGAAGACCAGGATGGCAATCCAATTCAACTTGTAGAACCGTTGAGTCAAGATCGGATTTTGTTTGAGGTTTCCTACACGACTTTGGAGTTTGCCTTTGGTAGAGCTCAGAAAATCCAAGAGGTCCAAGGACGCTTCGAGGCCTATATGAAGGTGATTCAGGAAAAACTAGGCGAAAAGGATCATGCTATCCAGGGTTGGGGGATTCACCCGAATTGGGATATCAATGATAATAGGCCTGTCGCATATCCTCGCTACCAGATGTTAATGGACTATCTGAAGATGGGCAACAATCAGGAGTCCGTTTCTTTGCATGACTTTCCAGCCTACGGTGCATTTATCTGTGGTAGTCAAATTCAGTTAGATGTATCAAAGTCAAACTACTTACGAGTTATCAATGCTTTCACACAGATAGAGGCAGCCAAAGCTTACCTGTTTGCCAAATTCTGAGTTTTCAGGGAGCAGACTGGGATACTCAGATTTCGCGAGATATCTTTTGGGAAGACTCCATGCATGGAATTTATCCAGAGAATGTTGGTGTCAATGCCAGACTCTTTAAAGATGAAGATGATTTCTTTGATTATCTAGACCGCTCTGCGATTTTTACAGCAGAACGAGATGGGGAAACCTACTATTTTTCTCCGATTCGGGCTAGAGATTACCTAGCTACTGAGGAGATTCCTGCCTATACTCTAAATGGAAAAGAAACTCTGCTTGTTCCTCATGAGAAGGATTTTCAAACGCACCGTAGTTACCAATATCAAGACTTAACAACTCGAGGAACGGTCGAATTTCGTAGTGTTTGTACACAGCCGCTAGACCGAACCTTTGCTTCAGCAGCCTTTCATCTAGGTTTGTTGGTGAATCTAGACAAGCTTGAAGCTTACCTAGAAACAGCACCATTCTTTGAGAGATTTGGTCGTGACTACAAATCTTTGAGACGCCAGTTTTCTAAGAAACACCTCACAGATGAGGAAACAGCTGGAATTGTTCAATTCTCAAAAGACTTGCTAGCGATAGCAGAGCAAGGTCTTAAGATAAGAGGTCAGCAAGAAATGACCTATTTAGAGCCTTTGAAAGAAAAATTGACTCTATAATTTTCTTATAAAGGGAGAATTTTCTGAAAAATCATGTTATAATGAATGAGACTATAGATAAAGGATAGAGATTTATGACATTAGTTTATCAATCGACGCGTGATGCGAAAAATACCGTAACAGCCAGCCAAGCGATTTTGCAAGGTTTGGCAACAGATGGAGGTTTATTTACTCCAGTTAGCTATCCAAAGGTAGATTTGGATTTTGACACATTAAAAGACGCTTCTTACCAAGAAGTGGCCAAGCTTGTCTTGTCAGCTTTCTTGGATGACTTTACAGCAGAGGAGTTGGACTACTGTATCACCAATGCCTATGACAGTAAGTTTGATACACCAGCCATTGCTCCTCTTGTCAAACTCGATGGCCAATACAACTTGGAACTTTTCCACGGTTCAACCATTGCCTTTAAAGATATGGCCTTGTCCATCTTGCCATACTTTATGACGACAGCTGCTAAGAAACACGGCTTGGAAAACAAGATTGTCATCTTGACAGCAACATCTGGAGACACTGGGAAAGCTGCTATGGCAGGATTTCGCGGATGTTCCCAGGAACTGAAATTATCGTCTTTTTATCCCAAAAGACGGTGTCAGCAAGGTACAAGAGTTGCAAATGACGACTCAAACTGGGGCGACAAATACCCATGTTATCGCTATTGATGGAAACTTTGACGATGCTCAGACCAAACGTGAAACATATGTTCAATGATGTGGCCCTTCGTGAGAAATTGGCAGCTAACAAGTTGCAATTTTCATCAGCCAACTCTATGAATATTGGCTCGTTTGGTACCACAGATTGTCTACTATGTTTATGCCTACGCTCAGCTTGTTAAAACTGGCGAAATTAAGGCTGGTGACAAGGTCAACTTCACCGTTCCGACAGGAAACTTTGGGTAATATCTTGGCTGCCTTTTACGCTAAGCAAATCGGTTTGCCAGTTGGGAAGCTAATCTGTGCTTCAAATGACAACAATGTTTTGACAGACTTCTTTAAAACTCGTGTTTATGACAAGAAGCGTGAGTTTAAAGTGACCACTAGCCCGTCTATGGATATCTTGGTATCTTCAAACTTGGAGCGCTTGATTTTTCCATCTTTTGGGTAATGATGCAGTTAAGACAGCTGAACTCATGGATGCTTTGAACACTCAAGGTCAGTATGAATTGAAAGATTTTGATGCAGAGATTCTTGACTTCTTTGCAGCAGAATATGCGACAGAAGCAGAAACAGCTGCAGAAATTAAGCGTGTCTATCGAGTCAGATTCTTACATTGAGGATCCCTCATACAGCAGTTGCTTCAGCTGTATATAAAAAAATACCAAGCAGCAACAGGCGATGTGGCTAAGACGGTGATTGCTTCAACAGCTAGTCCATACAAAGTTCCCAGTCGTTGCAGTAGAAGCTGTGACAGGAAAATCAGGCCTTAGCGATTTTGAAGCCTTGGCTCAATTACACGAAATTTCAGGAGTAGCAGTGCCACCAGCAGTTGATGGCCTCGAAACAGCTCCAGTTCGTCACAAGACAACTGTTGCAGCAGCAGAGATGCAGACTGCAGTAGAATCTTATCTAGGACTTTAAAACAGAGGAAGTAAACTCGGTTGGGCAACTAACTGAGTTTCTTTTTCATCAGGAGGAAGTATTGTTTAAGAAAATATAAAGACATTCTCAACATAGCTCTGCCAGCCATGGGTGAAAATTTTCTTGCAGATGCTCATGGGGAATGGTGGATAGTTATCTGGTAGCACATCTAGGGCTTAATCGCCATTTCGGGTGTGTCTGTAGCTGGGAAACATTATCACCATTTATCAGGCAATTTTTATTGCTCTAGGAGCGGCTATTTCCAGTGTCATTTCCAAAAGTTTGGGGCAGAAGGACCAGTCTAGACTAGCCTACCATGTGACAGAAGCGCTCAAGATTACCCTACTACTGAGTTTAGTTTTTAGGGGGCTTGTCTATCTTTGCAGGACGAGAGATGATTGGCCTTTTGGGGACAGAAGCGTCTGTGGCTGAGAGTGGTGGACTATACCTAGCTTTGGTTGGTGGGACAATCGTCCTCTTGGGCTTGATGACTAGTTTGGGTGCCTTGATTCGGGCCACCCACAATCCGCGATCTTCCCTTTATGTGAGTCTTTTTATCCAATGCCTTGAATATTGTCTTTTTCAAGTATCGCTATTTTTATCCTTGATATGGGGATAGCTGGTGTTGCTTGGGGGACTATTTTATCTCGTTTAATCGGGGTTGTGATTTTGTGGTCGCAATTAAAACTTCCATATACGAGACCAAGGTTTGGACTGGACAAAGACTTGCTGACTCTGGCTTTACCTGCAGCGGGAGAACGTCTTATGATGAGGGCTGGTGATGTAGTCATTATTGCCTTGGTTGTTTCCTTTGGGACGGAGGCAGTCGCTGGAAATGCTATCGGTGAAGTTTTGACTCAGTTCAACTATATGCCTGCCTTCGGTGTTGCGACAGCAACAGTCATGCAGGTAGCTCGAGCAGTTGGGGAAGATGATTGGGCAAGGGTAGACAACTTAAGTAAGCAAACTTTTTGGCTTTCTCTCTTTCTCATGTTGCCCTTAACACTTAGTATCTATTCTCTGGGAACGCCTCTAAGTCACCTCTACACCAGTGATCCTGTGGCTATTGAAGCCAGTGTTATGGTGACGCTGTTCTCTCTACTAGGGACTCCTATGACGACGGGAACAGTCATTTATACAGCTGTCTGGCAGGGTTTGGGGAATGCACGTCTCCCCTTTTATGCGACAAGTATCGGAATGTGGTGTATCCGTATCGGGACAGGTTACCTGATGGGAATTGTTCTTGGTTGGGGGCTTGCCTGGTATTTGGGGCAGGAACGCTTTTGGATAATGGTTTTCGCTGGTTCTTCCTGCACTATCGTTATAAGCAATATATCTCTTTGAAAGGATGACATATGAAAAAAATTGGATTTATCTGGGATTTAGATGGAACTTTATTGGACTCTTATGAGGCTATCTTAGCAGGAATCGAAGAGACTTTTGCCCAGTTTGACATTCCTTATGATAAGGCTGAGGTTCGTGCCTTTATTCTAAAAACTTCCGTTCAAGATCTGTTGGAAAAGGTGGGAGAAGAAAGAGGCTTGGATGCAGACATGCTCAACCAGGTTCGTGCTCAGAGTTTGGCTGAGAAGAATGCTCAAGTGGTTCTGATGCCAGGGGCGCGTGAAATCTTAGCTTGGGCAGACCAGCAAGGTATTGAGCAGTTTGTTTATACCCATAAAGGGGACAATGCTTTTACAATTTTGGAGAATTTGGGTTTGGCCCACTATTTCACAGAAATTTTAACCAATCAAAGTGGCTTTGCTCGGAAGCCTAGTCCAGAAGCTGCGATTTATCTTTAGATAAGTATGAACTAGATCCTCAGCAAACTTATTATATCGGTGATCGGACTTTGGATATCGAATTTGCCCAAAATAGTGGTATTCAGAGTATCAATTTTCTTGCCTCACCTGCAACTTGTAATCAACAGATAGAGCATTTAGAAGATATTAGCTCACTTTCCTTCTAGAATTTTCTTCAAGAAGAATGTGTCAGCCTGATGACAAGAAACTAACAAACTATTTCAAGTAATGTGATTTGTTACAACGAATGTACAGTTCTGTTAAATAGCCCCAAAAGGGCTTTTTTTCTATTTTCTTTGTGTTATGATAGACAGGTACTACATTTGAAAAGGAGTTTGATAGTATGAAGAAAAGAATTATTTTAGCATCAACAGTAGCCTTGTCCTTTGCCCCTGTATTGGCAACTCAAGCAGAAGAACTAGTATGGACAGCGCGCAGTGTTGAGCAAATTCAAAACGATGTTACTAAGAATGAGAATAAAACAAGCTATACGATTCAGTATGGAGATACTCTAAGTACCATTGCCGAAGCTTTGGGAGTGGATGTGACCGTTCTTGCTAACCTGAACAAGATCAGCAATATTGATTTGATTTTCCCTGAGACAGTCCTTACAACAACTGTAAATGAAAAGAAGAAGTGACGGAAGTTGAAATCCAAACCCCTGACACAGCTCAGGGTGGTGAAGGCACAACTGCAACAGCAGATTTGACAACCAACCAAGTCACTGTAGATGACCAAACTGTACAGGTTGAAGATTTAACTCAACCAGTTGAAGAAACAGAGTCTCAAGTTGAAGCAGTAGCACCACAAGCGACTGAAGAAGCAGTAGCAGAGGTTACTACAGAAGTTGTAACACCAGCGGAAGAGCCGGTTGCAGAGGCTACTACAGAAACTGTAGCAGAAGTTGCGAGCCCAGTAGTAGAGAACTCAACTCCAGTAGTTGAGGAAACAGCTGTAGAGACGGCTACAAGCTCATCTGATACAGAAGACGTTACCTATCAAGCAGAACCAAGTCAGCACTCTTCAAATACTTATGCAGCCCCAGCAGCTCCTGACTATGCAGGTATTGCAGCTTCAAAATCAGAAAATGCAGGTCTCCAACCACAAACTGCTGCCTTTAAAGAAGAAGTAGCTAACTTGTTCGGTATCACATCATTTAGTGGTTACCGTCCAGGAGATTCAGGTGACCACGGAAAAGGTCTTGCCATTGACTTTATGGTTCCAGTAAGTTCAGCCCTAGGTGACCAAATTGCGGATTATGCTATCCAAAAATATGGCTAGCCGTGGTATCAACTACATCATCTGGAAACAACGTTTCTATGCACCATACGATAGCAAATACGGACCAGCCTACACTTGGAATCCAATGCCAGACCGTGGAAGCGTCACAGAAAACCACTATGACCACGTTCACGTATCTATGAACTAAGAATAATAAGAAGTTAGGGACACTTGAGTGTCTAGCTTCTTTTTGTGTATAACATAGTATTGATAAGTGAAATAAAAATCTAAAAACATGATATAAATGTAAGCGGATACAAAAGTTATGCTAACGATTTTAAGCATAGAGAGAAAGGATGATAAGGATGACAAACCGATTAAAAACTCCATTTGAGAAAACAAGAGATGATTTTGAACAGGAATTTACTGGAGAAATTGTTGAGCTCTTGATTTTTACCCTCCAAAAATGTAAATGGGGCTGCTTCTTTAAAAAGATGGGTGTCTAATACCGTCCGTTCATTTTAAAGCTAGTGTCAATGTCGCAACCCAGGAGTTCTCTGAACTTGAAGGACGTTTGGAATGGCTCCTGACTCCGGAAGAATTTGAAGAAAAGCATTGGGGGGTTAGTTTTGAACCCTACAAAATTCACTGCATTAAGTGTCAAAAACGTCCCTTCATGGAGTTAGAGCCTTATATGTCAGAAGTAGCTAACAACTGCTACCGCTTGCTGGAATACCTAGATGGACAATCTACGGACGCTAGGTTAGAGACCTTGATTGAAACCTACCAGAAACCTGTTATCATTCAAGACGATATTGGCGAATTCACCTTAAACAGAGCCTATTCTTGGTTTGAAGGCTTTATCACTTATGAGGGTGGTAAGATTCATGCTATGTTTGATGCGGGTGCAGATGAAAGTCTTCCTCCAAGTTCTTTTGATGATCTAAAAGAAATTTATGGGAACTTTCCAAGTCCCTAGATGCTCAGATTAAAAGACTATATCGTCAAAGAACTGTGGGAAACAGCTCAAGACTGGATTGATTCAGATGAAAATGATGTGGAGTTAACAGAAGAGTATTTTACCAACTCACTTTCCTTGAGTGAACTATCGATCAACGAAGACGGGGAATTGACCCTCTACTATGATGATCGTGAAGAAATTTTTGCAGGCCATGCCATCGAAGTTGTCATCGATAAAGAGGGGAAATCCTTCGAGCGGACTTGGTAGGCTAATGGCTTGATTTTATTTAGAATGTAGAAGTAATAGTCTTTTGGGATTGAAACCAAGAGGCTATTTTTTCGGCGTGAGCAAAATAGTTGCGTTTTTACTCTTCTTGTAATATACTTGACGAGTCAATAATTGATAAATCAAATATTTACAAGGAGATAGAAATGGCAGAAATACACGAATTACTTTATCAAGTTCGCTTAGCAGACCAAATCATCACACAACTTTTTGAGAAACAGTTGGGAATCAGTTTGACCCGCTATCAAATCCTGCAGTTTTTATTGCAAAACTCACCTTGTAACCAAATTGCCGTTCAGGAGAAGTTAGAGATTGACCCTGCAGCCTTTGACCCGTCATTTCAAGATTTTTAGAGTCAGAGGGCTATGTCAGTCGTAAACGTAATCCACTTAATCAACGAGAAGTCTTAGTTGAATTAACCCAAGAAGCCAAGAATCAACTCTTGGTCAATCCGCCTCAAAACATCACTTGAAAGTGAAGGAACAGATGGAGAGCATCTTATCGCCTGCTGAGCAGAAAGAGCTGACGACTTTACTGACCAAGCTAGTGTCAGGTTTAGAAAAAAATAGAATTTTAAGGAGAAAAACGATGTCAATTATTACTACTATTTTAGCAACACTTGTTGCCCTCGAACATTTTTTTATATCTTTTTATTTGGAGAGTATGGCAACGCAAATCGGACACAACCAGTCGTGTCTTTAACATGGATAAGGAAGAATTAGGAAGGCCATCAGTAACCTCTCTTTTCAAGAATCAGGGAATTTACAATGCCTTGATTGGTCTATTTCTTCTTTATGGAATCTATTTCTCGCAGAGCCTTGAAATCGTGACAATCTTTGTGTTATTTGTCATAGGAGCAGCGACTTATGGTGCCTTAACTGCAGATAAAAAAATCATTCTAAAGCAAGGTGGGCCAGCTATTTTAGCCCTCTTGAGTATCCTTTTCTTGAAATAAAAAAGGCCAGCACCTAGTGCTGGTTTTTGCTAACATATGTTTTTTTATCCTTTTTTATGTTTACGTTCAAGAAGTCTCTGATAAAAGAAGATTTGACAACTGTAGACATAAGGATAGATGGAGATACCAGCAATCCCAAAGCTAATCCAAATAAGGAAATACCAAGGGAGCAACTGTAAGTCAAGGACAAAGCGTTGGAACTTATAGCCCTTCATGAGGAAGCGACTGGTTTCAAGGATCCGACTTGGCTTAGCTATCCCAATTGCAAGGGTATCACAAAGGAGCAGTTCAACTTGAGAATATGCATAATACTGTGGAAGATAAATAATGGTTCCCAGAATCATCAGCAAGACGCTTCCAAAGAAGTAAAGCGCAAAAGTAAGGAGAAACTGTTCAGTATCTGTACTCGAGAGGTCAACTGCTGGAAATTCAGGGTGCAATTCCACAAATTTACGGGCCATTAGGCTACTGTAAAAGAGACAGTAGACTCCAAGAAGATTGGGTAGACTCCATAAAAAGAGGTAGAAACGTTTGAGCAAGAGCGTCAGGAAAGTCGGACTAAAGAGACGGTTGTCTAATAAAGACAAACTACCCTTGAAGGAAAGCTCTGTTTGAGGCACTCTAAAGAGATTGATGCTTGTAAAGAGGGCGCCAGCTAGGATAATCGAGCCTGTAAAACCAAGTGCCAAGGGAAAAAGCGATGACTGGATCAAGGTTATCAGAAAACTGAGGAAGGATTGCTCAAGAATTCCTTCGTCAATTAGAGATAGAGGGCTTATAAAAACTAGTTAAAATTAGGAGAAGACTTGGCAGTAGAAAGACAAGTAAAAAGACGAGGATGTTCGCTTTGAAAGTGTCTAGCTTGCTGACGAACTTCTTTTTAAATCAATTTTTTTGGTATTTCATTCTTTCATTATACCATAGTTCGTGACAGTTCCCGTTTTTTTTGATAGAATCATACAGTATGCCCTTGGGCACAAAGTAAGAACTGGGACTGTTTTTCCCAGCTTCGGAGGTAAAAAAATGTCAGATTCACCAATCAAATATCGTTTAATTAAAAAAGAAAAACACACTGGAGCTCGTCTGGGTGAGATTATCACGCCACACGGAACCTTCCCAACTCCTATGTTTATGCCAGTTGGGACCCAAGCAACGGTCAAAACCCAATCACCAGAAGAGTTGAAAGGAGATGGGGTCAGGGATTATCCTGTCTAATACTTATCATCTCTGGCTTCGTCCTGGAGATGAGTTGATTGCTCGAGCAGGTGGGCTTCATAAGTTCATGAACTGGGACCAACCTATCTTGACGGATAGTGGCGGTTTCCAAGTGTATTCCCTAGCGGACAGCCGTAATATTACAGAGGAAGGAGTAACGTTTAAGAATCACCTCAATGGTTCTAAAATGTTCCTATCACCTGAAAAGGCTATTTCTATCCAAAACAATCTAGGCTCAGATATCATGATGTCCTTTGACGAATGTCCTCAATTTTATCAACCTTATGATTATGTGAAAAAATCAATCGAACGTACCAGCCGTTGGGCTGAACGTGGGTTGAAAGCTCATCGTCGTCCACATGACCAAGGTTTGTTTGGGATTGTACAAGGTGCAGGATTTGAAGATCTTCGTCGTCAGTCAGCTCATGACCTCGTAAGTATGGACTTCCCAGGCTATTCTATCGGTGGGCTAGCAGTTGGAGAAACCCACGAAGAGATGAATGCAGTTTTGGACTTTACTACTCAACTGCTTCCTGAGAATAAACCTCGTTACTTGATGGGGAGTAGGGAGCACCAGATAGCTTGATTGATGGGGTTATTCGTGGGTGTCGATATGTTTGACTGTGTCTTGCCGACTCGTATCGCTCGTAACGGTACTTGTATGACCAGCCAAGGACGTTTGGTTGTCAAGAATGCCCAGTTTGCAGAGGACTTTACACCCACTTGATCCTGAGTGCGATTGCTACACATGTAAGAACTATACCCGTGCCTACCTTCGTCACCTGCTCAAGGCCGATGAAACCTTTGGTATCCGCTTGACAAGTTACCATAACCTCTACTTCTTGCTCAATCTTATGAAGCAGGTTCGTCAGGCTATCATGGATGATAATCTTTTGGAATTCCGTGAGCATTTTGTTGAAAAAAATATGGCTATAACAAGTCAGGGTCGCAATTTCTAAGTATCAATCAAAGCTCAAATCCCTAAGTTTTCTCTTAGGATTTTTTTCTTCTTTTTGATAAAAATAAAGGTAATATGGAATGAAAATTAGATGGCTTTTTCTAGCCAATCTAATGAACGGAGAATAAACTCGTATGCGTATAAAATGGTTTTTCCTTGATTAGGATTACAGGTTTACTCTTGGTGCTTTTGTACCATTTCTTTTCAGACGCTTTTTCCAGGAGGATTTCTTCGGGGTTGACGTCTTTTTCACCTTTTTCGGGCTTTCTCATCACGTCCTCTTGTTGGAAGAGTATGGTCAAAAAGGGGCAAATTGATCTTTTAGGATTTTTTTCAGGAGACGTTTTTATCGGATTTTTCCCTCCAGTCGTCTTGATGATACTTGTTACAATGCCATTCACCTTCTTGGTTCGGCAAGATTATGTAGCAGGTATAGGTAGTCAGATTGCTGGTGTCCTTGGTTTTATGACCAATTTCTATGAGATGCTAACGGGTGGTAGTTATGAATCTCAGTTTATCCCTCATCTGTTTGTCCACAATTGGAGTCTAGCAGTTGAAGTTCATTACTATATTTTGTGGGGCTTGGCAGTTTGGTTCTTGTCTAAGCGAGCGAAATCATCTGGACAGTTAAGAGGGACAATATTTCTCCTGTCATCAGCTGCCTTTTATCATCAGTTTCCTTTCAATGTTTATCGGTAGCTTTATCGTTAGCTCTTACTCGACGGTTTACTTTTCAAGTTTTACCCACGTCTATCCTTTCTTTCTAGGTAGTGTCTTGGCCACTTTGGTAGGTGTCCGTCAAACGACTACTCTGGTGAAGCGTCTAAATAATACCTGGGATTTGAAAGCAGAACTTGCTAGTCTTTTGGTGCAGGTTTGGGTAGTCTTGCTTCTACTGACCTTCTTCGTGAAGTTTACCTATCTCTTTGCCTATTTGATCGGATTCTTACTTGCAAGTTTAGCGGCACTTGCTATGATTCTTGCTACTCGAGTCTTGCATGAGAAAACACCTAACATTGAAGAACCAAAGGTGATTAGCTTCCTAGCCGATACCAGTTACGCAGTATATCTCTTCCACTGGCCGTTTTATATCATTTTCTCTCAGTTGATGAGCAACCTACCGGCAGTGATTTTAACGACTGTCTTCTCGTATCTTTTTGCAACCCTCTCATTCTATGTAATTGAACCTTTAATCGCTGGAAAGACAACAGGGCTTTTGCAAAAGGCAAAAGAGATTCCGCATATCAAGACTATTTTTGCATCTAGTAGCGGAATTCTTACTTTGATCACACTGATTGTGATGATCATCGCTCCACAAGTTGGTGCTTTTGAGACAGATTTGACTGTCAATGGTCTTAAACAAGCGCAGACCAATCTTACTCGCACAAAAACTGTGGCAGATCAGACGGAAGCAAGCCGCTACAATATTGCAGATGGTGTATCTATCATAGGAGATTCTGTAACCTTACGGGCAACACCTGGCTTACAAGAGGTTTTGCCGGATGCACAGACAGATGGGCAAGTAAGCCGAAATACAAAGCAAGCCAATGCCATTATGCTGAATAATAGCCAAATAAGGCACTACCTAAGATCGTTGTTATTGCTACTGGTGTTAATAATCCTGAGGACTACAAGGCTGACATAGACTCCTTGGTGACAAATCTACCTAAGGGGCATCAGCTTGTTCTGGTGACACCTTATGAAGGGGATACAAGTCAGGAAACTCAACCTTATGTAGAACAATATGCCAGCTATGCGCGTGAAATTGCTCAAAAGTATCCTTACATTGAGATTGCAGATTGGAACCAAGTTTCTAAAAGGATCATCCAGATATTTGGAAAGGAACTGACCAGGTTCACTTTGGTAATGACAATACCAAGCTGGAAGAGGGAGCTAAGCTCTATGCAGAAACGATAGCTTCAGCCATCAAGGCCCTAGCAGATAAACCTGTGAAATCAAAATAATATCTAAAAAGAGAGTGGGACAGAAATCGGTAATTCGTTAGAATTCAATTTCGTCGTCCCACCTCCGCACAGTTGAGTAGGGCTGTAAAAGCTGATGAAATCAGCGTAGTAGAGCCCACTCAACCACTGCGTCTTGCTAGACAATCCAAAGACAATTGAGAGACTAGGACTTTTGTCCCAGCCTCTTTTTCTTTTTAGGGAGCCTTTCTTGGAAGATAAAAAATAATTCCTTTAGACTATATCGAGGTCTTCAACTTATCGGTTTATCTATCATATCAGCAATCTTAAAGCAGTGTTTTGACCAATCTGTGACCTAGCCCTTGTCTCTTATTTGAGTGTCATAGCGAATCCAGTCTTGATTGGGAAAAACTTGCCAAATTGTCAGAATTATGAGAAAATAGGTGCAGTCTAAAAATGGAGGGAATGCAGTGAGAGAAGATATCAAAATCAATAACCGTGCTCTAGCATTGGAAGATCAAATCATTGAAGTGCTCGAAAAAGTTTATGATACAGATGTAGAGTTAGATGTATACAACCTTGGATTGATTTACGAGATTGACTTGGACGAAAATGGACTTTGTACAGTTGTTATGACCTTCACCGATACTGCCTGTGACTGTGCAGAAAGTCTGCCTATCGAAATTGTCGCAGGTTTGAAACAAATTGATGGAATTGAGGATGTCAAGGTTGAGGTTACCTGGTCTCCAGCTTGGAAGATTACACGTATTAGTCGTTATGGGCGTATAGCTCTAGGGCTACCTCCAAGATAGTCCTCTATTTTGAAACACACAAAAAAAGCAAGCCAATTTGGCTTGCTTTTGATTTGCTTATTTTTTACCAGATTGTTCCATATTCCAGAAATCTGTAACGGCACCACGTGATGCAGAAGATACGGTATGGGCATACTTACCGAGGACACCACGGCTATAGAGTGGTGGTAAGGTAGTTTCTGCCTTACGTTTTTCAAGTTCTTCATCAGATACAGCCATGGAAATTTCTTTAGTATCTTGGTCAACGGTGACGATATCACCTGTGCGGAGATAGGCAATTGGTCCACCATCCTGAGCTTCAGGAGCGATATGTCCAACAACCAATCCATAAGTACCACCAGAGAAGCGTCCGTCTGTCAAGAGGGCAACCTTTGTCTCCTTGTCCCTTACCAACGATCATTGATGAAAGTGATAGCATTTCAGGCATACCAGGACCACCCTTAGGTCCAACGAAACGAACAACGACAACATCGCCATCAACGATTTCATCTGACAAGACAGCTTGGATTGCATCTTCTTCTGAGTCAAAGACCTTAGCTGGACCAACGTGCCGACGAACCTTAACACCTGACACCTTGGCAACCGCACCGTCAGGGGCAAGGTTCCGTTCAAGATGATAAGCGGGCCATCTGCACGTTTTGGATTTTCAAGTGGCATGATAACTTTTTGACCTGGTGTAAGATCTGCAAAGTCAGCTAAGTTTTCAGCGACAGTTTTACCAGTACACGTGATACGGTCTCCGTGAAGGAATCCATTCGCCAACAAGTACTTCATAACCGCAGGAACACCACCAACCTCGTAAAGATCTTGGAAGACATACTGACCAGATGGTTTCAAGTCAGCCAAGTGAGGCACACGTTCTTGGATGGTATTAAAGTCCTCAAGTGACAAGTCAACATTAGCCGCGTGGGCAATGGCGAGCAAGTGAAGAGTGGCATTTGTAGAACCACCTAGAGCCATTGTCACTGTAATGGCATCTTCAAAGGCTTCACGAGTCAAGATATCAGACGGTTTGATACCGAGTTCAAGCATTTTGACCACGGCACGTCCAGCTGCTTCGATGTCTTCTTTCTTATCAGCAGATTCTGCTGGGTGAGAAGAAGAACCTGGCAAACTCAACCCGAGAACTTCGATAGCAGTAGCCATAGTATTGGCAGTATACATACCACCGCAACCACCAGGGCCAGGGCAGGCATTACATTCGAGACGCTTGACGTCTTCAGCCGTCATATCACCGTGGTTCCATTTACCGATTCCTTCAAATACAGAAACCAAGTCGATGTCTTTACCATCAAGATTTCCCGGTGCAATGGTTCCCCCGTAGGCGAAAATAGCTGGGATATCCATATTGGCAATAGCAATCATAGAACCAGGCATGTTCTTGTCACAGCCACCGATAGCAACAAAGGCATCGACGTTATGACCACCCATAGCTGCTTCGATAGAGTCCGCGATGATATCACGTGACGTTAGAGAAAGCGCATACCCGGCGTTCCCATGGCAATCCCGTCTGCTACCGTAATGGTTCCAAATTGAACCGGCCAAGCACCAGCAGATTTGACACCTTCTTTTGCAAGCTTACCGAAAGTCATGCAAGTGGATATTACATGGTGTTTTTCTGCCCAAGTCGAAATGACCCCAACAATCGGTGTTTCAAAGTCCTTATCTGTCATACCAGTCGCACGAAGCATAGCACGGTTTGGAGATTTAACCATACTGTCATAAATGCTGCTGCGGTGACGTTTATCTAATTCTGTCATTCAAGTCCCTCCCATTTTTAGTTTGTTCCATTATAGCACAATTTTAAAAAGCAATGAACAGAAGAAAAATTCTTGAATTTTCAGAAAATTCTATACAGAAATATTTTTCTTTAAAAAAATTTTGCATTTATTTCTTGATTTTATAAATTAAAGTGATATCATTTAGATATCAAAAAAACAGGAGGTCATTCTGATGACTGAAAAACTAATCAATTCAAAAGCCAAATGGTGTAGTAGCATTGGTACTCATTGAGTTGGCACTCGTACTTGGTGTTTTTTTATATTTGTAATGGGTGCTGGTTCGGAAAAATATTTTTTTGGAATTATTATCGGACTTTTTATTAAGCTTAATTGCAGGTCTAGCTCATGCTGGTTTAAAAAGTTGTCAAACCTCAGGAAGCACTGGTTTTGACCCTCTTTGGTAACTATACTGGGACCATCAAAGAACCTGGTTTTTACCTCTTTGGTAACTATACTGGGACCATCAAAGAACCTGGTTTTTTTACTTTGTCAATCCCTTTTAGCATAGCGGTCAACCCTGCAAATCACACTCGACTAGGTCAAAGTGGTGATGTTAGTACAAAATCACCTTTTTCAGGGATGAAATCATCAAATGGCAATGATGTAAACATTGAAATTGGCAAGAAACAGATTTCTCTCAAGGTTATGACTTTGAGCAATTCTCGTCAAAAGATTAACGATTGCTTAGGGAACCCTGTAGAAATCGGAATTGCCGTTACTTGGCGTGTAGTCGATACGGCAAAAAGCAGTCTTCAACGTTGATAACTACAAAGAATATCTGTCATTGCAGTGTGATAGCGCCCTTCGTAATATTGTCCGCATCTATCCTTACGATGTGTCTCCTAATGTAGATACTACAGGTGATGGGCAAGCAGATGAAGGCAGCCTCCGTGGCTCTAGCGAGATTGTTGCGAAACGCATTCGTGAGGAGATTCAAAAGTCGTGTAGAGGATGCTGGTTTGGAGATCCTTGAGGCCCGTATTACTTACCTAGCTTATGCACCGGAAATTGCAGCTGTCATGCTTCAACGTCAACAAGCATCAGCCATTATTGATGCACGTAAGATGATTGTTGATGGCGCTGTAGGAATGGTTGAAATGGCACTAGAACGTCTCAATGAAGGAGAATTAGTAGAACTTGACGAAGAACGAAAAAGCTGCTATGGTTTCAAATCTCCTAGTCGTTCTCTGTGGCAATCATGATGCACAACCAATTGTCAATACAGGAAGCCTTTATTAGAAATGGCAGAAGCTAAAAAAAGCAAATCCCCTTCGACTCTCGAATAAGTTATATGCTGCACTCGCATCATGGGCAGAAGATGACTTCCGATCAGTCAATGGGCAAATCGAATATCTTCTCACAGAATGTGTCAAGCAACGGAAGAAAGACGGGAAATACGTCTCAGAAACCATTGATGAACCATTTGAGATTGATATTTAATGTATTTTTCCTATCCATAAGATTGGATAGGAAAAATTTTTTTAATCTTTTTTTTGTCAAGTAACTTTACTTTACAAAAAAGTTTTGATATACTATTAAAGTTGATGAAAATCAAACCTAACTGAATTTATATCTTAAAAGGAGAAAACAAAATGGCAGTACCTGCACGTCGCACTTCAAAAGCGAAGAAAAACAAACGTCGTACACACTACAAAGTAACAGCTCCATCTGTAAACTTTGACGAAACTACTGGAGATTACTCACGTTCTCACCGTGTATCACTTAAAGGATACTACAAAGGACGTAAAATCGCTAAAGCTGCATCAGCTGAATAATAGAAGGGAGATACCATGCGCGTAAATATTACACTTGAACACAAAGAATCTGGTGAACGCTTGTACCTTACTTCTAAAAACAAACGTAACACTCCAGACCGTCTTCAATTGAAGAAATACTCACCAAAACTTCGCAAACACGTTGTGTTTACAGAAGTTAAATAAGGTTTCATTACATTTCAGCACATGCTGAAAACCTTGATTTCATGCGATTTTTGAAATATTGAAATTCATTACAAATCATTTGAAATCAGTTCTATGGCAACCTTTTTGGCAACCTTTTTTGAAATAAAAAAGAAAGTCAACAATCGAAGAATGTAAAGTCCTAAGAATTTTCTAGGACTTTTTTTCATTCCTAAAAAAATTGTTGGAATAGCGCAGTCTTTTTCAATAAATTTTAGAATCCAAAAAAATCTTCCTACAATAAGTAAGAAGATTTTTTTATTTTTTTACTTTCTTAAGTTCTTTTTGGTATGCCCTAATCCTAAACCTGCTAGTAACCCCAAACCTAATAAGCCTAGCATCGATCCTTTAGTTCCTGTATTTGGAAGTTGTTTCTTAGGTTCTGCTTTTGTATTTGTAGTTTGTGCAGGAGCTTGATATGTTTTATCGTCTTTAGTTCCCATCGTAGCAACATTGACAGGTTTGTTTTGAGCCTTAGCATCTACAATGTCAACTACCTTACCTGATGCATTAGTAACTTCCTTAGGTTGACCACCTGCGTTACGGATTGCGTCTGCTTTATCTTTCAAGGCTTGCAAGCGTTGTTGTTCAGCAAGGTATGCGTCATGTTCAGCTTTAAGTTGCTTAAAGTTCTCATACCCACGAGCCTTAACTTCAGCGATACCCTCAAGACGAGCCAACCCTTCCTTAGCAGTTTCCAACTCAGCACGAAGTACACCAAGTTTAGCATTAGCATCAGTAAGCTCTTTGTCCAAAGCCTTAATGACTTCATCACGTTTAGTAAGAGCGAGTTCAAGAACTGTATGAGTGTCAGTAGCCTCTTTAGACGCTTCACGTTTGCGAGCAAGGTCTTGACTAGCTGACTTACGAGCCAAGACTGCTACATCATGAGCTTTAGTAAGGACTTCCAATTCACCTTTGGCTGTAGCAAGAGATTGGTCAGCAGTTGACTGTTCAGCCTTAGCAGTCTCAAGAGCTGTTTTAGCTTCAGCAAGAGCCTTAGCTTTGTCAGTAGCATTTGACTTAGCAAGAGCAAGTGATTCCTTAGCAGTTTGCAATGCCTTAGAATCATTTTCTAGTTTAGATTGAGCGTTAGCAAGAGCCTTTTTCAAGCGCTGGAACATCAATCTTATTACCTAGCAAGTCTGACAAGTGAGTACGAGCATTAGCAAGAGCTGTTTCTGCATTAGTGTAGACAGTTTGGGCTGATTGGACTGCTGATTTAGCTTCTTGAGAGGCTTTGACTGCGTTTTCATAAGTTGATTGAGCCAAGTCTAGTTTTTCTTGGAGGGCTTTAGTGTTGTTGTTTGCTGTGACCACTTTGGTTTTGTCGAACTTGGCTTCTTCAGAAACCATGTTATCTGAAATCTTAACGTAATGGATTACAGAGGTAAAGGTAGCATTAGAACGGAAACCAAGACCAGTGTATTGCATGTATCCTGCATTCTCATCTTTAGGCAATACCCCTGCTAGGCTGGTTGCGTGCCCCCATTTTGCATGGGCGTCATTGAACAACATTGAAAGGATATCGTCATAGATACGTTTCTTAACATCTGCTAGAGTTGTAGTAACATCATCACTGAAACCTGCCAACTCACCAAGAAGAACACCATTATCTTTACCAACTTCACCTAAAGCTTTAAAGTCGTGACCATACTCTTCTGTTGCCTTACGAGCAATTTCGTTAGCAATACGAATAGCATCTTCTGTGACTACTACGTCTTTAGTACCAAACTGTTTACGAAGTTGATTGATGAGGTCTGCTGCGAATACTGAAAGATTTTTACGAGTTTCATAATCAAGGCTATTGATATTGACTTTAGTGTTTTGGTCTTTCTTAGACGCTTGAGGATAAGTTAAGTCATAACGATAAACTTCACCGTCTTCGAAAGTAATCTTACCAAATTTTTCGTACTCTTTAAAAAGCAAGCGCCTTTAATTTATCTGAAAGTTCTTGACTTGGGTTAGCAAAATACTGTTTAAGAAGATTTACATATTCTTGGCTAAGGTTGATAGTATAGTTACCACCCAGGTCAGACAACTCTTCTTTAGCACGTTCGAGGTCGGATTTAGCAGAAGTGACTGCCTTGTCTTTGTTAGATTGGTCAGCCTTAGCATTAGCAAAGGCTGTAGTGGCTTGAGAGAGATTAGACTCAGCGTTAGATACCCCACCCTGAGCGTCTTTGACAGCTTGGTCTTTGTCAGATTGAGCTTTTTTACCATTATCAAGGTTAGTCTGAGCAGTCGCTACGGCTTGAGTGTCTTCAGCGACCTGAGTAGTAAGCGTAGCTACCTCTTTTTCGAGAGGAGCAACATCAGTAGTAGATGATAGAGAATCTACTTTCTTCTGAGCGTCAGCTACCTTATTAGCAGTATCAGTGGCAGTTTTCTCAGCGTTAGATACTACCTTAGTTTGGTCTTCAACCTTTTCAGCAGTCGCAGATACAGACTTATCAGCATCAGCTACAGTCTTTTCAGCCGTAGCAAGCTCACTAGCTTTCTTGTCAGCGTCAGCCTTAGCCTCAGCTACCTTTTCAGGTGTAACAGACTTAGCTTCTTCTACTTTCTTAGTAGTGTCAGCAATAGTCTTTTCAACATTAGCAATGTTTGCTTCCGCAGATGCAACAACTTCTTTTTGTTTAGCTACGTCCTGATTAGCTTTTTCTGAGTCAGCCTTAGCCTTGTCAACGTCTTGTTGGGTAGGAACTTTAGGGACTACCTCGTCCTTAGCAACTACTTTAGTTGCAGGTTCATTAACTGCTACTTCAGTCTCACTAGCTGATACACTAGTAGATACCCCAAAAGCTGTAAGTGCTAAAGTAGAAACAACTGCGCCTGTGCGCAATTTCTTGATGGTTCCGTGACCTCGTGTGTTTGATTCTAGCATGTAAACTCCTTTTATGTCTTAAAAAGACTGTTTTATGAATAATATTATACCATATTTTTACAGTCTTTTAAATATTATTTTTAAAGAATTTCAGTCTTTTGATAATGATTTATTCAATGAGATAAACTTGTATGATAGTTATGAGGTACTATCATGACTGAAAAAAATAAATTTAAGAGAATTTGTTGCAAAAACAAATCAGACTTTTAAGACTGAAAAGCGGAATGACACAAGAATATCTAGCAGAAAAAAAGCTGATCTGGGATTCAACTATATTTATAGGTTAGAAAAATAAACAATTAAACGTTAAGCTGGAAACTATTGAAAAAAATCATACAAGCGCTTGAAGTTGATATGAATACTTTTTTTAATATTGAAAAATCAAAATCAAAGCGGAGAGTTTTCACAACTCATTGAAGACATTAGAAACCTACCAACAGAAAAAAAGAGAACCTACTATAAAAAGCTCTCAGAGATATATTGAAACAAATAAATTAAGCCAAGCATTTTTGAACTTGGCTTTTTTTAAATTTGCTAATTTAGTTTTTAGTTGCTCCCTTTATATCATGCCTTGTTTTAATACCATCGTAAATTAGTTCAGGTATCTGCTCCCCAGCCAAGCCTTGTCTCGCATTATTGAATAACCAATCCAATAGAAAAATATTTATCATAATTTTTTTACCTGTTAGAGAATTGTAATAATTCATTGCAACTATCCCACTAGTTGCTTTTTCTAGACAATCTAATAAACCTAGTTCTTCTAATTGCTTAGCAAATCTAAGTGAATCTTCTTTTAAATAATCCTGAAATATTTTTTTCTTTATATATCGTATCTACAACAGAGAAATTTAGAATTATATCAAATATTTTACTATTTTTTTAGGTACAGTGAAAGGAACTTGCTTTTTTTATATTCTTTTTTTCATATCGTTTTAATTGTGATAAGGATAAATAACCAGATTTTTTTAGTATAGATATTATAATCAAAGAATTTTTTTAAAAAATTGTTCTTGTGATAGATTAAGTTCATGTCGTTGCTTAAATAAAATTTCAGATAGATTTTTAGAGATAAAGTCTATCTGTTTTTTTCTTTCTTTAAATCAGAAAAATGAAACATATATCTCCTCCTTTTTTTCACCATTATAACATCTTTTTAAAAAAAGTGTCAAAAAGTAATGTATTTTACGACACCAAACAATAACAAAAACCTTATTGAATAAATGTTTTTTTATTGGTATAAAATAGTGTCATAAGTTAGCTAACTAATTCAAATATAAAAATGATTATAAAGGGGTGATTCCAATGTAAAAATAGCCTAACACTCTGTTACTTAGTGATTATTATTGCTTAACAAGTCCCACAAAGCAATAGTATTTAAAGATTGCGGCGAAAAGGAATAAAAGAATGATTTCTTGTGAAGAGGTTGTTGTAACTGTAACTTTATTAGGTTTGAGTCAAGAACTAGACTTTGAAACGAAGCAGGCAACTGGAAACGTAAAACTGGACGTTGGTTTTCGAAATGATACTGGAAAATATATTACTAGAGTCATAAAAGTTAACAACTCGACAGTTTCAGAATACACTTCGTATCTAGATGAAAAAAATCAATCTGAGATTACAAAATGTAACATTCTCAGCTTATCTATCTAATAATAGAGCAGCGTTATCTATTAAAGCTGAGAAAGCAACGGTAGAGGAATAAGTATGATTCTAAAAAGAGCTAGATCACCAACTGCTTAAGTTATTTCGTGCTGACAAAAAAATATTTACAAGGAGAGCAAAAATGAAAAACAATTTTTTTGAAGAAGCAATCAGACAAAAATCCTTCTATTACTTTTTGATCGATGTGTCAAAGAGTGTGAAAAAGTTGCTAGGAATACTGGGGAGCGATCAACTAGTTAACTTAAGTCTAGAAGATCGTTTTGAATCTAGTGAGTAAGTTTGAATATATATCTTATGAGAGCAAAGGATATCTACACTTACAAGCACTTGTCCCTAGTTATGCTGTAAAAAAAGACTCTCTGCTATTAAAACACAGAGAAAATCCTTTTATCACAACAGCTCAACAACAGCATGCTCAAAAACTATATGATTTGGTTTCTTATAAAACGAATAGCTACCCCTATGGGATGATAATTTATTACGATTTTGAAGCGTGGACGGATGATAAGTTACGTTTGAACATTACGTTAGAGTATAACGATGCGTTTAACAGGAGATAAACTTTAATGATATACATTTTACAGTTAGTACTCTACTTAATATCCATCTTTTCAATACTATACTCAGGGTTTGTATTTGTTAATATGATTATTCTTATCTATACATTGCCTAGCGAAGAGCTACTTCCGAAAGCTATCAAAAACACAAACTTGCAAATTCAACATTTGTTAAAGTTATTTATTGACTCTCAAGAAGAACAAAACTATTATTCAGATTTTTCATGCTGAGCTTATACATCAAGCTTCAAAGCTCAGCATATATCTGAACACAATTCATTTTCCAAATGGGATACAACGAGAGGGTCAAGATTTCTATCTCTGGTTATCAAAAATGCCAGTTCAACAAGACTTTGATGATTGGAAAATTCAGCTACGTCAAACGGTACGTAGTTACAATGATAACCTTGATGTTATATTTAACATGGTAGAGGAAGAACCTTATTTAAAACTCAAAATTAATCTGATCACTAAGGAAGATTTAAATCGTCTTAAACATAGTCAGGCTAAACCCCTCTACAGTGACGAAGGAGAAATTTGATGACACTTAAATTGAATGTACTGAGAAAAGAAAGCAGCAACGAACCTATTGAATGGAACTGCAACCGCTTTCCACATCTCCTCATTTCAGCACCCACAAATAGCGGGAAATCTTACTTCATTAAATATATATCAAGTATATTAACAATTCATTCAGATGATGCTTCTATCATGATACTTGATTACAAACAAGGAAGTGACTACTGGCAATGGCGTGACTATGACAATGTTTTTTTCTTGGGGATTTTTGTCTATGACGGTTTCCAAAAAAGCCTATAGTATCTTTGAAAAACCGCAGAACCAATCCTGATAAAAAAAGTACCCTCCGTTCTTTTTGATTTTTGAAGAGTATCAGAGCACGGTAGAAAGTATTTCCAAGAAAGCGGATAAGGAAGCATTCTTGCAAAAAAGTAGGAAATTTGCTACGTCTATCTAGGCAGGTTAATTACCACCTAATCTGTATTTGTCAAAGAGGAGATTCTTCCTCCTTTCCTGCTGGAGGTCGCGAGAACTTCTCTACTAAAGTCTCCATAGGGCGATTAAGTCCTCAAGCCAAACAGATGCTGTTCCCCGATGATGAGGTTAATCGGAACAAAGGACAGGGAGAGGTTAACATTCAATTTGATGGTCAACACGTTATTGAAGCTAGAACATATACCATCAGGGATATGGATAAGGCGGAGCGATTAATTACTGACTTACTTAGTCGAGGACTTCCACTAACTGATGAGGCTGTTGCCCGTAGCCCTTAGGCGGAGGTTTGGCTTACAGCCTCGCCAGCTTTAGCTGGCTGAGTTCGGGATAGTATTACCCCGAACTTCATGACAACATGACAAACTAACTAAAACATTACTATACCTAGTATAATTGACTATAACATTGTCACAATAAGTAAATGACAAAGGAGAAAAATCATGACAAAAGCAAATAATATTTCATCAGATTATCGTGCTAATAGCTTCTGTTGCGTGTTAAATAACGTTGATAAATTATTTGATAAAAAATCGGATTTTTTTGATGACGACAAATTCAAGCCCAAAACAAGAAAACGAATTCAGGAATTCCGTAAACTTCTTCCAGATACTGATGTTCCTCTTAGTCCTGAAGAAATCGTTGATTTCTTAATGGAACGATGGATTGCTCGCAACGAAAATGTTGTTTGTGCTGTCAATTATGAAATTGGTGAAAATGGCACACACCATTGCCACATGATACTAGAAGATAAAAAAGCCTTTCGATTTTCTGCCTTACAGAAACTTTACCCTACAATTCATGCCGAACTGACACGAGGCACCAAGGAAGAAGTTATCACTTATCTTGAAAAAAATCTGGTAAGCATGAGGAAAAAGGCCCATATGATAATAGTTCCCATGAAAGTGCACGGAGAATTGAGGGCTGGAAACCAAGGATTTAGGTCAGAACTGCATTTTATTCAAAACCAGATTGAGAATGGTGCAACCCCTGAGGAGATTATGCGAGGTAATCTGGAATTTCGTAAATACTCTAAGATGATTCGTGAGCATTTCTTTTCAGCACAGATTATCTCAGACTCCTGATACCAAAAGAATTGAAGGTTGTTTGGCATGTTGGTGATAGTGGCTCTGGGAAGTCTCATACACAAGTTCAACTAAAAAACAAATTTATGGTCGAGAAAATGTCTATGTGTGGACCGACCATGATAATGGTGGTTTAGACCTGTATTGTGCTGAACCTATTCTCTTTCTGGATGAATTCAAAGGAATGGCATACAAAGAGTTCTTAAAGGTAACAGATGTTTATCCAGCTCAACTCCATGCCCGCTACACTAATACTGTAGCATTATGGAATGAAATACACATTGCTTCTATTTTCACACCCAAGCAAGCTTATAACTTAATGGTTCCTGAGGGACAACAAGAAATTGATCCCTATGAACAATTACAGCGTAGGCTTACAAAAAGTAATCTACCATTTCAAAACCAAGGAAAAACGATGGTAGATTTCTATACAAATCAATAACCTATAGTTCTGAAGACTTTGATAACAATACGCTACAACAAATTGAGCAACATGCTTATTTGTTTGATAAATGGAACAGGGAAAAGCTAGTCTATAACTTTGAACAAGATGCTTTTCATCATTCCATGACTCTGATTAACAACCAAAAAAATAAAGCTACTACTCAAAAAGCCGACCAAAGCAGAAAGTAGTAGCAAATAAGAATTAAGAGATAGGCAGTAGCTTACCCCTACTGCTAGTATCTCATATTTCAATAAATTTTTTTCCAAAGAAAGTGAGACTAGTATGGCTAGTAATAATTTTGAATTTAAAGCAAATTGAACACATGCTTCATAGCATCATTGAATTACTGAAGCACTTAAATAATGAGAAAAGTAAGTCAGGTATCTATACTCAAAAAGAACTTCTTTCCCTACTCAGCATTTCTCCCAATACTCTTAAATCGTGGGAAAGCAAGGGTCTAAAGCGACTAGAACCACCCATTGAGGGTACTAGAACAGTATATTACAGTATCAGTGATGTCATCGAATTTCTAAGCTGTAACTAGAAGAGAAATATGCTAGAATAAGAGTATCAAAAAGAAAGTGAGCGATACAATCTATTTTAGCTTTTTTTCAATTCTTCGATTGATTGAGGAGAGCGACTATGAATATAGAAAAAAATCATACATAAAGGCAAAACCGTCCTCAAGAAAGTAAAGGACAATGGCGAGATTAGTTATTCAGTAAAGAGCGTCTATCTAGGCTTAGATATAAAGACTGGAAAAACCTGTAAAAACGACTGTAACAGCTAAAAAAACCTACGATCCTTAGATCGTAAAAATTATTCAAGCTAAAATTGATTGGGAAGAAAATGGTTCAACAAGGAAAGAAACTTTTAGCATTGCTACCTTGTCAGATCTAGCTGAAATGTGGTTTTTAAACTACGAAACTTGGGTCAGCTCAGATAACACTCTAAACCGAGTGAGGAACTATCTAGACACCTATATACTACCACGATTCGGAGAGTATCAGCCTGAAAAAAATTACCTCGTCAGATATACAGACTTGGATCAACCAATTAGCAAAAAAATCTAAAGAATCTGTGGATGCAGGTATAAAGAGAGCTGAAAAGGGTTCAGCTAAAGATTTTGGAGCTATTGCCCATAAATTAAGTGATATTTTTTTGATTTTGGAATAACACATTTTGAACTCAAATTTAACCCCGCTCAGTCTATCAAAAATCCCGCCAAAGCCGAAAAAGTAACAAAAAAACGTATCATGGTCCTTCATGATGAGGATCTATCTACTTGGTTAAGCATCGTTGATAGTCTGCCTAATACTAGGGCTAATCGCCGATTTAAAAGTTATTTTGCGATAGTTTACTTGCTTCAGGTATGAGAATCAATGAACTATTAGCATTGACTATCTATGACCTTGATTTTGACAATTCCGAAATACTAGTTAGTAAAACACTTGTTTGGAAAAATGCAAAACCAAAATTAGGTTTGAAAGGCGAAGTCGTTTGTAAAAACACACCAAAAATCTGATTCAGGTAACAGACGAATAGCTGTTCCGTACCAAATCATTGAGGAGCTTCAAAATTTCCACGATGAGATGAATCTCTATTTCAAAAATAATCTTCCAAAAAAAGTAAGTTAATCTTTCCTACTATTTATGGTAACTATATGTGCGACAGAAACGAACGTGCAACACTCAAAAAGCGACTGCGTGAAGCTAGTCTGCCAGATTATGGTTTTCACTTATTCCGCCACACTCACGCATCCATGATGTTGAATGCTGGAATGAATTGGAAAGAATTACAAGTTCGGATGGGACACAAATCAATCAAGACTACAATGGACATTTATGCTGAACTTGCTCCTAAGAATCAAACTCAGGCGGTCGATATCTATTTAAACAAAATAGCTGAGCTGACCTCTTAAGTCTGTGGCAACCTTTTTGGCAACCTTTGATAGTTTTATCAAAATCAACAACCCTTAAACGTTGATTTAATAAGGTTTCTAGCAACTAAAATAGATTTTAAGTATTCCTTACAGAAGTGAAGTAAGCATTCAATACGAATCGATACATAAGAAAAACGCTGATTTTGAAGCGTTTTTTCTTTTTGCCAAATGCGATATATTGCACTGTATTTCAATTCAAACTCTACCTTTTTCTCTACCTTTTTTCGCCTCTAATTTGGTTGATTTTATCAAGAAAAATGTCAACTGCTTCAGATTTACGATTAGGAACTAACTCGGCATAAATGTCCATTATCGTAGCAATAGACTTATGTTCCAATCTCATTTGTAATTCTTTCCAATCTGTTCCGGAGTTTAACATCAGGGAAGCATGAGTATGTCGGAATAGATGGAACCCATAAACTGGTAGTCATAAAGATTTTAATCGTTTGATTAATGTAGCACGCTCATTCCTATCAGTCATATAGTTTCCATAGATTGTAGGAAAGATAAGTTTTGTCAGCAATTTGTAGTTTTTTTCTCCGTAGTTTAATCCAATTTTTAGCCATTTAATTTTTCTCCTTTATTTAATTATTTTTTTCAGTACTAGTTTTTTTCAGCAAAAAACATTAAGTGCAGGTGCAACAGAATTTCCATTCAGTGAAGTATCTGATAGGAAGATAGGATTAACACCTTCTACAAGAGCATCTTCTGGGAAGACTGTGGTAGAAGCAGGTGTGATAACATGGAAGGAACTATGTGTTTCACTATTTAGAATATGACGTTGATATTTACCTTCCTTTCCAAAAGATAAAAACGTGGGGCATTTCCCAATTTTTCATAGTAAGCTGGGCCGATAAATTCTAGTTTCATTTTTAGTGTTTCTGGGATCATAAGTATTTTTCCTTTCTGATTGTAAAATAAAAAGAGCTAAGCTAATTGCTTCACTCTTGAGTAATAATGAATAGAAAGTTTACGTTTAAAACATTCTAGTATAAAAATTGTACTTCACTTTGAGAAAATCCAGTAGCTATTGATTTTTTAGCTATTGTATTTAAATCACTGAGAGTTTGAAAATAAAGTTGAGCTTGTAGTTTCTCAGAGGAACGAAACATTCTATCGGTGAAGATATAATTATTGTAGAGTCTTTTTATATTGTGATGCGAAAAAAAGTTTGTCATAGTTTTTCTCCTTTATTGTTAAAGTAAAAAAAGCTACCAAGAAATTGGGAAGACTTAGTAGCTTGAGAGTTAGTCTATCTAATAAGGATATACAGCAGTAAAGAAAAAGTTATTTGGTTGGAAAGATTCCTCTTTCCTCGGTGGCAACGTTTAGCAAGGTGCTTTGCGTAAATTACCATCGTTTTCCCAGCCAATCTCAAAAAGGTAGTCATTATCATACCCTATGGATTCTCTTACGCCCTTTGGCGAAGCTAGTTCACTTTACTATTCGGAAAAAGTGCGAAAGTCCGAAATGCGTGGAAGCCCACAAAAAATGTTTTTAAATCTTCGCTTCAACCATAAAGAAGCTTGACTTTTTCTTTTTCAAAAACGTTTACAATAAAGGTACGAAGTTTAGTGTAGTTTTGGCAATCAGTTCTCTGGTTGTCAGACGCACTTTTTTTATTTAATTGTCAATGATCGTGATTTAGCCTTGAAGATAAGGTTATTATTTTTCAATCGCTATACAACTATTAGTTGTTGATTATGTTATACAACTATTAGTTGTTGAAGTCAACGGTTTTTCTGCTAAAATTTTTAAAAATTTTTTGAGGTCACATATGGAATTCGCAGAACGCTTGAAAACACTAAGGAAACAAGTAAAACTAACACAGGCTCAAATAGCTGAAAAAATTAGATATTTCCCAACAAGCATATGCTTCATGGGAACGTGGAGCAAAAAACCAACACAAGAAAAATCTTGTAAAGATTGCACAAGTTTTAAAATGTATCCGTTGATTATTTAGTTGGGAACTCAGAAGAAAAAAATCAGATGAATTAGATAAAATTGGATTGCTTTTTCCGTATAAACTCAAAAAGGCTTGACTGATGAGGAAAAGGAAATTTTTAAGAAAGAGTTGATTGAATTTATGGAAGAACGAAAGAAAGCCTTTAAAAAAAGGTGGCTTGCTTTTAAGTGAAGCTTCGACAAGTTATGAGGTTAAAAAAATATGATAGATTTTTTTGAAAAAAATATCCTTTCATACGTAAGACGTGGAAGAAAGATTTTCCACGATCTGATAAAGATTTTTAGTTCTCTAGGAGATGGCATTTATTATGCTTTTGATCATTGGAACGATTATGGCTATAGAACATTGTATGCATTGACAGCAAAAAAATTGAAGGTGAAATTTACGATTTAGGTAGTCTTAAAATATCATTCATTCCTTACCGGCATGAAGAGGAAATAGATTTACAATCGATTCTTGTTCAAGAAGAAGGATATAATCTGATTTCACTCGGAGATAAAGAGTATTATGAATTTTTAAATAATTTTCTATCCTCACCTGAAAAAGATGAGTATTTCAAAAAAATGGGAGATATTGCTTATGATTTAAATAGACTAGATGAGTCAATTAAGCATGATTCGATTTATCATCCTATAGAAGACTATTATTTATTGAAGAATTCTTTTTTTACGTGGTGTTACTTTAAGTGAAATCAGAAATCAGTTGCATAGATTGATTATGGGTGGAAAAATATGTCGATGAATATCAAATTAGTATTATCGATAAAAAAATGGAAACAATGTTTTAGAATTTAGAAAGAATCCAGATCCATTAGAGTATTTTCCGGATACTTTATATGCAATTGTAGGGAATAATGGATCTGGGAAAAACTTATTTTATAAAAAAATTTGATTGATCTATATATTGAAAAAAATAGTGATTTATTTAATAATAGTACTTCTAATATAAATCAATTTGAGTCAATTGTATTAATTTCATACAGTCCTTTTGATACTGGAATTATAAAGAAAGATAGCGAAAAATTATAAATTCATTGGAATTGATTTCAATAATACAACTAATTTAGAGGATTATATCACTAAGGAAATAAAAAAACACTTTTTTTAAGGAGGCGACAATTCCCAAAAAATGAAAAATAGAACTAAAAAAATTATAGATAAATTTTCCTTTGATCCTTTGTTTAATCGAATTCTCCCATTGATTGAACGAAGAGATTTATCAGAAGAAATAATTAATGAATTAAGTTCTGGTCAAAAAAATAGTTTTACTGAGTTTATTGAATTTGATTATTAAGGTCTTTGAAAAAAACACTTGTAATTATTGACGAACCTGAACTATTCTTACACCCTCCACTTTTTAAAGGCGTATATTAGAGCAGTTGAAGAAATAGTTGAAGAAGGGAATGGGGTTTGTTTGCTAGCAACGCATTCCGCAATCGTATTGCAAGAGATTCCAAATACAAATATTAGAAAGTTATGGTATGACCCTGATAATGAAGAGGGGGAATTGTGAATTTATCTAGTAAAAACTTATGGAGAAAGTGTTAGTTTTATCAATGATACTATTTTTTTGGAACTGATCTAAGAAATACTGGTTTTTATAAAGTATTGCAAGTTCAAATAGAAGAAGACAAAATTTCGGATAGGTTTAAAGAAATTTTGGGTAGTGAGGCAATGATAATAGTACAAATTCAAAGGGATAAACATGAATGAAAAAAATTGAGGAACTAGATTTCAAAGTTTCTGATGTGTGTGATGCTCTAATTGTTGATGTTTCAACGAAAGAAGATAGTCGTATAAAGGATCTTTTCACTCGAGTAGATTCAGCACAGTGGAAAAATGAAATAGAAAGTTGTGAAAATGAGTATCATAGCAATAGAAATCAACTATATGACATGACAGAATTGAACGATATATGTGAAATTACGGTTGCACAAATGAAAGATGCATACTACTATATTATGAGTAGTAGCCATGATTTTAGGAAAAGACTATACTCTTTAGTTCCAGAAAGATGTCCCATCTGTGATAAAAAGATGGGGATTTGATGATAAAAATTTAGATCATATATTACCAAAGACCAAATTTCCTCAATTTGCAATAACTCCATATAATTTAGTGCCCACATGTAGTACTTGTAATGATCGAAAGAATGATGATTATGGAAGGAATATCTCAACAGGTGTATTCAATCCTTATTTTCATGAAATCTTTTTAACAAAACATATGGAGTGCTATATATATGTATTAAGAGGCAATATTGAAGTGAATGTTCATTTAAAAATCGTTCGACGAATGTGAAATTCAAGATGAGAATAAATATAAAAAGAATGAAGTATTGGTTCGAGGAATTATATAATCTAGATGATGTATATAAAGTCAACATCAAAAAAACAATATATATAAGCTAATTGATGGATTTGCTAGAAGTGATTTGCAAGAAAGTATGATATCAAAAAGTATTTTTTTACTTGAACATTTCAGAGAGGAATATGATAAATATAGCAGATTTTGTTTTTTTTAGATGGTATAGTATCAGATAATTTCTTAATTTTTTTAAAATGTATGATTCATTACTAAACAAATCAACAGAAGAACTGATAGAGATAATTAAAGAAAAAGATTATTTCTAGAAAAAAAGAAATAGCCTCTGCTAAATCAGTAGATGATTTTTTTAAAAAAATTCCAGTGGACAATTGTCCACTTTTTTTATACAATAAACTCAACCTATTTGGTTTAGTTTGTTGTACGTTGTGATTTAAAGGAGGTGTTATTCATTGGATGAATTGTACTCAAGAGTAAGTGAAATCACAAAAACGTTCCCTCTACTTTTTTTATGAAAAAAAGGAAGAAATTTCGATTCTAAATTATCACTTCCACTATTATTTTTGACCATTGTATTTGTGAGAATAAAAATTCAAGTTATTTCTCATCATTTTTTTCAAATCATAAGATTGAAGGGTTGACAGTTATTGATAAACTAGGGACGAGTTTTTTTCGTATGAGCAAGACAATCCTGTAGCCAAGCGTAACTTTACCTTGTGTCATGAATTAGGTCACTTTATCTTGGAACACGATGGTTCTTATTTTACAGAGTCGGTGGATAATCAAGAGTCTATCATAGAGCGAGAAGCCAATATATTTTCAGCTATAGTCCTGATGCCTGATATTGTGCTGCTATCCAAGATTTACTACTCTCGCGATTCTTTCCAAAAGGTCAAAGAGGATCTAGAAGTTTCAAAGCAGGCACTTTATTTTCGGCTGACTGACTTGTTGAGAGTTTACCAAGTGGATACTGAATCAGCAATCAAGCAGGCAGTAGATGAATACCTAGACGGTCAAAACGCCTCCCTTCACCATTACTTTCATCGACTGAAAGAAATATTGATTGAAGAGTTCAATCAATATCAACTCTCTCTTATAGCACGGCTAAAAAAGAGATTGGAACAAACCAATTTCGTGACGAGTCAGGAACTACCAGAATTGCTTGACCAGACAAGGTGGGACGAGATTAGAACAGTAAAGAAATTCAAGGTGTGGCTTGTTTACAATAAGGGCAAATCTTTAGCTTATGTGTGGGATAGTAATAAATTATCAGATACAGAAGCTAGGAGAAAAGGCAGATTTAAAATTACTAATCATGTGAGGTGAATTATGTATCAAACAGAAAAATTAAAAGCTCATAGGAAATCGCAGTAAAGGAAATATTCCTCAAAACACTTGAAGGATATCAACGGGTTGAAGTGGAAAACATCCTGGAAATTCAAATATTAGAAGAGTTTGCCTATGAGTGGAAAAAGAACTTTATGAGAATAAATTGCAGATGGACTATTTCTCAGACAACTATATTCGATTTGAAGAAAATTTCCAAAAATATTCAACAATGAACATACCACTTACTTTTTCTAGTTGATAATATTCTCAGAACTGTGGCAATGAATCAGGAAAGCTACTTCAAACTTAATAAAGAAAAATTCTAAGGATGAGCGAGAACATTATTTTTCTGTTTGAAGTAACATTGGAATCAGATAATTAAAATGTCGTGATGTTTCGATACGACGGCTAACGTGATATAAATATGTGGGACTATAAGTGAAATATGATATTGAGTTTGTGTATAGATTGTTATAAAAATAAAAAGCATCCTAAAAAAATGCTTACTATATAACTTTTTAGAAACTTATATATTTGAAATATTCTTATGGATAAAGAAAGTTTAACGACTAGGTATGATATAATTTAGTTAGCAAGAAATAAAGTGAGGAAAATTTTTCAATGGATAATGTGTTTAGTGCAGATACTCCAAATTTTTAGAACAGAGGCGGCAAAAAATTGCAGAGTTATTTCCTGAAACTGTAATAGATGGAAAAAAATTGATATGGACTCTCTTGAAGAATTGTTAAATTTAGACTTGAACCTCGATGGTGGGAATGAAAAGTATGAATTTACTTGGAGAGGTAAGCGAGATTCTAAAAGGCTTGCAGACTCACCAGCAAACCAAACAACGTTAATTTTGAGTGAAGATAAGTCTGTTAACTCTCATCAAAGTAAAAATATCTATATTGAGTCAGATAACTTAGAAGCTTTGAAGTTACTTCAAAAAAATCATACTCTGATAAGATAAAAATGATTTATATTGACCCTCCTTATAATACTGGTAGTGATTTTTGTGTATAAGGATAATTTTACAAATTCGTATGAAAACTATCTTAGACAAATGGGCTTTTTTTAGATGATGAAGGAAATGCAACTACATCAAATAAAGAAACGTCAGGAAGATTTCATACTGATTGGTTAAACTTAATGTACCCTCGATTGAAACTTGCTAGGAATTTATTAAGACCTGACGGAGTAATTTTTATTTCAATTGACGATAAGGAATATGACAATTTAAAAAAATCTGTAATGAAATTTTTGGAGAACAAAAATTTTTGTTGGGAACATCGTCTGGAAATCAAGATTAAAACCAGTAAATGTAGGAGAAGCAAAGTATCGACCTCAAAAAAAGAAATAGAATATGTGTTAGCCTATCAGAAGTCAGATACAGAGAACAAATTTTTTTGCCATTGTATACAGGTGGTGAAAGAAGCTATCCACATGAGATTAATGGCAGAAGATATCGGTTAACGACAATCTTAAAAATCTAATAGAGGCACAAACCATCGCTCAACAATGACATTTTCTTTAGATGGTTATACGCCTCCTGAGGGACAACGTTGGCAAGCAGGTGAAGACGAAATTAATTATTTGAATGACAATGGGTATTTAGAATTCAAAGATGGAACACCGTTTAAACGATATTTCGAGGATGAAGAAGGTGCTGAGCATGATCCATTCTATTGTTTTTATGGAATCTGAGTGGTCTTCGAGTTCAGAAGCTGGAAAATCAGTGCTTAATAAATTAATTGGGGAAAATCATGGATTTGACACTGTCAAACCTGTTAGGTTAATTCAAACTTTAATACAGTCTGTGACAAGACCAGACAAAGAAGATATTATTTTGGACTTCTTTTTCTGGTTCGGCAACAACAGCACATGCTGTAATTAAACAAAAATTCGATTGATAGTGGAAATAGGAGATATATTTTTAGTACAAACTCCTGAGAAAAACTGATAGAGTTAAATCGGATTATAAAACAATAACTGAATTGGCCCAAAAAGCGCATTAAGAAAGTATTAAGTAGCTATTCTAAAAATGTGGAACTTGACCTTGGTTTTAAAGTTTATGAACTATCGCAAAGTACAATCCACCAATGGGATAGTTCACCTGAAAAATTTGAAGAGCAATTAGAATTGTTAAGTAAGGAAATTTTTACTCCCCACTCTACAAACCTTGAGAGAGCTAGAGAAATTGCGTTGAAGTCAGGGATAACTTTAGATATTGAACCAGAAGTTAGTGTAGATAACTATCACTTTGTATCAGCAGATAAAGAAGTGTTTGTTATTTTAGGGGAATATAATGATGAACTTTTATCAGAATTAAATGTACAAAGAAAAAAATTCTGTGGCACTAATTGTTCTGCGAGAATTAGAAGACGGATCAGAAATAAAGTTTAATATTATTGAGAGCCTGAAACAAAAACGAAAATTATAGAAACCATTTCCAAATTGAATGGTTATAAAAAGGACTAGATATATGAAACTTACATTTGAAAGATTGGATTATCAAGAAGAAGCGGTAAAATCTGTCATTAATACTTTATCTGGTTTTTGATGAAGTAGCTAATGAGCTAGAATTGGAGTCAGATGTTCTTGATGAGAATGTAAAAAAAGACACTATTGGAGCAGAATCAGAAATATCTGAATGAAAATTATTTGTTCCCATTTCCACAATTTAATATCGAGATGGAAACAGGGACTGGTAAGACAATGGTTTATTTAAAGACTATCTGTGAAATTCACAAAAGATTTGGAGAAAAATAATTTTATAATCGTTGTGCCAAGTAGAGCAATTAAAGCAGGAGTTGAAGATAGTTTAAAAAAACTTGGTAGCTATTTATGTAATATTCATAATACAGATAGATATGAATATTTTTGTTTATGATTCTAAGAAACTTTCATTACTACAAAAACTTTGAAAAATTCAACTTTTACAATAATGTTAACTACTATCCAAGCATTTAATAGCGACACCAATGTGATTAATCAAGAATATAGTGAGGGGTTCTTTGGTGGGAAACCATTAGATGTAATCAAAAATGCAAGACCTATAGTAATTATTGATGAACCTCAATCGGTGGATGGAGCTAAAGATGGCGCTGGTAAAAAGGCAATTCAATCATTGCATCCTAAGTTAGTGCTCAGGTATTCTGCTACACTAGAGATTCGTACCCTTTACTTTATCAATTTGGTCCTGTTCGAGCTTATCAGGGTGATGGGAATAAACGTTTTGTAAAGGAGATTGAAACTTTAGGAACAGAAATTAACACAGATGGGAATTTACCAGTTATAGAATTAAAGTCGATTACAGCAAATAAAGGACAGATTCAAGCTAAAGTTCATGCATATAAGGAAGTAGACGAAGAATTTGAAAAGAAATTACTATCACTAAAGCAAAATGATAATCTTTATAAAAAAACTAACAACCCAAATTATGAACAGTTAGGCAATGTTATAGAAATAAATCGAATTGAAAAATTTTTATAGAATTTGAAAAATGGATTTAAAGTAACATACAACCAGCATGAAGGTGAACAAGAACTTTTGGCTCACGTCACAGCTAACAAGCTTAGTTCGAGATCACCTGGACAGGGAATTGAAACTTCAAAAAAAGAGGAATAAAGGTCCTATCTTTGATTTTTTTAGATACGGTGGAAAAATTATCGTATTTATGAAGAAAGTAGCTGGAAGCCGGGTGAATACGCGAAACTATTTGAATCTGTTTATGAAACAGTGATACGGAGCAATGAAAAATACAAAGCACTTTTAGACTATGACGTACCAGTATCAGAGGTACATGATGGTTACTTTGCAATGGATAAGGGTACTAAAAATAGACCTGCAAGATTCAAAGATACTAGAGGTGATACGGCAAGTGATGAGACTGCTTATGAAGTTATTATGTCAGATAAAGAGGGGCTTCTTACACAATATAATAGTAATGACAAAAAAACAGATACAAAAGGCCTCGAAGTTGAGATTTATCTTCAGTCATTCGGCTTTAAAAGAGGGGTGGGATAACCCTAATGTTTTTCAGATATTAACAGTGGCAACTTCTCAATCTGATTTAACAAGGAGACAGAAAATTGGTCGTGGGTTGAGAATTTCTGTAAATCAAAAGGGAGAACGAGTATACGGAGACCATAACGTTGTAACAATTTATGCAAATGAAACATTTGAAGAGTTTGCAGAAGGGTTGCAAAAAGAATATATTGAAGCAGGACTAGTTACAAACAAGATCTCAGATGACTTTTTTTTAGTGGGATTTTAGTGGAAAGAGAGAACAATGTTGATGACTTTAATAATAGTGAACCGGGAGGAGAAATTGAATCAGAACATGATGAGAAATCTTCAACCTTGACAACAACAGAGAAAGATTCTCAACTTTTTTTGTTCAAGTGTTAAAAAGAAGAAGGCGTCATTAAAAAGGATAATACGCCTGCAGTAAGAAAAACTATCCAAAAATTTCTGATAAATCCTATGAAAAAAATTAATAGAATTTTTTTGTTGAAAAAAAGGTGGAGAGGCTAGTATAGGAAAAAGCGTTTGTTAACACTTTAAAAAGTCAAATTTGATATAAAAAAACCATTGGATAGGAGAAGACGAAAAACTGTTGAAATTACTGATAAAGATAATACTTACTTCTTAGAACTTTGGGAAAAAATTTCTCATAAAGTAAAGTATAAGGTCCAATTCAAAGAAGAAAATTTATTAGATTTATTGCTCGATAGTGCAAATCCTATAACAAATATTCAGGTTACGAAAAATGTCTGCCGTTCAGACCCGCGCAAGACTAAAAAAATGGTTGAGTCCAGTATTGACACAGATATAGTAGGGCAAAGGACAGATAATATAATCTGGGAAAAACTTCCAATAATAGATGTCACTAAACAAATTGCGGATAAGGTTGGTTTAACTAGAAGTTTTGTAATAAAAACTATAAAGTTAGCACAAGATAAAGATAAAGATTTTTATTGATAAAATCAAGCAAAATCCATCATTATTTGTAAAGCGTGCCGTTAATAACATTAAATTGCACCAAAGAGCTTTTACTCAATCGTTCCTTAATATACGTAAGAACAGGCGAAATTTGGAGTAAAGAACAATTTCAAAGCTTTGAAGCTTCTGATTCCACATTGTGGGAAGTTCCTTCAAGAGCATTTTTTTAAAAAAACTCTTTATCAAGCAATTGCAATGGATTCAGAAGAAGAAAAAGCAATTTGCAAATTCTCTTATAAATGAAGAGAAAAATCAAATACTTTTTTTGAAATTGCCTAATTGGTTTAAAAATCCCAACTCCATTTGGTAATTATAATCCTGATTGGGCTATCTTAGCTGAAAGGGAAAAATTCATCCAAATTGTATTTTTATCGTAGACACCAAGACAACAAGAGAAAAAAAGGGAACTTAAAACCCGCGGAACAGGACAAGCTTAATGCTGGTTTACAAGCTTACCAAGATGATGAGGTGTTATTTAGAGCTCCTGTTAAGGTAATTGGAGATTTAGAAATTTAAGTTTTCACATTGTTTCTTCAATCAATAATTATGCGATACACTGTTAAAACACTTCCTCCCTATCCAAGCTCGGATAGGGGGTTTCATCGTTTATAACTCGTTTTAGTATCTCGACACTTTCCTTCAGATAGAAGATGTCGATTTTTTTCTTCTGTGGTCATCAGTATTTTTTTCTATATTCTCACAATGTCGTTTGATATGCCATAAGGATTTTTGAATGTTATCTTCTTTTAATTTTTCATACTCTTATCTTATCAGATAAATGTTCAAAAAAATAATGATGATTTCCTCAAATGATCAAAAATATAGACTGAAAAAGCACTAAAAAAATAAATTATGCCTTTTTAGGTGGATAACAAAAAAGCGCTTCAATTTAAGCGCTCTTATTGTATTAAAAAAATAATGGATAATTTAAGAGTATTACTTATCACCGTATTTCTTCAAGGCTTTTTTTATATGCTTCACTGTCCTTTTTGTAATAGTCTTGCTTCGTTCCTGAAATACCAACAGTTAATACCCCATCCTTAAAAAGTGTAACTTTCTTTCCGACTAATGATATTAGAACCTGTCAGTTCGATTGTTGAACTATCTTTATCAATTGTAAAAGCATCAGCCTCTCCTTTATTGATAGTTCCTTTATTGCCTGATATCGTAAAGGCAATTTCATTTCTACTCTCATTTATCCAGTAGTATTCACCATCTAAAGAATTACTTGATTGGTTAGAACAGGCAATTAGTGAAATTGCGGATAGAGACACTAAAAAGTAATGTGATTAATCTTTTCATTTGCTTACCTCATTTTTTTCTATTATATCAAAGAAATATTACAGGTGTAAAAACAGTAATTTTTTTAGGGTCAAATTACTTCTTTCGGGAAAAATACTTATTTTTTTCGGAAAGTCAATAAAAATCTTTGAACTTGAACATAAAAAAACAATGGAAATTCCATTGTTTTTTTGCTATAATGACACTATAATATGAACAGGAACTGGCAAAAGTCAGTTGCTTTTAAAAACGTTAATTGATACGATTATATCAATATTTCAAAGCTCTTTGCAAAGTGCTTTTCTAGGTTTACACTTAAAAATAATTGTTGAGTTATATAGAACCTTCTAGATAAAGACTAAGTACTTTTTAGAGTATAATATAGTTATGTGGAGTTAAAAAAAGAATTGAGGAAAGTAATATTGGCTAAATCTCACATATCAGAATTATTACCAACTAAGTATAGAAAGCGTCATCAATTAATGCTATATTTGTATGATATACTAGTTGATATTTTAGTTAAAAGCTGATAAATATCAATTATCAAGTCTATCTTTTAGATTTACTAATGAGATAAATGGTGAAACTGACTTACTTGATGAACTAGAAAGACAAAAAGATATAGATATTTCTGAATATGTATATATACCTCACATCTTTTTCAATTTTACGTGATTTAAATTACTATTTATTTGAATCTCTGAGTTGTATAGAGAGGGGAAAAAGTTACTGTTGCATTTTCTCTTGCTAGGAAACCTTTTTCAAGATAATTTATTTTATTTAAGTTGGATATTGGTTCAACCAAATGATTTCTTAGAAAAAAATACAATATGGATCCCCTAGGGAATATGACGTAAGTAATTTGAAGGGTAAAAAAAGAATTTGTTATTGACCTATTTTTTTAAAGGCAAAAGAATCGATTCAGTATGAAAATGATTTTTTTGGATTTTAGTAAAGAATTACTTGATCCTGAATTACTATATGACATTATATATAATCGAAAGGCAGAAAAATAGTTTAACAAGTGTATTTGATCAATCTATCCATTTGGTGACAAAGAATAAAAAAATTATCCTACGGAAAAAGCGAAATCTTAATTTTATCTTTTCTGATGATAAGATTTGGGATGATTTTTTTGGCGTTTGTTCTATGAGAAAAACACCCTACATTCTAATTTATTTAGTCGAAGTAGCTATTGCTATATTTGAGAAATATTTTTGATATTGATTCAAAAAAATAGTTACCCTTAACCGCTATATTAGAAATTTAAAGATAATTTTTGCTTTATCCGGAGAGGAAAAATAAAGAAATAGAAAGTATTTTTTTGATTTACTATTTAGTAGTGATAATCTTAGCATGGTTTTGTGAAGAATGTAGAAAAACATATGAATTCAACGCTATCTTAGTAAAGGAATTAAAAAGAAGACTATCTGTATACTTGCCAAAGATGTGGCTTTATAGAGCGATTAGGACAATATTTTTGTGAGTGACGAATTACTGAGTACTAAAAGAAAGATTCTGATTGATAATTCGAATGATGAGAATTGGAAGTTGGTCTAATACAATCAAAAAGTTAGTACCGCATAAAAACCATAGTTTAGAATAATGTGAAGATTTTTTTGAATAGCAATCAGAAAGGATAATATGAAATTTAAAGATTACACTTGGGATAAAGAGTTTGAAATAAAAAGGGTATTTTTTTCAGAACGTTCCGATTCTATTGTTAGTAAGAATAACTTGAGCGGTATTTTTACATTATTCTCCGAGGGAAATTGTATTAGAATTATTTGGTGAATTTGAAGAGGAAACAGATATTTCATTCGGTTTTGGGAAGTACTTGGAAAAAGATATATGGTTTTTTTCTAGTAGTGGTAATATTTTTAATTTTAAATACTTATGGTGAACCAATGGTACATTCCTCATCTCCTGGATTTCGATAACTAGATATAGAGTCAAAAATTTTTAAAATTTACAGTGTATTTTATAATGAGCTTGAAAAATTTTGATTATAGTTCTGAGGCCATTAAAGATTTAATTAATAAATTAGATTCTGAAGAAATCGAGGAATATAGATTCAGTTTCGAACACATTGAGGAATGGATTGAAAAAAATCATTGGTTACTATTAAGCGTGGTGAGAATAAAAACTATTTTTTTGTAAGTGCAGTAAATGAATATCAATCAACAAAAGTATTAATAAAAATCATTAGGAATGAATTTTGAAGATATGCCAGTCCTATACCCTTCGGTTGCAACAACATCATTTACAAGTGATTATTTTATCAAACTCACTTCTGCTGATTTAAATACAAGATATTTTGATGAATTCTATCAAGCTTCACGTAAGTTTAAGGAATTTATTGAGATTTTATCAAATATACCAATTTCTTTTTACTAATATTGAATTTTTTTGTTCATCGTAAAATGATAGGTAGTAAACGTGTGTCGCTTATAAAAGGAAAAATTCTTTGTACAACATTATAGAAAAATCTAAAAAAATGGAAATCGTATTCCCGGCAAGATATTTCTTTGAGGAAATTAGAAGATAACTTTGAGCACATTTTAAATCATTGGTTTGATAAATCTGAGGAACTTGAATTTATAGTGAGACAATTTTTCAAAAAAATCTTCATGGTGATTTATACTTGGAAGATCAGTTGGTTGATGCTATTAGGAATTTAGAAGTTTACTCTAGAAATTTTAAGAATTTTAAAAATTCCGAAATGTTTATCTGATGTTGAAGAAAAAAAGCTAGACAATCTTTGTTTGACTTTATAAACACACATCTTTTTAGAAGAGGTTAGAAGAAAATTTAGAAATAAATTGAAATTTAATCAAAAAAAGAACCTAAACTTTCCGAACGTTTAAAAAAATTTATTCGATTCAATTGATGAGCCTAATCTGTCTAAAAATTTTTTCGAATAGTGAGAGAGAATTACTAATAATAAAAATTAATTCAAACACGGAATTACTATACTCATGGGGATTCGAAAGATAATTATCCAGAAATGATAACAGATATCAGTGAGATGTATGAAACAAAGTTGCTTCTTCAAGAAGTTTTGAGATACTATATTTATCAAGAATTGGGTATGAAATATAAATATAAGAATTTCTAAAGATAAAAGCAAGTAGCATAATGATTTTTTTATTTTTTTATTATAATAGCGAACTAAAAATCTTTTGGTAAATTAATTGTCTAACTTTTTTTGGGGTAGTATAGTTTAACCGCTTATCAATGGGGTGCAATCTAACAAAGTCAGCTGCCTCAAAATGTTAATCAATACGATTTAATCAACAATCTAATTTTCATGGATATTTGACAAAGGATTTTGTGGAAAAATCTAGGTACTGTATGAATCTCTACCTTTTTCTCTACCTTTTTTTCTTAGACTGTTATAAAGTCTGTCAGAATAAGCTTTGTAGATGTAGAGGTTAAATAAGAGTTAACGTATTTTAAACATCTTAAAACCAATGGTTTCGGCCATTGGTTTTAATTTTTAGTAACATGATGGTAAACAGGTGGTGATAAATTCTCACCACCTTTTCTTTCCTCTTATTTTTTGAGAGCTCTTGAAATATGTTATAATAGTTCTAGATTATTTTTTAGGAGGCAAACCGTGGGAAATTTTATTGAGCTAATCTTTCATCGTTTCTTTTTGGGGATGATAGCTACAGCTTATTTTTGGTTATTGACACTAGCGGGAGGTGTGGTTTTTGGTATAGCGCCAGCTAGTGCGACTCTCATGAGTTTATTTGCGGAACACGGCTATTCTTACCGTGCCTATGGTTTTAAAGAGGCTTGGACTCTTTACAAGAGCAATTTTGTTAAAAGCAACCTCAGTTTCTACACCTTTATGGGACTTGATTTGCTCTTGATTTATGGTTTGTATCTCATGATCCAATTGCCACATCAGACCATTATCCACTTGGCAGCAACTTTTCTGAATATCTTTCTGATGGTTTTGGTATTTTTGGCCTATACTGTGTCTTTAAAATTGCAAGTTTATTTTGAATTATCCTACAAAAATACTCTAAAGCTTGCCTTCATCGGAATTTTTATGAGTCTGTCAGCCATGGCTAAGATTCTTCTTGGAAGTGTCTTGTTAGCCATCATTGCCTTCTACATGCCAGCTCTCATCATTTTTGTGGGAATTGGAATGTGGCATTTCTTTATTAGTGATTTATTGGAGCCCGTTTATGAAAACATTCATGAAAAATTGGCGTCCAAATAGAATGAAACAGTTTTGGCTTCATTCGCTCCTTCGAACCTATAGCTGGGTGATGATTGTTATCATTGCCAGTTTTGCTCTTTTGATTTCCTATGTAAACTGGGATAATCGCGAAAAAGAAGCGGAGCATGTTTCCCAGCGGGTTTTAACACGGACAGTGAGTGAGGTTGAATATTATTATCGTGAGTCAGCTCGTTTAGCTCAAGATTTAGTAGAAAATCAGGCACGCATCGAAGGGATTTATAAGTACTTTAGCCTCAGCACCCCCGATTATTTTTATTGGCAACTAGAGCGTAAGGCATCGCCTTATATTTCGGTATCCATCTATGAAAATATCGATGATCTCTATGTGCGCAATGATTTTGTAACAGGCGTAGCCATCGTTTTACAGGATTCGACAGAAGTTTATGTCTCCAAAAGAGACAATCGTAGTGGCTATAAACTACCTGCTGAAGGTTTCAAGCCAGAAGCTAATAGTTTTGCCATCCCAGTATCGGACCCAGTATCAGACCTGCCTTTAGGTGTGATCTACATTTCTGTGACTTCTGATGTTTTTTATAAGGCTATTGACAATACCAGAGGAACCATTCCCATCGCTGTGACCATTACCTCCCCTTTTGAAACGGATATGTTTCATCTAGGTCAAAAAAGTGATCGTGAAAATTGGTTGCTTGCTGTAACATCGCATGGTTATCAGGTTCAAGTTGCTGTTCCTAGAGATTATGTACTTAGTGGCAGTATGGCTAGTTCAGGCATCATCCTTGCCCTCAGTGCCCTCTTTATCGTTATTTTATATGCGACTTTAAAGAAGACATTCTCCAAGTATCAAGCACAAGTTGTTGACCTAGTGGAGACAATCCATGATATTGCGCAGGGGGAACAAGGCAAAAGAATTGATCTTACCAAAAAGGATCAGGAGTTGCTTTTAATAGCGGAAACGACAAATGATATGTTGGATCGACTGGAGAGAAATATCCACGATATTTACCAGCTGGAGCTTAGTCAAAAAGATGCCAATATGCGAGCATTACAAGCTCAGATTAACCCGCATTTTATGTACAATACCCTCGAGTTTTTACGAATGTATGCAGTCATGGAAGATCAGAACGAATTGGCAGATATTATCTACGAATTCAGTAGTCTCTTGCGCAACAACATCTCTGATGAACGCGAAACGACGCTCAAGCAAGAAGTAGAGTTTTGTCGCAAATATAGCTATCTCTGTATGGTTCGCTATCCCAAGTCAATCGCCTATGGCTTTAAAATTGATCCCAAGTTAAAAGAAATGCGGATTCCAAATTCACCCTCCAGCCCTTGGTGGAGAATTATTTTGCCCATGGAGTTGATCACAGAAGAACGGATAATGTTATCAGTATCAAGGCTTTGAAACAAGAGGGCTATGTCGAAATTTTAGTGGTGGATAATGGTCGTGGGATGTCTGCTGAAAAATTAGCAGAAATTCAAACTAAATTAGCCCAAAGGATGTTTGAACACGCAGTGGATTATAGTGGAAAACGACAGTCTATTGGGATCGTCAATGTTCATGAGCGCTTTGTTCTCTATTTTGGGGATCGCTATAACATTAGTGTAGAATCAATGGAACAGCAAGGTGTTCGTTATCGAATTACTATTCAGGATGAGGAGAAAGGATAAAGATGTATAAAGTACTATTAGTGGACGACGAGTACATGATTACAGAAGGACTCAAGCGTTTGATTCCTTTTGAAAAATGGGATATTGAAGTCGTCGCTACAGCCAATCATGCTGATGACGCTCTTGACTATGTCCGAGAACATCCTGTGGATATTGTGATATCTGACGTCAATATGCCTGACAAAACAGGACTTGAAATGATTCAGGAAATGAAGGACTTGTTGCCAGATGCTTATTATATCCTACTATCGGGCTATCAAGAATTTGACTACGTCAAAAAAGCCATGAATCTCAGCGTGGTTGATTATCTGGTTAAACCAGTCGATAAGGTTGAGCTGGGACATTTACTTGAAAAAATCGTCACTCAACTTCGTGAGAAGGTTCAAGAGCCAGAAATCTTGAGCCAGCAATTAGATGAAGAAGCATTCAAGACTCATCTCACACAAAAAGAAAACTGGTGGATTGGGCTATCAAAGGAAAAACAAGGAAATTTTGTCATTCCCTACTATGTTTTAGGGCAGGACTGGCAGATCGTTCTTGCGGATCAGGAATTTGAGGGTTTGCTAGTCATGCCTTTTGAAGCTCCTTATCAAGCCAACTTTGAAAAGTGGAAGCGTGATGTTGAAAAGACACTATTTATGGTTCGGTCAATTTAGATCAGTCTGAAAGTCTCTTTTCTTACTACGAACCTATCTATCGGGTGATTATTCAAGGAAATCTCCAGCAAATTATTGATGAATTGACCTTGCTTGAGAAGATTGTCCTTGAAAACACACCGAGAGTATCTATCACAAAGCAGCTCTTTACCCAGTTTGTCATGGATGTCTTCCATCTTTTTGAACATTTGAAAGCAGACGATATGACAGATATTGTCAAGAACATTCATGCCATTACAACTTTTGAGGATTTAGTCACTTATACTAAGGAAACCTTGACATCATTCTTCGGTCAATATCGAATGAATGAAAATGTGGTCAGTGTGCTTGAAGTTATTGGTAGAGATTACCAAAAAGAGCTTTCTCTTAAGGATATCAGTAAGGATCTCTTTATCAATCCTGTTTATTTGGGGCAGTTGATCAAGAAGGAAACCAATTCCACCTTTGCAGAGCTTCTCAATAAGCAACGCATCAAGGCGGCCCAGCAACTCTTATTATCTACAAATGATAGTATTGAGGATATCTGCTATACGGTTGGATACAGTAATGTAGGTTATTTCTATAAGGTTTTTCGAAAACTGTGTGGGAAGTCTCCTAAAGCCTACCGTAAACAGGTGGAAACGAACTTGTAACAGTTGTTCTCCTTCGTAAAATATGCTATAATAATTAAAAAATTATGAGGAGGTTACTTTTATGAAAAAGAAACCAATCTATCTTTGGGTGTTGCTGATTTTATCAGCCTTACTCTCAGCAATATCGCTATTTGGACTCATCTCTCCAGTACCTACTGCAGAAAGTATGGGTAATATTGAGTCGTCAGGTGTAGATGCTACTTATGCTAAGGAACTGATTGCCTACACGATTAAAGTAACTGAACATGCCCATTCAATTTTCAACATGATTTTAGTTATCTTATCAGCTATTTTAGTTGTGGTTGCTTTGGTCTTCCTCGTTCGTAAAAACATCCAGTTGGCTAATTATACCTACATCGGCTATGTCTTTCTAGCTATCCTTGGTTCTATCTACAACTTTGTTGGAGTCCAAGATGCACTTTCACTTTTTACAGATCCTAACATCCGTATGGGAGCGGAGCTTGGTGCCAAAGGTTCTGCTATTTTTGGGGTCGTACTCAATGTTATCTTCCTAGCAATCGTCTTCTATAAAATGTGGCGTCAGCAGAAAGAATTAACAGAAGCTCAAGAAGAGGAAGAACTTGCCTAAGAGTTGACAAAGGATAACTATCAAGATACAATCTTGGTAGTTATTTTTTTATGATTCAAAAAGAAAGGAGGAGAGCATGAAAAAAGTTTCCTTAGTCTACATCAGTCTGAGCGGAAATACGGAGAGTTTCGTCACACGTCTGAAGGCCTACCTATTAGAACAGTATGAGAACATTGAAGTAGAAAAAATTCATATTAAAGATTTGGTCAAGGAAGGGGAAGACTTCTTTGAAATGACCAATCCATATGTGGCTTTCCTACCGACTTATCTAGAAGGTGGCAATGGTGTTGATAATGGTGATGTGGAGATTTTGACCACTCCAGTAGGGGAATTTATTGCATACGGTGACAATGCCAGCAAGTGTTTTGGTGTTGTAGGATCCGGTAATCGTAACTTTAACAACCAATACTGTTTGACGGCTAAACAATACAGCCAGCGCTTTGGTTTCCCTGTTCTAGCTGACTTTGAGATGCGTGGAATGCTGGGAGATATTAAAAAGGTTGCAGGGATTATTGCGGAACTCTATGAATTAGAATCTTTGTAAGAGGCCAGATTTTCTGAGGAAGAGTTTTATTCTATGGATAAAGGATTTACTTCAAAAGGGAACAATCGAAATGAGTAAACTACAGAGATCATTTTTAAAGTATATAAAACGCAAACCAAGCTTCAAGGATATTATGCTATGCAGTGCCTTGCTACTATTAGCGCTTGCTCTGCTACTGTTCTCTGAGAAAATTTTTGATGAAGATGCAGCACCATTTGGAACCATGGTATCCTTAGGGATTGTTATCCTGGTAGAAATCTTAGCTGTCAGAAATAAATAAAAAGACTCGAGAAATGCTATCTCGA